>Ga0181537_10002416_pt1 | contig 16394 bp, 16 predicted proteins | sample PEATcosm2014_Bin_39_FD_119765 | JGI IMG/M metagenome (GOLD analysis project Ga0181537, IMG submission 119765) | Peatland microbial communities from MTU Mesocosm Facility, Houghton, MI, USA - PEATcosm2014_Bin23_10_metaG | ecosystem: Environmental > Terrestrial > Soil > Wetlands > Peat | place... | reverse complement strand
CGCGTCGAAGAGCCTTCGCCGAGTGTGGCGCAGTCGAACGCGTGACTCGAAACCCACTCCAGTGAAGAACGCCACAAGTGCCGTTCCTCGACGTCGATATTGCGGCCTGCATCACCCGTTCATCGGCCAAGCCGACCTCACTTGCGCGCGTATGAGTAATTCCCGAGTCTGCCGTCGTGGACCGCCTGGCGCCAAGTTTATCAACGTCGTCAGCTTCGTTTGAACGCCGGCTTTCCCGGTCACGCCCAGCGACACCGCAGCCATTCACCGGCAATCGCCGCCCAGCCAAGCGACGCCTGACCACACAAGATCTGAAATCAACCTATCGCGCACACAATCGTTAAAGGGACGCAAATCATGACCTACCAAAGCGTGAATCCCGCCACCGGCAAACTTCTGAAGAAGTTCGAGGAACTGACCGACAAGGAACTCGAGTCCAAGCTCGCAACCGCCGCGGCCTGCTATGAGGTCTGGCGGCGCAAGACATACGCCGAGCGGGCGGTCATCGTGGCCAAGGCCGCCGCCATCATGCACACAAAAGCGGACGAATTCGCGCACACCATGACGCTCGAAATGGGCAAGCGCATCGGCGAGGCGCGCGGCGAAGTGGAGTTCAGTTCGAACATCCTCGCCTACTACGCCAAGAACGCCGAGCATTTCCTGGCGAATGTGGAACTTCACCCGACCATGGGCGACGGCCACATGGAGAGCAGCCCGATCGGCCTGGTCTTCTGCGTGGAGCCCTGGAACTTCCCTTATTACCAACTGGCGCGGGTTGCCGGTCCGCATTTGATGGCGGGCAATGTCGTGTTAGTGAAACACGCTGGCATCGTCCCGCAATGCGCGATTGCTTACGAGAAACTGTGGATCGAGGCCGGCGCGCCCGTCGGGCTTTATACCAACCTGCTGATTTCTCACGATCAGTCCGACCGCGTGGTCGACGATCCCCGCATCAAGGGCGTGGCGCTGACCGGTAGTGTCGCGGCCGGCAGGAGCATCGCGGCGCGAGCCGGGAAGAATCTCAAACCGTCATCGATGGAACTCGGCGGCAGCGACGCGTTCATCGTTCTCGAAGACGCCGACCTCGACCACACAATCAAATGGGCGGTCTGGGGCCGGATGTACAATACCGGCCAGACCTGCTGCGCGGCAAAACGATTCATCGTCGTCGAGAAACTCGCCGACAAGTTCCTCGACAAGTTCCAGGCGGCGCTCGCGGCTCTGAAGCCTGGAGACCCGCTGGAAGAGAAGACGACGCTGGGGCCATTGTCGTCGGAATCGGCTTTGGTCGACCTTTTGAAACAGGTGGACGTGGCGGTCTCCCATGGCGCAAAAGTGATCATGGGCGGCAAGCGGATCGACCGTCCCGGCTCGTTCATGCAGCCGACGATCCTAACCGACGTCAAGCCCGGTAACCCGGCATTTCGGGACGAATTTTTTGGCCCGGTTGCCATGTTTTTCAAGGTCAAGGACGAAGACGCGGCCATCGCGCTGGCCAACGACTCAGACTTCGGACTCGGCGGCTCCGTCTTCACAAAGGACCTCGCGCGCGGCAAGCGCGTAGCGAGCCGAGTCGATACAGGCATGATGTTCATCAATAGCATTTCCTGGTCGGACGCAGAACTTCCGTTTGGCGGCATCAAGAACTCGGGTTACGGGCGCGAGCTCGGCGACATGGGTATCCAGGAGTTCGTCAACAAGAAGTTAGTTCGCTACGTGGCGGCCGAAGCGCCGATGTAAGCCACGGCACGCCGGAGTCAGCCGCGATAGGATGATGAGGTCTTCTGCTTACGTAGACTCCCTCTTCGTCCTGTCGCGGCGATCCGAATCGGACCATCCCGTCGAAAGGCGACCGGCAAGCACTGGAATCCCGATGTACGTCAACATTGCCGTTCTGAAGGAAACGCAGCCGCGCGAACGGCGCGTGGCTCTCGTGCCGTCGGTCGTTCCCAAATTGATCAAATTAGGCGCCAAGCTGCACATGGAGACCGGCGCCGGCGACGCCATCAAGCTATTCGACGCCGCGTTCAAGGATGTCGCGTTCGTCACCGACCGCAGGGCGCTGGTAGGCGATGCCGACGTGGTTCTCGCGGTGCAACCACCCGCGATCGAGGTTGTCGGCGCGATGAAGGAGGGGGCGATTCTCATCTCCTTCATCTACGCCGACAAGGAGCCGGCACTGGTGCAGCGGCTGGTCGACCGTAAGATCACCTGCTTTGCTATGGAACGCGTCCCGCGTATCACGCGGGCGCAGGCGATGGACGCGCTGTCGAGCCAATCCGCCTTGGCTGGCTATTACGCCGTTCAACTTGGCGCGACCCATCTTGCCCGCATCCTGCCCAAAATAACCACGGCCGCCGGCGCGATCGGACCAGCCAAAGTCTTGGTGATGGGACTCGGTGTCGCTGGCCTGGAGGCGATCGCCACCGCACACCGGCTCGGCGCCGTGGTCGAAGGCTATGACGTCCGCCCGGAGACCGAGGAGCAGGCCCTATCCTTGGGCGCCAAATTCGTCGCAACCGGCGTAGACGCGCGGGGCAAGGGCGGTTACGCGCGCGAATTGAGTGCGGACGAAAAGGCCAAGGTTGCGGCGGCGCTGACCCAGCACATCCAGCAGGCCGACCTGATTATCACCACCGCCGCCATACCCGGCCGGCCGTCGCCAAAGCTGATCAATAAGGCCCAGGTTGCGGGAATGAAAGCCGGCGCCGTGATCGTCGATCTTTCCGCCGAAGGTGGTGGCAATTGCGAAGACACAGTCCCCGGCGAGACGGTGCAGATCGGCCAGGTAACGATCGTGGCGCCGCTCAATGTGCCTTCGCTGCTGGGCGAGGATGCCAGCGAGCTTTATGCCAAGAACCAATACAACCTTCTCGCCCTGATGATGAAGGACAACGTTATCAAGATCGACTGGGACGACGAGGTCCTCGCCAAAACGGCTCTTACCCATGCCGGCAAAATCAAGAACACCACAGTCGAACAGGGCGTGGCCCCCGCCGTTGGGACCAACGTCGCAAAACGCAAAGCCGCCAAACCGACGCCGAAGGCCGCGTGAGCAGGACCGGAAGTTGGCGATGGAGAACCAAATGGGCATCACCGGATTCGTCGCGCTGTACATCTTCATGCTGGCCGCCTTCACGGGCTGGGTGATCATCGGCCGGGTGCCGGCGATCCTGCACACGCCGCTGATGTCGGGCTCCAACTTCGTGCATGGCATCGTCGTGGTCGGCGGGCTGTTCGCCCTGCTCAACGCGAGCACCGCGACCGAACAGGCGATCGGGTTCTTGGCGGTGCTGCTTGGCGCGGGCAATGCCGCCGGCGGCTACGCAGTCACCGATCGCATGCTGGCGATGTTCCAGACCAGCGGGGCCAAGCCCAAGCACGCGAAATCAGGCCATGCCAAGGCACGTCGCCCGAAGAAAGTTTGAGGACTCGCCATGCTGACCATGATTCCGCAACTGATCATCGGCGCGACCGACCTCGCCGCGGCCTTTCTTTTCATGTACGGCCTCAAGCGCATGTCGTCGCCTGTGACGGCGCCGTCGGGGATCTTCGTCGCTGGGCTCGGCATGCTGGTCGCCGTTCTGGCCAGCTTCCTATACATCTTTGGCGTCGATGCGGCGGCCAAACCGCATCTGCCGGTCAATATCGGGCTCGCGGTCGTCGCGCTCGCGATCGGCGGCGGAGCGGCATGGTGGAGCGGCAAGAAGGTCGCGATGACCTCGATGCCGCAGATGGTCGCGCTGTACAACGGTATGGGCGGCGGGGCCGCCGGCGCCATCGCCGCGGTCGAGCTGTTCGGCAACAAGGCTCAAGGGACGACCCAACTTGTCGTGACGTTGATCGGCGCGCTGATCGGCGCGGTATCGCTGTCGGGCTCGCTGATCGCCTGGGCCAAGCTCGACGGAGTCATCAACAAGCCGTTGCGGGTCAAGGGTCAGCAAGCTTTCAACGGGTTCGTCATGTTGGCGACGCTCGCGGTTGGGTCCTATCTCGCGTTCGCGGCCGAAAGCGGCGCCAATCCGATGATCGGCATGACCGGCTTGATCTGCCTGTTCTTCGGCTGCGCTCTGATCTTCGGCGTTCTGATGACCCTGCCGATCGGCGGGGCGGATATGCCGGTCGTGATCTCGATTTACAACGCCTTCACCGGGCTCGCGGTCGGCCTCGAGGGCTTCGTGTTGCAGAATCCGGCGCTGATGATCGCGGGCATGGTGGTCGGCGCCGCCGGCATGCTGCTGACGCTGCTGATGGCAAAAGCGATGAATCGCTCGGTCAGCAACGTCCTCTTCACCAATTTCGGCGCTGTCGCCAAGCACAAGCAGGGCGCCATCAAGGGCAGCCTCAAGCCGGTCGACGCCGGCGACGCCGGTATCTTCATGCGCTATGCCGCCAAGGTCATCATCGTCCCGGGCTACGGCCTGGCCGTCGCACAGGGCCAACAAAAGCTGTACGAGTTCGTCAAGCTGCTCCAGGCAGCGAGGGTGTCGGTCAAGTTCGCGGTTCATCCCGTGGCCGGACGCATGCCCGGTCAGATGGACGTGCTGTTGGCCGAAGCAGGCGTTCCCTACGATCTCATTTTCCAGCTCGAAGACATCAACGACGATTTCGCCACCGCCGATGTGGCTCTCGTCATCGGCGCCAACGACGTGGTCAATCCGGCGGCGCGCACGGATAAATCCTCGCCGATCTTCGGCATGCCGATCCTCAACGCAGACCAGGCGAAGAAGGTCTATGTCGTCAAGCGTGGCGAGGGCAAGGGTTATGCAGGCATTGTCAATGCGCTGTTCTATGGCGACAATTGCGACATGGTTTACGGCGACGCCCAGGCCGTTCTGGTGAAGATGATCGAAGCGGTGCGCGGTTTGGGCCTATCCGCCGCCGCGTGACGCCAGCCAGAGATGTCAAACATTCCAGCGCGCCGACCAAACTGCACCCTTGCTTCTTGTGCGGATCGCGCCTCGGTTTCGGTCGGAAGGCCGACAAAGTTGCTGGCGACGCGGACGGAAACATCGTAAAAATCGAGCGTCCCGAAATCGCGGTTCCCCTTCGCAATACGACTGTCAGTGCAATGAAACTCGGCGGTTCGTTCGCTTACCTTATCGCCGCGCCGCCGCCGAAAATGCCGCCGATCGCCGACGTCGACCCGCCGGTTTGCGCGAACATCGGGCAGGCGCGCCCCTAGATGAATCTTCCTGGGTCCGACATCCGGTCACGCAAGCGTGTCGTCTGCTCGGGCGCGGCGACATTCGACACGATCTATCGCATGGATGTCTTGCCGTCGGGACCGGGCAAGCTGCTGCCGACGGACGCCATCCAGGTCGCGCACGGCATGGCCTCAAGCGCTGCGGCGGCGATTGTCAGTCTCGGCGGGACCAGCACGCTATTCGCTCGCGTCGGCGCCGATGCGGTAGGTGACACCATCATCCGCGACCTTTCGGATGCCGGCGTTGATTGCAGCTTCGTTCGTCGATGCGAGGGTGTCCGTTCGCCGCTCTGCGCCGTCATGGTGGATGCCGTCGGCGAAAGACTGGTCGTGCCCTTCTACGATCCAAAGCTCGAACGTGGCACGGATTGGCTGCCGCTCGACCGGGTGATGGCGGCGGATGCCGCCCTTGTCGACGTGCGCTGGCCGGAAGGCGCGGCTGTCGTTCTGCGCGCTGCTGGCGATGCAGGCATTCCCGCGGTTCTGGACGCGGACGTCGGTCCGCGCGAGGCCATCGTCGGTTTGGCGAAGTTGGCGAGTCACGCAATTTTTTCCGAGCCCGCGGCTAATTTCGTCAGTGGCGAAAGCGAGCCGTCGAAAGCTCTGCCGGTGCTGGCGAAGATGCTGGACGGCTTCGTTGCGGTGACCGCTGGCGCCGACGGATGTTATTGGCTCGACCGCGATTCCGGAACGATCAGGCAACTGCGCCCGCCGACCGTTGTCGTGGTCGACACGCTTGCCGCCGGCGACGTGTTTCACGGCGCCTTCACGCTCGCGCTGGCGGAAGGTATGACAATCGAAGATTGCATCCGCTTCGCCAATGTCGCGGCTGCCTTCAAGTGCAGGACTTTCGGCGGCAGGCTCGGCGCGCCGATACGCTCGGAGGTCGACGCCATGCTTTTCAATACCGGTGAAGTGCATGAGAGACAGTGAACTGCGGGAAAGACTGGGTCGCGCGCCCATTCTGCCGATTCTGACCGTGCGGTCGGTCGAGGCGGCGCTCGCTCAGATCGCGGCGCTCATCGCCGGCGGCCTGACATGCATCGAGATCGTATTCCGCACACACGAGGCGAAGGAAGCGCTTCGTCGGGCGAAGGCACGATTTCCGGGCACCGCCTTCGGCGCGGGCACGATGCTTTCCGTCGATACGTTCGAGGCCGCAACCGATGCGAAAGCGGACTTTCTGGTCAGCCCGGGTCTTACGCCCGCGCTTCACAGCCTGGCCGGCCGCAGCGAATGCCTGTTCGTACCCGGCGTGCAGACCGCCTCGGAGGTTCTCGCCGCCCACGAATTCGGCTACCGCATTCTGAAGTATTACCCCTCGGCGGCGTCGAACGGCCATGTCGTCCTTGCCGACTATGCGAATATCTTTGCCGATATCGTCTTCATTCCAACCGGCAAGATCGAAAAGATTCAGGTACCGTTGTATGCCGCACTCGGAAACGTTCTCGCCGTCGGCGGATCTTTCATGATCGCGCCGGACGCGGCCAGCACAACGGCTCTCGCGGCCAGCTTCCTGCGTCGATAGCTGCCATCTCAGGCCACTAGACTATGACAAGGAGTCCCCGTCCCCATAAGAGTCCGCTTCCCACGAAAAGCAGTGGCTTCCGTCCCGCGTCCGCGCTGGCGAAGCTGGCCGATCATTGGTTTCCTCGCCGTCCGAAGTCGATATCGCTGAAGACTTGCGGGACTAAAGTCCCTGCCGAAGTTTTTTCGCATTCCGGACCTGGGCGGCGCGATGCTTCCGTCTTTCCAACAGAAATTCCTTGAATTCCCGGTCGAGCAATCCGCGACGATCCGCGAGTTGATGCAGTTTGAAGTCCGGGGTCTCGTTGAGTTCGACCAACACAGCTCCCGAATCGACCGGAGCGATATCCCAGCCTATCAGTCCCATTTCGTCTACGACTCGGGAACCTTCGACCGCAACGCGGATCACTTCCGACCAATGCGGCACGGCCATTCCCTTGATCGGCACTCCCGTGTCCGGGTGATGGGTAAGTTCCTCAAGGCCGGTTCCTTCGCCGCGCAGCACGCGCAAGACCTGGCCACTTTCGAGGTCGAGTTGGGCAAGCAGATTGCCTGGACGCCAGAAATTGTCCGCCGCATTGGGGCCGGCGGGAATCTTCCAGCATGCGCGAACGATCTTTGGTTGTCCGCCAGCCACGATGGTCAGTACGCGCACGGTTGCCAAGCGATTCCCGCATATTTCGCGTACGGTCGCGTGCGGAACCATACGCCTCTGAAAAAGATAGCCGGAAGCTCCGTACCCCTTCACGAAGGAGATGTAGACGTCGAGAGGAATGACCTGCCCCGCGGAAGTGATCAGCGCATCGACCGACGAATCGTATCGAACAATGCTCGACGTCCCCAGGCTCTGATGCCCGCTGATCGGCTTGCCGAACAGCGGATAGTTCTCGTGACTGTGGAGGAAAGTGCGCAACTCGGACTCGGTGCGAAGCAGAAACCGTCCACCCAGTCCGATCCCGTCGCGGAACAGCGCGAATGTCGACAATGTCGGAAAGCCGTGGGCGGCAAACAGAAGATCGGCGGCCACCTTGTTGTTCACCAGCCCAAACGCGTTCACCTGATAGTTCGCCTGAAACCAGATCTTCAGCGATGCGCGGAACCCTACGAAGCCCGCCTTTTCGACCCCTTCATAATCGGTGCGGTCGAAGAGACGGAGACCGACATACTCGCTGAACGCCAATCTTCCCGGCCCGAACCTGAGCCGAAGAAAATCGAGCAGTAGGCCCAGGCGGGTTCGTCCACTATGGGCGGCGATCTTTGCAAGATCAGACATGAAGGCGATTCGGGCTGCCGGTTTGTCCGCGCTGGCAAGATCCAAATCAACCTCGGGAGACTGGGTCACGGACGGTAAGCCGATCGGCGAATCGGCCGAAGTGCGGGCCGGTCGGGTATGGGCCTTCCGGTATTCGTGCCCTCGGCAATGCCACGGAAGAATGCCTCCTTCGCATTTCGCTACAATTTCTCTGATAGCGAACTTCCGTAACAGACGGTATCGCGCACCTGCAGCGTTCGTACCGTTCTCCCAAACGCCGCGGGATACTTGGCCCGTGCCTGGACGCGGTCACTAGTGGCGAGACTCCACGGGAGCTCGCGCTTACCGATGGCGGCGCGGAGAATTGCCGGAACTCGCTTTCGAGCCCGGAAGACACCCTTTTTAGGATGCTTTCACGGCCCCGACCTGCTCCGAATATTCCATATCACCCCTCTGTACCACTGAGGGGCTGAAAACCCTTGGAAAACTTGGATTTCTCGAAGCATCAAGCCTCTAGGGAGAGGCTGGCGCACCCGGCGAGATTCGAACTCACGACCTCTGCCTTCGGAGGGCAGCGCTCTATCCAGCTGAGCTACGGGTGCGCAATGGCGTCGAGGCCGGCACGATAATCGAAGCGATCCGGATTCGCAAATTATGTGCGCCGCGGCAGGCCGGTCGATTGACGCATGGGCACCTATTGCTCTTCGCGCCTAATTGGATACAATTCGTACCTTACTCCGAGGATGACGAAGAAGAAGGGCCCATGACCCCGTCCCAGCCGCCCTTCACGATCACAAAGATCGGGCACGTCGTGCTCAACGCGCAAAACCTCGACCGCTCGGTGAAGTTCTACACCGAGATTCTCGGATTCAAGGTGTCGGACGTCTACCCCACCACCATGGTGCCCGGCGGCATGGTGTTCATGCGCTACGATTTCGATCACCACGGGGTAGCGCTGGTCGGCTCGATGGACGCGCCCTCGCCCAATTTCGAACTCAACCACATCGCCTTCGAGGTCGCGACGCTGGACGAGGTGGTGCTGGCGCGCAACCATTTGCGCCGCGCCGGCGTGCCGATCGATTTCGAGGGCCGGCGCCGCGCCGGCGTGCAGATCGCGGTCGAGTTCCGCGACCCCGACGGCCACCGGCTGGAAATCTTCTGGGGTCTGGACCGGGTTTACGAAGACGACAAAATCCGCCCCTCGCGCGAATGGGCGTTGGCGCTTTCGCTGGAAGACGCGATCGCCCATCCGGTGCCAGGACAGGATACGACGCTCAAGAATCCGGCGATCCTGCACGAGACGCTGCCCGCCGCGGTGAAATGGGTCCAGGGCGGAACCTCGCGCTGGACGGATTACAAAGTTCCCGCCAAGACTTGAGCCCGATGGCCGAGGCCGCCAAGACCGCTCTGGTCGTCAGCGCCCATTCCGCCGATTTCGTGTGGCGCGCGGCAGGCGCGATCGCACTGCACGCCAAGCGTGGCTGGCAGGTGACCATCGTTTGCCTGAGTTACGGCGAGCGCGGCGAGTCGGCCAAACTGTGGCGCAAGGGCGGCATGACGCTCGACATGGTGAAGACGGAACGGCGCAAGGAGGCCGAGAAGGCCGCCGGCGCGGTGGGCGCGCACGCAATCGAATTCTTCGATCTGGGCGACTATCCGCTCAAAATCGACGAAGCCGCGCTGTTCCGCCTGGTCGATCTCTATCGCAGGGTTCTGCCGCGCTTCGTGCTGACTCATTCGGCGCGCGATCCATACAATTTCGACCATCCCGCCACGGCCGAACTGGCACAGCATGCGCGGATCATCGCCCAGGCCGAGGGGCACGATCCTGGAAAGCCCATCGTCGGCGCGCCCCAGGTGCTGCTGTTCGAGCCGCATCAGCCCGAGCAGTGCGGCTGGAAGCCCAATGTGCTGCTGGACATTTCCGAGGTTTGGGACCAGAAGCGCGCCGCGATCGAATGCATGGCCGGCCAGGAGCATCTGTGGGACTACTACACCCGCGTTGCTTTGCAGCGCGGCGTGCAGGCAGCGCGCAACTCCGACAAGAAGGGCATAAAGTACGGCGAGGCCTACGAAGCCGTATTCCCGCACGTTGTGGAGTCGCTCGGATGAGCACTGTAGTGCGCAACGTCCCACGTCCCGATCCGGCGCATCTCGCCGCGCTGGCCACGTTCGGCGTCTCGACCGTGCACGAGGCGCAAGGCCGCAAGGGATTGTTGGCATCTTACATGCGCCCCATCTGGCGCGGCGCGCGCATCGCGGGTGGCGCGGTCACGGCGCTGGTGACGCCGGCCGACAATTGGATGATCCATGTCGCGGTCGAGCAATGCGCGACCGGCGATATCCTGGTGATCGCCCCCAGCTCGCCGTCCGACGCCGGCTATTTCGGCGAACTGCTGGGCACTTCGCTTGCGGCGCGCGGCGTGAAGGGTCTCGTGATCGACGCTGGCTGCCGCGACGTGGCGGAACTCGCCGAGATGAAATTCCCGGTCTGGTCGCGCGCGGTCTCGGCCCAGGGAACGGTCAAAGAGAGCCTGGGCGACGTCAACCTTCCGCTCGTATGCGCGGGTGCGCTGGTGCGGCCCGGTGACGCGATCGTCGCCGACGATGACGGTGTGGTGGTAGTGCGGCGCGAGGAGGTCGCTCAGGTGGTGGCGGCCAGCAAAGCCCGCCTCGCCAAGGAGACCCAGGCGCGCGACCGCCTTGCCAAAGGCGAGCTCGGTCTCGATATCTATGCGATGCGCGCCAAGCTGAAGGACAAAGGCCTGGTCTATCGCGACTGGGACCCCGCCAAGGATGACGGCGCTTGACCGGGTCGCGGTCGATTCCCTGCGTGGTGATGCGGGGCGGCACGTCCAAGGGTCTCTATTTCAGGAAGAGCGATCTGCCCGATGACGAGGGTGAGCGCGACCGCATCCTGCTGGCCGCGATGGGTTCGCCCGATGCGCGTCAGATCGACGGGCTGGGCGGGGCGGATCCGCTGACCAGCAAGGTGGCGGTGGTGTCGCCGTCGGCGCGAGCGGACGCCGATGTCGATTACCTGTTCCTGCAAGTGGTGGTCGACCAGCCGCGCGTCGATTCGTCACAGAATTGCGGCAACATCCTGGCCGGCATCGGGCCGTTCGCCATCGAGCAAGGCTGGGTGAAGCCAGCCGGCGCGGTGACGCCGGTGCGCATCCACATGGTCAACACCGCAAGCCTGGCGGTGGCCTCGGTGCAGACGCCCGACGGAAGCGTGACCTATGACGGGACGGCGCGAATCGACGGCGTACCGGGCACCGCCGCGCCGATCCTGATCGATTTCCTCGATGTCGCGGGTTCCAGTTGTGGCGCGCTGTTGCCCACCGGGAATGCGCGCGACCTGATCGATGGCGTCGCGGTAACCTGCATCGACAACGGTATGCCGGTGGTGCTGATCCGCGCCGCCGATCTGGGCAAGACCGGCTATGAGACGCCAGCCGAACTGGAAAACGATGCCAAGGTCAAGGCGCGAGTCGAACGCATCCGCCTGGCCGCAGGGCCGCTGATGAAACTGGGTGACGTGAGCGAGAAGACCGTGCCGAAAATGTGCCTGATCGCCCCGCCGCGCGATGGCGGCGCGATCTCGACCCGCAGCTTCATTCCGCATCGCGTGCACAAGGCAATCGGCGTGCTCGGCGCGGTCAGCGTGGCGACGGCCTGCGTCGTGCCGGGATCGGTGGCGGCGGACATGGCCCGGTCGACCCAATCGAGCAGCCTGACCAGTTTCGATGTCGAGCACCCCACCGGTTTTTTCACGGTGCGAATCGAAGCCGTGCTCAAAGGCGGCGTCCCCGAGGTCAAACATTCGGCGCTGCTGCGCACCGCGCGCAAGTTGATGGCGGGAGAGGTTTATGTTCCCGACCAACGCTAGCATCGCGCTGATCGGCTATGGCGAAGTGGGCACCATCTTCGCCCGCGCATTGAAGGAAAAGGGCGCGCGGACGATCCGGGCGTTCGACACCAAATACGCCTCCCGCGCGCTGCCGCCCCAAGACGGCAACGCCGAGGTTTGCGCGAGTGCCGCCGAGGCCGTGAGCGGCGCGGGTTTGATCTTCAGCGCCGTTACCGCCGCCGAAACCTTGAACGCCGCGCGGTCGGCCGCGGCGTCGATCGGCGAGGGCGCGTTCTTCGTCGATCTCAACTCGGCCTCGCCGGGCACGAAGCGCGAAGCCGCCAATTCCATCGACGCCGCCGGCGGCCGCTATGTCGAAGCGGCGGTGATGAGCTCGGTTCCGCCGCACGGGTTGCGCGTGCCGATGCTGTTGGGCGGCGCGCATGCCGCGGATTTTCTCGCATTCGCCGCGCCGCTGAATTTGAGTGCTCGCGTTTACGACACCGAGATCGGCCGCGCCTCGGCGGTCAAGTTGTGCCGCAGCGTGCTGACCAAGGGGATCGAGGCGTTGTTGACCGAAAGCCTGATGGCCGCGCGCCACTATGGCGTTGTGGGCGACGTGCTGGCTTCGCTTTCCGACATGCTGCCCCTGCCCGACTGGACCAAGACCGCCAATTACATGGTCTCGCGCACCGTCCTGCACGGACGCCGCCGCGCCGAGGAGATGCGCGAGGCCGCGCGCACGGTCGCCGAGGCCGGGCTGGAACCCTTGATGAGCGAGCGCATCGCCGACCGCCAGGCGCTGACTTTCGAGCTGGCCAGTAACGGCGCCGTGCCGGCCGACGCGCCCCTGGTCGGACTGATCGACGCGCTGTTGGCGGCAGGGCGAAAGGTGCGCTAGGTGGGGGGCACCTCGGGCTTTTCGTCGTCGGCTTCGGTGAAGGTGATGCCACTCTGATGCATGCGCTCCTTGGCAGTTTTTGCGATCGCCTCGGCCACGTTGGGAGTGCGCAGCACCAGGTGACGGAAATCGTCGACATCGAGGGCGAGGAGTTCGCAGCGCGTGCGCGCGGTGACGGTGGCCGTGCGCCGCGAGCGATGCAATAGCGCGATCTCGCCGAAGAACCCGCCATCCTCCAATGTTGTCGTGCGCCCGCCGCCAAGATCGACCGTGACCACGCCGGAAAGGATGAAGAACATCCGATCGCCGATCTCGCCGGTGCGAACCAGCACGTCGCCCTGCGAAGCCGGGACGAAGCGCAGCAGCGCGCCGATGGCGGCGATCTGGTCGGCGTCGAGTTCGGCGAAGAACGGCACGCGCGCCACCATCCGCCAGGTCTGCAGGAAGTCGCGGCGCTTCATCTCCTCGGTGAAGCCGCTGGCCAGGATCGAAGCCGGCAGCGCGAACATGCCAATGCCAAGCACCGCGGTGCAGCCGGCCAGGAACTTGCCAAGCACGGTGACCGGCACGACATCGCCATAGCCGAGCGTGGTGAGCGTGATCACCGCCCACCACATCGCTGACGGAATTGAATTGAAATTGTCGCCATTCTCGCCGCGCTCGACCAGGTAAAGCGCGGTCGAGGTGGCCAGTATCAGCATGCACATGATGAACAGCGCCGAACGGAGCTGCCGGCTTTCGCGCGCGATCACCGCTTCGAGCGAGGCCAGCGCCGGCGAATAGCGCGCTAGCTTGAGGAAGCGCACGAGCCCGAGCGCGGTCAGCAGATCGGTCGGGATCGGACTTAACAGCGCCAACCAGTAGGGTAGCGCGGCCACCATATCGATGATGCCGCCGGGCGATTTGAGATAGTCGAGCAGCGCGGCCGACGGGGCCCGACCCGCGTGTCGGTTCAACACCGCATTGGCCCCATGCACCCCCAGGTCGGCGGTGAGGATGAGCACCGCGGCCAGTTCCAGCATATACCCCAGGACGCCGAGCCCGGACTCGAAGTCCTGGACGGTGAACATCACCCGCACGCCGGTGCCGACCACCGCGCCGGCCGAAATCGTCAGCCGGTAGACGATTGCGGCACGGCCTGGATAGAGGCCGGTCTCGAGCAGACTATGCAGGAACTTGCGCAATCCTCCGCCCCCCTGGCGCCGGCCGAGCGTCCATTTAACGCGGGCAGGCGCGAAAGGCCAGAGCGGGCAATGCGCGAATTTAGATCAAGCGGGTCGGATTGGCTTGCTACGCCTTCTTGCGCAGCGCATCGAGGCTCCACGGTCCCGGACCGGCGGCGGCGATATAAAGGAACGCGAAACAGAACATGATCGCGAGTTCGCCATGATTGAGCTGAGGGTGGAATCCCTGCGGCGCATGGGCCATGAAATAGGCCACCGCCATCTCGCCCGACATGATGAACGCGGCAATGCGCGAGAACAGTCCCAGGGTCAAGAACGCTCCGCCGACCAATTCGATGATCCCTGCGATTCCGCCCGGCGAGAGCAGGACGAGATGGTCGAATTGCGGATTGTGCGGAAAGTCTAAGAACTTGGCCGTGCCGTGCGCCAGGAACAGCAATGCGGACACGATTCTGAGCACGCTTAGCAAATGCGGCGACCAAGGGGCGAGCGGGTTCTTCACGTTGGACCTCCAGTTAGGAATCGCTCGGCCCGATTGCTCATCGAACCGAGCGTAGCCGTACCCAGTTGCAACTCTATCACGCGAAGCGCGCGATTTCCTCGAACGGCAGGCGCGGGCTGCGGGGGAATAGCTTCGACTGATCTCCATAGCCGATGTTGATCAGGAAGTTGGCGCGTACCTGGGTACCGGCGAAGAATTCGGCGTTCACCTTCGCCTGATCGAAACCCGACATCGGACCGGCATCGAGGCCGACCGACCGCAAGGCGAGAATGAAATACGCGCCTTGCAGGCTGCTGTTGCGGAAAGCGGTGTCGGCGATCAGCGCGTCATTGCCGACGAACCAAGCCCGCGCATCGACATGCGGCATCAGGCGCGGCAGCAGGTCGGGGAAGCCATGATCCTGCGCTACGATCGCAGTCACCGGCGCGGCCATCGTCTTCTCTAAATTGCCAGGTGCGAGCGCCGGTTTGAGACGCGCCTTGCCTTCGGGACTTTGTACGAAAACGATGCGCATCGGCGAGACGTTGGCGCTCGTCGGGCCCATCTTGGCGAGATCGACGGCATGACGCAGCAACGCCTCGGGCACCGGCTTGTCGAGGAAGCCGTTATGGGTACGGGCTTCGCGGAACAACTGGTCGAGTGCGTGGTCGTCGAGCACGGCGGGCGATTGGACTGAAGCTTGCACGTTCATAGCGGCCTCTCGGGTCTACGTGGGGGCGCCCCATCGCCAGGCGCCAAAAAACTACTAATGTCCGAGATAGCCGGTCGGCTATTGTGCTATAAGACGCTAATGTTAACATTCACTCGTGCAAACCATTCATCAATCGACTCGCCCGCACCGGGGGGCCGGTTCACAATTTGCGGTGGGTACCGTCGCAGAAAGGCTTGGTCGCGGCGTTCTTGCAGCCGCAGAGATAGGCTTCCTTGGTCTCGGTGGCGGTGAAGGCCATCGGCGTCAGCGTTGTCGTCTTGTGCGACCCATCGCAGAAGGGTTGGTTCTTGGAGAGCCCGCAGGCGCACCAATAATATTGCTTGCCGGCCTCAAGATTGAATTTGTAAGGCGCCTTTTGGGCGATGACGGGCTGAGTCATGGTGAGGGTCCTTCCCCGACGGAAACGATCGGTCAATCCGTGACGCTAAGGGCTGCCGAGGGCAAGGCCAAACTTTGCGTATAAATGCCAAAGGCATGTGAGTATTATTCACCAATGGCCAATCTGCCGATTGACGAGATGGCCGCATTCGCCCGGGTCGCCGAGCACAAGAGCTTCGGCAAAGCGGCGGCCGAGTTGGGCGTTTCGCGCTCCGCCCTGAGCCACGCGATGCGCACGCTCGAGGAACGGTTGGGCGTGCGGTTGCTCAACCGGACCACACGCTCGGTGGCCGCCACCGAGGCCGGCGAAAGGCTGCTGGTGCGGCTGCGCCCGGCGCTCGATGAGATCGGCGCGGCGATCGAGGAGATCAACCTATTCCGTGATAAACCGGCCGGATCGTTGCGCCTGACGGTCCTGCCGCTCGCTGCCAGGACCATCCTGGCCCCGATGCTGGCCCGTTTCCTGACGGCCTTTCCGGCTATTCGTATCGAGATCTCGTCTGACGCCACGCTGCACGACATCGTGCGCGACCGGTTCGATGCCGGCATCCGCCCCGGCGCGCGGGTCGAGCGGGACATGGTGGTGGTGCCGCTGAGCGGTCCTATGCCGCTGGTCACCTTCGCCTCACCCGAATATCTCGCCCGCCGCGGCACGCCCAAGACGCCAAAAGAACTGCAGGTCCATGATTGCATCCGCGTGCGGCTGACCGGCGGCGGCTTCTTGCCGTGGCGTTTCGCCCGGGGCAGCGACGAATTCGAAGTGTCGGTCGACGGAAGGCTGATCGTCAACGACGGCGATCTGATGGTCCAGGCGGCGATCGACGGCATTGGCATCGGCAATATGCCGCGAGAGATGGCGGAACCGGCGTTGAGCCAAGG
>Ga0181537_10002415_pt1 | contig 16399 bp, 14 predicted proteins | sample PEATcosm2014_Bin_39_FD_119765 | JGI IMG/M metagenome (GOLD analysis project Ga0181537, IMG submission 119765) | Peatland microbial communities from MTU Mesocosm Facility, Houghton, MI, USA - PEATcosm2014_Bin23_10_metaG | ecosystem: Environmental > Terrestrial > Soil > Wetlands > Peat | place... | reverse complement strand
GATCAGTTCCTTGAATGGGCCGGCGGCAGTTTTGACCCGGGCAGATTCGATATCACCGCAGTGAACCTGCTTCTGGACGGCATTAAACTCTGAGTGTCAATGCGGTCGAGTTCGGACGCTTACTAGACTCTAGTGCGCAGTCACCAGAGTTTCGCACCACAATCTCCGCGATACACCTTACATACCTGCGGTCCTCTGTCGTCAATTGATTAAAGTGGAACGCCATGGCAATTGTCGCGGCACGAAATGCGTCAACGTTTCGCTTTCGAAACGGAACGTCTTCGAACGCATCAAGCACTTGGCTGGTATCCAGAACTCCCACGCCGTAGACGTCACCGAAATCATAGAATGCTGCAGGAAAGTTGGACCGAAGAGCCGCCTCTTCGTCCGTCGACAATGACGCGAATACGTGTTTAATCGGAGGCTCTGATGCCAGGGCTACTATCGAAAGTGTCGCCAAATAGAATAAAGCTACAACTCTATGCAACAACATAAGCTAGTTCCGTTTTATGCTTATTTAACAATCACTTAACGCTCCAGAAACCACTGTGCGCAGTGCGACTGCATCGACCAGGACACCCGCCCCAATATCCACGGCGTGGTCCCCGCTGCAGGTCAATACGGCGAAGCGGGTGCGGTCGGTCGCAGGAAGGTACCACCAAGGCTGCGCGCCGACGTCGTTCGGCGTTGATTGGGCGCGGATACCGTAGAGATACGTCAGTGCGAATTCCATTCCGTGAGGAGCGCTCACAACGGCGTCCTGAAGGCCATGTGGTACAAATACCAAGCCGGCCGGAAGCATTCGTTCGTAAATTCGAGACAATGAGAGGCTCCGCGGTCCGGGTATCTGAGTTGCGACCACCAACATGCCAATCAAAGCAACGATTGCGGGAGCGTATTGGAGGATTTGGCGACTTCGCTCAGTTAACTCCGATCGGGGATGGAGGATCGTCGCGGGCAGACCTCGAATTGCAAGAGTAGAGGCGAGAGGAACTGCAATTACCACAATGGAGAGTACGACGCGGTCGAGAACTCCATCAATTTTATCGCCAATGTGTATCGAGCTGAAGACCAGAAATGGGGCGCTCGCAAGACATGCAAAGGTAGCTAGCGCAGTAGCGTTGCTTCGTAGAAGCACTGTCCTGGGTTCGGCACGATCGCGCTGCAGTAACGTCAAGGCGGACGCGGTTATTAGGAGTATGGCTCCGCCGACTACTGTTGTTTGGTGGAAGCCGAACAAATGTCCCTCTGTGCGCGCCAGGCCCGCTACTTCGATGGCGCTCCAACAGAGCGCTCCGATCAGACATACGGCGAATGGGGCAGCACGTAATAAAACCGGATATGGGGCATCACTGAAGCGAAGACAATATGCCGCCACAAGACACCACATCGAATAGCACAATGCCAGAGCCGCCGACTCCTTATGCGCAACAGCGGCGACAACCGCTGCCACGCACGCCAGCCCCGTGGTCGCAATTCGTCTACATCTGGTCCCACGCGGCCAAGTATGAAGACCGGCCGCTACCGCGAGAGCGGCTAACCCAAGGAGGTTCGAACGGAATTCTACTACAAAGTAGCTGAGGCCGGGACAAACGGCGACATATGCGATGACTGCAAGCGCTGCCCACTGCCTTTGCGTCGTGAACGTCACGACACAAGCAAGACTTATTATCAACACGAAGACGAGTCCAGTGGTAAGAATCTTTTCGGCTACTACCACGTCGCCACTTCTCTTACCGATCATAGCCTGCAACCGTGGGAAGAGATCTGAACGGCCACGGTATCGGGGCTCGTCAAGGTCGATAAGCGAACGCGCTTGCAGGGCGTAGTAATAACCATCCGCGCCTAGCGGGACCGCAGTGAGCCACACCGGTCTTACGACGAATGCGCATCCGAGGACCGCCGCGATGAGCAGCTGGAACCCTTGTTTCATATCATGGTCTCGGCGCATCGGTCGTTACCTTCGTGGATATAACAGGCCTACGCGGAGGCTTTGTATTTTCTTGATTCAAGAAAGCACCGCCTATTGCCCCAGCTCTCGATTGGCATCCAGGTATCGTGAGTCAGGATGAGCAAATTCTCCAGAGTGAATCTGCGTGCTCCACAGAACTGGCGAGGCGGATCAGAAGACCTACCCAGAGAGTCCTTATACATCTGCTCAATTCAGACACCCAAAGAGATCGCTTTTCGAGCTTGCAGCACCTAAGTCACCCCTCCCCGGCAGGGGCGGATTCACTCAGTTACAATGCCAAAACAACCTCTTCCATTCCCTGTCGCATTCTTCGGAACGAAGTATGCCGATGCACCATCGGCTCCCGCAAAGTCCCGCAACCACATGACTACGTGCGGTCTCGCGCCGACAGAGATGGTTTAGTAAATGCCTGATAGGCAATCACAATTTTTGCGGAAAGAAAAAAGTCCCGACCTCCTGGTGGAATAAAACTCCGTCTGCGCGATTGACTCCGCCTCCGGCTCAACGTCGAAGTCCCGCGACCACCTGGCTACTCGATCCGATTCGAATAGCCATGTGGTTGCGTGATTTTTGCGGGAGTTGGTGGTGCTTCGTACCGCTCAGTGGTGATAAATGCAACAGTATCCCGGCGGCAGTGGTTTAATAACTCTCTGAAAAACAAACAAACCCATTTTCGCTCATGTGGCGCAAAAGACACCTCGTCGAACTACGAACCAGGGGGTCGGGAGTTCGAATCTCTCCGGGCGCGCATTTCCCTTCGTTGTCTATTCCGGACGCGATTATTCCAAGGGTTGGTGTCAAGTTAGTTTCGCTCCTTAACGTCTGTCATCCGGCTAAGTCTCAGCCGAATGCTCGTAGCGCCGCGCCCTGCAAAGCTGATCCACTTCCGTCTCCAGCCGCGCGCTCAAAGTCTCCTCAACGGGCACTTTGATCGAACCACCTAATCCGCTTGCCGCCTGAGCTTCTCCTCATTATCTCGCAGCGCACAAGCGCTGTCGGTGTATCGTTCTGCCAAAGTGGTCTTACTCATGGCGTGGCTCGTTGGTCGGCTGGTAGATGCCAGTGAAGCAGATCGAGGCCATCCCTCAAAATGTGCGCAAAAAGGCTAACGTCATCGTGAACCCCGCTCTGCCGGCACTCACTCCCGTTCGGCGTGAGTATTCGGCATGGGTCGCATGGCCAATCTCGGTTGGCCTCGTCTTCCTGCTGTGCGCGATCTCTTCGCCGATCTTCGAGACCAATGACGACGTTCACCTGTCGATGATCGCCCACGGTTATGGCATCGCCACCGGCGGATCCCCCCGACTGGTCTATTCGAACGTCCTGTGGGGGTATTTCATGCGACTGGTTCCGGAAATCTGGGGGGTGCTGGGTTACTCGCTGATCACTCTGGGAATCCTCGTCGTCGTCGGCGCCGTGGTCATCCGGTGCGTGCTCGCGACGGGAATCGGGATTGCGGCCGCGATCGCGGTCCTGACGCTCGTCGTCGCACGGGCAGTCCTGATTCCGCAGTACACGACCAATGCGGGCTTACTGATGGTCGCGGCCGTGGTGTGCTGGCACCGATTCGACCAGCGGGGATCCGCCGGGCGTTTAGCGCTGTCCGCAGGATGCCTGCTGGCCTACTGCAGTTTCCTGGTCCGTGCCCAGGAGTTCCTGTTGGTGCTGGCCGTCGCGCTACCGCTGATGCCCTGGCGGTCGCTTTGGCGGCGACGTGACGCAAAAGTCGCGCTGATTCTACTGGGGGTGGCAATCGGCGCGTCGTCCATGCTCGATCACTTCGCGTACCGCGGGGCAGACTGGGCAGAATTCAACAGATTCAACGCCGTCCGCATTCCATACAACGACTTCGGAGCGGCAGAGCACCTCAAAGTCAGACCGGAGATCCTGCGTCGCTTCGGGTATACGGCCAACGACGTCGATCTGATCACGGACTGGTTTTTCGAGGATCCAAAGATCGCCGACCCCGACAAGCTGCGGTCGATGCTCCGGGAGTTGGGGCCGCTCGCCTTTCAGGCGGGCTCATTGGAAAAGGGCTGGCAGGGCGTCTCGGAGCTGGGGACTTCCGACAAGCTGCTCCCGGTCGTATTCGCGGCCCTATTGCTCGCACTGATGCGCCCACGCTGGCGCACGTTCGGGGTATGGAGCCTGTGTCTAGGCGCCCTGTTTACGCTCGGTCTCATGGGGCGTCCCGGTGTCACGCGTGTCTATATTCCGCTGGTCGGACTGCTGCTGCTCGCACCGTTTCTGGACGATGACGGAATGCTCCTGGATGGCACCAGGGTTCGCCGCTGGACGATGATCGGGGTCGTCCTGGTCGCGTCTTTATTCAACGCGCAGGCCGTCCTTCGGAACTCGCGAGGCCTGTGGAGCTGGTCCGAGGATGTCCGTGCCGGGCTCGCGAACTTCCCCGGCGACGGGGTCGTCGTCTGGGGCGGTAACTTTCCCTACGAGGCCGTGTATCCGGTCCTCGGCTCGTCCCCGAACTTCAGGAACCTGCACCTGTCCCTGCTCGACGACTTCACGCTGGCACCCTATTCGGTCGCGACGGCCGCGCGGAAAAACGGGCGCGGGTTCCTCGACCGGCTCGTCGATGAGCGCGGCGTAGCCGTGGTGGTAAACGACTACGGTGCAGCGCTGCTCGAGATCTACTGTCGCGATAACCTCCACGGCGTCTTCTATGTCGTCATGAGCCGTAGCTACGGTCGGGTATTGGTCACAACCTTTCGTTGCCGGGTGGATTGACATGCCCACTGACGCCTCGGTGAATGAGCGGGGGACGTGATGTTCTATTTCACCGCCACGATTTCCGCCTGAACGACGTCTGGAAATTGCCTTGGAAACGGAATCTCCGCCACGACGTAACTGCCGCCGGCCATGTAGAGTTCCATTACCGAGTTCCATCGGTCACGCCATGCTGAGGCGTAGTTGCGGAACTTGTCGCATTCGGTCCTGAATGCATCCGTCCTGGCATGGGGCGAGTACGCCTGAATCAGTGTAACGATTGCCGTGTTGTTGTCTGCGAGCTGATCGAGACGCTGTTTCATCTGCGCATTCTTGGGCACACCGTCGCGACGTATCCTAACCAGGTAGGACTCGAGGATGCCAGAGTCTTTCTCGTTGAACGGTTGCGATTGCAGCTCCTGAATGAGTGCAAGGTTCTCCTGCAGCAGGGCCGCGATGGGGTGTAGTTCACCGGCGACGACTTGCGAGCGTAACTCCTCACGCGTCTCGTGCTCGTGCTGACCGAAGGCTATCGCGACGATGGTCGCGATGAGCGCCGCGCCAACCACGGCCCAGACCGTCTTGTTATGCACTCACGCTCCGTGCGGCACTCATCGGCCGCCTCGAACTGCACGCGCATAGGCGTAGTCGCTGAATTTGTCCAAGACTTGGACCGCACCTGTGGAGAATTGGACGGCCCACGCCTGGTTGTTATAGCCCCCTCTTACCGTACTGGAGGTCCAGTAAACGTTCGTCTCCGTGTTGTACCCGGAAGGATTGAACGATGGGTCGATGCACACGCCGGCGCTGCACGCGGACAACTCGACGATGCTCAGGAGTTCTGCAACGTTGGGAATCCGCCAATCACAGTGATTCGCCAGACAGCCCGAACCCAGAACCGCGGTGGCGTCGTTGTTTTCGCTATACACCGAATCATTATTCAGCTCCGCCAAAAAGGTTGTGAACAACGTGCCATCGGGATTGGTATCACCGTTGGTCGCGGTCCACAGGTACGTATAGCTGTCACAGTCAATGTTCCCGAAGAGACCGCAGTTGCTCACCTTAAGCTCCCACATCAGCCCGGTGCTGGTATCGACCAGCGTGCCGTCTCCACAGACCACGTATTTGACACCTGCAGGCGCCGCAATGCCTGTTGGATTCGCGCATACCAATGCAGAGCCTGCGGAACCCGCCGGACCCTGCGGTCCTTGTGGCCCTTGAGGCCCCGCGGCGCCCTGAATTCCTTGCGGTCCCGCTGCTCCCGTCAAACCCTGCACGCCTTGTGCACCCGTTGCACCGGGCGCGCCGGTGGCTCCCGTCGCGCCAACGGGTCCAACGGGACCGATTAATCCTTGCGGACCTGCCGGGCCCGCGGGACCCGCCGGACCCGCGGCACCGGCCGGTCCAGTCAGCCCCGTTTGGCCGGTTGCGCCCGGATTTCCTTGCGGCCCTTGCGCCCCCGCGGGACCCTGCGCACCGGCGGCAGCCATGAGGCTCCAGTGAGCCGCATCGCTGACCGGGCTGATGCTTGAATCAGGGATCGCCTCCAGTGCGACGTATGAGCTGCCGTTGCTGACGCTGACGACATCGTTCCTTGCGTATGACAATCCGCTCAGCCACGGACCAGTGAAATTGAACCCCACGCCGTCAGTTCCGTTCTCGCCTGGCGCGCCGGCAGTACCGGCCGCGCCCTGTGCGCCAGCGGGGCCCGCCGCTCCCGCCGGGCCTGCGGGACCGGCAGCACCGGCCGGCCCGGCTGGGCCCGCAGCACCGGCTATGCCTTGAGCTCCCGCTGGGCCCGCAACCCCTTGCGCCCCAGTTGGTCCGGCTGGGCCAGCGCTACCGGCCGGGCCTCGAGGACCTGCCCCACCCGGCGGTCCGGCGGGGCCAATCGCGCCGGTTGCACCCGTGGCGCCCGTTGCCCCCGTTGCGCCGGTTACCCCCGTCGCCCCCGTCGCGCCGGCTGGTCCTTGCGGCCCGTTTGCGCCGATTTCTACGGTATAAACTGCCGACACCTCATTCTTGAATGCAACCGTCAGGTAGTAGGTCCCGGGTGCGAAGCTCGATGGCGGCGTGCTGTTTGGAAAATCCGCCACAATCTGGGTGCTCGATGAGCTCACCGTTGGAAACGTCATCGTGTCGAGCGTCACGCTCGCAGAACTGCCGAAGTTCTGGCCGGTGATCGTCAGCGTCTTGTTGGTGTAGTTCACGGTGGTGCTCTCGACCAGCGGCGGCCCCGCGGCCTGCGCCGGCGCGGCGACGATTCCGAGCGCGACGAGTAACATCGCGCTCAGTCGTGCGATTGGATTGCGAATCATGATGTCATCTCCCTGATGTCGGTTGTTGTTCGTAGAACGGCGCAGATACTCGCGCAGGAATCGAGCTACCCAGGGTGTAAACCGATGCTCTCCACTCATGCGTCAACCCAGCGTTGCGTCGATCGCCCCGGCACCATGCAGTGCTTGATATGAGTGTCAGTCGATAGATTTCGCTACCAGCGATTCCGCTGCTGGACTTCGAATCGTTGGGTCATGCCGATTGTTGTCCTGCAGCATTTGGGATATTGAAGCCGCCAGACACTGTCCGCGCCGCTCCGCCGCTCCAGCAGATGACGCATACCCTGATACTCTTTGCGCATCTGCAAGATAGGGGTAGCTGATTCGCCGCCATTGCCCTCTTAGTCTCTGGACGACGAGGAATCGACGACCCGCCCATGGCTGAGCTGAAGAAGGCCTTGATCGAACGCTTGTTCTCGCAGCATCGTAACGCGCTGCAGGCCTTCTTTTATCGGCGCGTAAAGGCGAAACCCGAGGTACCGGATCTGGTGCAGGAGGTGTATCTGCGCATGCTGCGCGTCAAGGATATCGACGCCATACACAATCCTGAAGGCTACCTGTACACCGTGGCGAGCAATTTGCTCACTGAACATGCGGTGCTCGACCGCCGCCAGGCGGCAGCGACGGATTTCGACCAGCCCGGCATCCAGGCTGAGCTGTCCCGGACGGTGGGATTTGAGGAGTTGCTGGATACACAGGCCCGGGTCACGCGGCTGCGTGAAGTGCTGGACCAGCTGCCCGCCAAGTGCCGAGCCGCGGTTTTCATGAAGTACCAGCATGGGCTCAACTACCAGCAGATCGCCGAGCAGCTCGGAGTGTCAGATCACATGGTGCAGAAATACCTGGGTCAGGCGCTCACTCATTGTCGGCGTCGCATGGCGCGGTTGAGGTGAGCGCATGAATCAAACCGACGCTCAGATTCGCTTTGCCATCACGGCACGCGCCGCAGAATGGCTCGCGGCGCAGCGCGGCGGATCCCTGGATGAACGCGAGCGCATGGCGTTCTTCGCGTGGCTGAAGACCTCTCCGCTGCACATCGAGGAATACCTCGAAGTGGCGGCGATCGAGCGTGATCTGACGGCTGCGACGGCCGATTCGACACTGTCGCTGGGCGCATTGCGGGAGCTTGCCCGCTCTGACGACTCCGATAACGTGACGGCGCTTCCGTCGGCGACTCCTATGATGGACCGGGTATCGCCGCGGATGCGACGCCCCGAGCGGCAGCGGTGGCGCGCTCTGTCATGGGGCACGTTGGCTGCAACCGCGGTGGCCGCGGCCGCTGTGGGCATCGTGTGGGCAGTACTCGACCGCTCGTGGCTGGATGCGCCCAAGACCTACCGGACCGCCGCCGGTACCCAGGGGGTTTGGCATCTGCCGGACGGTTCAGTGCTGCATTTGAACAGCGACAGCGCGCTGACGGCGCGCTTCTCCTCCGCCGAGAGGCGTATCGACATCGACCACGGTCAGGCTTTCTTCGAGGTCGCTCACGATCGCAGCAGGCCCTTTCACGTGATCGCAGGCAGCACCAATACCGTCGCGGTCGGTACCGAATTTGATGTCAATCGCCGGGTTGATTCGACGGTGATCACGGTCGTCGAAGGTCAAGTTGCCGTGTTCGCCTCGGCTGCCGGCGCTCTGGATACCGCGCGACCGCCGGCATCGCGTTCACTGCAGGTCAGCGCCGGACAGCAGCTACGGATCAGCGCCGGACAGCTACCGGATGCACCGATAGCGGCGGATCTGCATCAAGCCGAGGCCTGGCTACAACGCCAGATTGTGTTCAAGCACCAACCCTTAGGGGAGGTTGCCGCCGAATTCAGTCGCTATAACGCGATTCCGATCACGATTACAGATCCCGCGCTGAGCGCGTTGCCGGTCAGCGGCGTGTTCAATGCGTACGATCTCGAGTCCTTCATGACATTCCTGCGATCTCTCGACAACGTGCAGGTGGCTCAACTACCGACTGGCATCCGGGTGTCACGCGTCCGCGCAAAACCGCTGGCGTGACATCACGCTCTTCGTCTATTGTCAGCTGGGGACTGGAATGACATCACTCCAGCGTTAGGGGCGCATGGTCTTGCCGTCGCGACGGATCGCGCAGTGTCTGCTGGGTGTGGTACTGGCCGCCTGCGCTCACACGACCGCGGCAGCGGCAGCGCCAATAGCCGCAGCCGATGGTGCGCTGCCAGTTGATATCCCCGCTCAACCGCTCCCTCAGGCCCTCGATGCGTTTGCAGAATCAACGGGGCTACAACTCATCTATGTCGCTGAGCTGGCCCAGGGCCGAACATCCCGGCCGGTATCGGGCGGCCTAAGGCCGTCGGCAGCGCTCGCCCGCCTGCTTGCCGGCACCGGGCTCGATTTCGTCTTCCTCAACAACCGAACTGTCAAAATCTTCGCAGCCCCTGCGCGCGCAGGCGCGAGCCCCTCGATCATGCAAGAGCACCGTCCGGCAGGCCCGCCATCCGGCGCTCCGGAGCTCGAGCAGGTCGTGGTAACCGCTGACAAACGCGTGGAAGCCGTGGGCACCGTTCCCATCAGCGTCGCGGTGCTGTCGGGGGACGAGATGGAAGCCATGGGGGTAAAGAGCATCAGTGACATCGCTGCCCTGACCCCCGGCCTGCAATTCGACTTTAGTTCGCAATACGGTCCCGGCTTGCTGACGAACATCACCATCAGAGGTATCAACGACCTCAAGTCGGCACCGACCACCGGCATCTATATCGACGACGTGCCGGTACAGTCCTCCTTCAATGTGTTTCGCAACGCCTATCCGGTGATCTTCGATCTGGCGCGAGTGGAGGTGCTGCGCGGTCCACAGGGTACGGTGTTCGGATCGAGCGCGCTGACCGGTGCCGTCCGGTTCATCCCGAATGAGGCGAGCGTCAGCGCGTACAGCGGGATGTCTGAATTGGAGGTATCCGCCACGCAACAGGGAGGCAGCGGATTCGAATCCGGCGCTGCAGGAGGAGGCCCGCTGGTGCCGGACCTTGTCGGCGGCCGCCTCAGTGCATGGTATCGAAGCGAAGGCGGCTATATCGATCGCGTCGATCCATTCAACAATGCGATCGTCGATCCAGATGCCAACCGCTCCACCAGCAAGGCTGTGCGCCTGGGGCTGGCGGTCGATCCGAATGACACGTTGCACATTGTTCCCTCCGTGGCGTATCAATCGGTCGACCATCACGACACGCCGACGTTCTATACCGCTCTTTCCGATCCTGACGATGGCATGTTTCTGAACGGAAAATTGCTCCGTCAGCCCTATCAGGACACGTTCACTCTCAGTGCTGTCAAGGTCGAGCAACGCCTGGGCAATGTGGAATTGACAGACGTCACGGCCTATTTCGATCGGTCGGCTGCGGCAACGGAGGACGAAACCAGCCCCGCGTGCCTCGCGTACTTTGGAAGCTGCGGCAATGCACTCGGCCCCGCGTATCCGAGCTCGTATCTGCAGGCCGTGCCGAATCTCCTCGCTCAGCGGCAGACTGCCTTTTCGCAGGAGTTGCGCCTGGCCTCTGCCGCACCGAACGCGCCCCTGACCTGGGTGACCGGGCTGTTCTACTGGAGAACGCACCAGAACGGCACGACCGACGCCTATGCGATCGCTGCTCCGAGCACTCCGGGTGTCTACAGCGCAACCCGCTACTTCGCTGCGCAGATCTCGGTCTTCGGACAGGTGTATTGGACCCCGATCCCGAGCTGGCGTGTCGGGATTGGCACGCGACGCGGATGGGCCAGGGGAGATTCCACCGACCGTGAGAGCGGGTTTGCGAATCCGTCCACACCGTTCAGCGAGGCCGTTGGAACTTTTCAGCCCCTGCCTGCGACGCCGCGCTTCGACCTGTCGTACAACGTCGATGACGGCAACCTGCTGTACGTCGCCGTCGCAAAAGGGGCGAGAGCCGGGGGTACTGGCACTCCAGCACAGTGCGAGGGAACCGCAGTGCCCTCCTCGTTTGCTTCAGATGCCATCTGGAACTACGAGCTCGGGGCGAAGGACCTGCTGTTCGAGCGTCGTCTGCAGATCGCCGCCAGCCTGTATCTGATCCGATGGGATGGTATCCAGGAGCACGTCACCGACGCATGCGGCAACGGCTACACGACCAATGCCGGCGCCGCGACCAGCGGTGGCTTTGACCTGGCGGCGGACGCACTGCTCACGCAGGAACTGCGTGTGCACCTCGCCCTTGGCCTGACCGACGCTCACTACGACAGGACGGTGTCAACGAACGGCGGCGCGGTAATAGTCGATCGTGGCACCGCCATCGGATCGTTGCCGTCGGTGGCCTCACCGTGGACCGGTACGGTATCGGCAGAATACCGACGACCGCTGACGCCGGTCGTGGTCGGCTACGCGGCGGCCGATGATATTTTCGCCAGCCACAACCCCGGCCCCTTCACCGAGAATGATCCGCGCGCGGCCAGCTACTCCCCAGGCTTTCGCGCCGACCCTGCGACCAACCGCCTCGACCTGCGGTTGGGGTGGGTCCGCTCGAGCATCGAGATCCGGTTTTCGGTGCAAAACGTGCTGAACTCGACGCCAGTGCTGCACCTGGATTCGGATGCCATCGGTTCTTCTTTGTACTACGCCTACACAGTACGGCCGCGCACACTCGCACTCTCGAGCGATTGGAGGTATTGAGCACCATCCCGGGCCGGTGATCGCCTATCGGTCAATACCAGAAATAATTGAGGGACAGTACAACGATGTGCTGATCGGTTTTTTCCACGACCGGACTGCGCGCCGCCTTGCCTCGGATTTCATTGATCGCGCCGTCGAGGTTCAGCAGCCAGTGCTCGCCGATAAATTTGGTGGCGCTGAAGCCGACACCGGCGGCGGTGGTGCCGTCATGCACAAATTCGTAGACCGGATGTCCGGAGGCGGCCGATTGCTGCGGCGTGACTCCGTAAAGCACCTGCATGTAATGGTGTGTCGCCAGCGTCACCGAAGGCCCCGCGAACATCACGAATGTCCTGGAGCTACCCGGCAGCGGGGTATAGACCGCTACGTCCCCGACCGCCCCCTGCGCCCCGCCAATGAACTGGCGCGCATCGACGCGAAGAATCAACGGTAACTTCTTCGATAGAACCACTGTGCCAAACAGCTTACCGACCGGGGCCGCCTGGATGTCTCCCATCCCATGCAGGTTGGCATAATCCTGCGTGACCTTGCGTCCCAGGTCATAGGCCATCGCCACACCCACCTGGAAGTGATCGCCGCGCAGGACGTTGAAGCCGATGCCGTCACCCGTGCTGATGAAAAACAGGTCGCGGTAATAGAAATTGATGTCCGGGCCGCCCTCTACCCGATAGGCGCGCGAGCCGTCATAGGCCGGCTGCAGCTCCGAGGCGAGTCCCAGTATGGTCCGGTATTCGGGCAGATCGGGCTGGAATAGCCTTGCCAGGATGATGCCGCCGGAGTACTGCCATTCCTGCAACGGCGATGGTGTCTGCGCTGACGCCAATGGGGACAAGCAGCTGCACCCCGACAGCACAAGGAAATACAGCGCTCGCAAACAGACCCTTCTGGGCATTGCTGGCACCCGATTTTCCACCGCAAAGTCGCTCGCATTGAACCATACGGGCCGACGGCTTTGCGGGCGATGCGCCGGTGGCCGACATCTGCTGTAGGCGCACGCTGAGGCGAACTGGACCGGATCCTGTTCACGGTGCGCGGCGCGCCGCTGTGAAGGTGATCGTCATCGTGCGGCTCGCTCGATGACAGCGGCGACTTCGGCAGGATGGGAAATATAGACGACGTGGCTGGATGGCAGCTCGATTACCGTGGAGCCAGAGCGCTTGTACATCGATCTTTCCAGATCAGGATTGATCGCCCGGTCTTCCGTCGCAACGATCGCGAAGCTCGGCTTGCTCTTCCACGCGGGGACATCCATGGGTGCGCCCGCCGCCTTGATCGCCAGGCCAACCTGCGATTGCGCCATGAATTCAGCTTGAGGTGCGGGCAGATCAGCACAAAAATCGGCATGAAAGCTTCCCTGATCGAGATACAGGAAGCCATCCGGCGACGGCTTGGGGCCGGCTGAAGCCGGGGGTTTACTGGCCGCGAGCGACCCCAGACTCTCCCCCTTGTCGGGCTGGAAGGCGGCGACATACACCAAAGATTTGACATGCTCGTTATTGCCGGCAGCCGTGATGATGATGCCACCATAACTGTGACCCACGAGCACCACGGGGCCGCCCATCGAATCGATGGTGCGGTTGGCTGCGGCAACGTCGTCCTCGAGCGAGGTCTCCGGTGGCTGCGCCACCCCGACCTTGAAGCCATCACGGCGCAATATCCTGGCAACGGCTATCCAGCCGGAGCCGTCTGCGAACGCGCCATGGACAAGGACGATGTTCCTGACGGGGGCAGAAGGGGTTGCCGCACAGGCGGCAATCGATGCGACAGCGAGCAGCGCCGACGCAGCAGCAATATTCAAGTACTTTTTCATGACAGGATCCTTACGTTGTGGACAACTTTGGTCGCTCTTCTGTCGGCTGAAGCGACACTTGTCTATACCCCAGCGACGATCCTCAGATCACGCACCGCGCCATCGCCCAATGCAGCCAGAGCGGCCTGATATCCCGGACTGTTGTGTGCCGCGACGGCCTTTTCGAGCGACTCAAATTCAATGAGCACGGTGCGCTGCATGAGGCCCTCCTCATAGGCATGCGCCGCGACTCCACGCGCCAGGAAGCGCCCGCCGCCTGCCTCGATGGCGGGCCCTGCAAGCTTCGCATAAGCGGCAAGCTTGTCCGTGTTGGTGATTTCGCGATAGCAGGAAATCCAGTACGCCTTGGCCATGTCATTGCTTCCCGTGACTTCAGCGATCGCTCACCAGCACCTGGCGCTTGATCAGCGAGGCGACTCCGCTCGGCCAGCCGTCGTCGCCGCCGGCGAAATTTGCGGCCTGCTGGTCGAGCACCTTGCCGGTGTGGCAGTCGCTGATCTGGATGAGCACGTAGTAGTCGGTCATCGTGACGCGCCTGATGACACCAATCAGGGACTGGTCGGCGCCAAGTTGCAAGGCGATGGCTGTCTCGCAGCCGTCGCAGTCGCGCAGCGACTTTTCTGTCACGGGCTTCGCGTCGGCCTTGCTGACGTCGACCAGGCTGTAGCGTCCCGACTGCGCCAGCACCCGCCGCGCCGCAGCGCTCACTTTATCCATGACGGCAGCACTTCGGCTGCTCTGTCCCGGCAGTGACGCCGCGGGACCGACATCCTCCAGCTCGAAATCAAATACCGCGAGCTTCGGCGGTAATGAAGACCCGGTATCCACAGCCAGCGCCGTGCCAAAGGCAATACCGAGCCACAGGGCGGCGCCAACTCCCAGTGCCAATGGTTTACTCACGGTTCTTCCCCCTGTTTGCCTGTTAGCTGCGCTTTCGCCATGTTGGCACAGACCCGAATTCCCCGCCAATGCGCGCTAGCGTACAGAGATTACGGCGACGTTGTCGTAGCCTGCATGCTTCAAATCTGGAGGATTGCCTGGAATCACGCGGGCGGTCTCAAATCCAATTCAATAGAAGGAATCAGCATGAAAGGTTCAAACGTATTGGTCGCCTGTGTGCTGGTGCTTGCGCTGGGCGCATGCACCGGTCCGCCGGGTCCGGCCGGCCCCACCGGTAATACCGGCAACGCGGGCAACACCGGTAATACCGGAGCCGCGGGTGACACCGGCGCGGTGGGCGCCACTGGCGACACCGGCAATACCGGCAGCGCGGGAAAGACCGGCGCCACCGGCGATACCGGCGCCATGGGTACTACCGGTGCGACCGGCAATACCGGTGCTACCGGCAACCCGGGCAACACGGGCAATACGGGCAACACTGGCCCGGCCGGCCCGCCCCACTAACGCAGTAGCTGCCTGGGCGCGACTGCCGGTCGGCGCCAGCGCCGGCTGGCGTGGTCGCGACCGCTCTGCATGCTTTCTGGCATGCGGGACCGTCCTACACCGTTAACCGGTTGACTGTGGCATGACTGTGCCCGGGACTGTCCGGGGCACCGCTTGGCAAGCAATGCAGCGATCCATTCGCCGTCCGTCCGCAGCCTGCGCGGACTGGACTGGCTGAATTTCTTCCTCGCCGACGTACAGACCGGCGTTGGGCCATTCCTCGCCATCTACCTGGCCGGCTACGGCTGGAACGAACAGCGCGTCGGCATCGCGCTGACCGTAGGCGGCATCGCCGGCATCGTCGCGCAAACCCCTGCCGGCGCGCTGGTCGACCGCATGCATGCCAAACGCGCGCTGATCGGCGCTGGCGTCGCCGCGCTCGCCGCCGGCGCGCTACTGATCGCGCTCGCGCCGGCATTCTGGTCGGTGATGTCGGCGCAGGTTCTGATTGGCGGCGCCTCCAGCATCTTCATACCGGCGATCTGTGCGGTCTCGCTCGGCATCGTCGGCCACCGCCTGTTTGACGCTCGCCAGGGCCGCAACCAGTCGTTCAATTCCGCCGGCAACGTGGTCGCCGCGGTCTCGATGGGACTGCTCGGCTACTTCGTCTCCAATCGAAGCATTTTCTTCTTCGTGGCGCTGTGCACGTTGCCGACCATTCTGGCGCTCTCGATCATCCGTCCGCAGGAGATCGACTACGAACGCGCGCGCGGCACGCAGCCGGGGCGCGACGACCGGCCTGCCGCGGGCATATTCGCGCTGCTGAAGGATCGGCCACTGCTGATCTTCCTGGTCTGCGCGGTGATGTTCCACTTTGCGAACGCCGCGATGCTGCCGCTGCTGGGAGAGATGCTGGCCCATGGCCAGGGCCGCAGCTCGATGATGTTCATGTCGGCCTGTGTCGTGACCACCCAATTGACCGTGACGGTGATCGCGTCGTGGTCCGGGCGCAAGGCGGGCAGCTGGGGCCGCAAGCCACTGCTGCTGATTGCATTCGGGGTACTGCCTGTTCGCGCTGTCCTCTATACGCTCACCAGCAATACCGCCGCGCTGGTCGCTGTCCAGGTGCTGGACGGCGTGGGCGCGGGTATCTTCGGTGTGGTCTCGGTGCTGGTGATCGCCGACCTGACACAGGGTTCAGGACGATTCAATCTGACGCTCGGCGCCATCAGCACCGCGGTCGGCATCGGCGCCGCCCTGAGCCAGACCATTGCCGGGACCATTGTGCAGCACTTCAATTTCGACGTAGGCTTTGTATTCCTTGCCGCCGTGGCGGCGGCCGCTTTCGGCATCCTGTACTTCTTCATGCCCGAGACCCGCGATCAACAGTTTCTGAAGTCTACCCAATGAGCACCGTTGTGCTGCTGACGTTGTCGAACGTCTTCATGACCTTCGCCTGGTACGGGCATTTGAAATATGGCCACGCCTGGCCGCTGTGGAAGGCGATCCTGGTTTCCTGGCTCATCGCG
>Ga0181537_10002414_pt1 | contig 16400 bp, 6 predicted proteins | sample PEATcosm2014_Bin_39_FD_119765 | JGI IMG/M metagenome (GOLD analysis project Ga0181537, IMG submission 119765) | Peatland microbial communities from MTU Mesocosm Facility, Houghton, MI, USA - PEATcosm2014_Bin23_10_metaG | ecosystem: Environmental > Terrestrial > Soil > Wetlands > Peat | place... | reverse complement strand
CTGAAACCGTTGGGGTGGCCTTGTTTACGGTAACGCTCACCGTCGAGGACTGACTGTTGTAGTCGGTTGTGTCGGTCGGAGTGAAGGTTACGCTCTGCGACGACGTGCCCGCGCCCGGAGCCGTGCTCGGCGTGGTAAAGGCGAACGTGCCAGGTACCGAGGCAGTGCCGCCGCTCAACGTGGACGACGCCAGTGTCTGCCCGTAGGTGATGGCGCTGGCCGTTGGCCATGCTGAAACCGTTGGGGTGGCCTTGTTCACGGTGACGCTCACCGTCGACGACGCCGGAATGTTGTAGTCGGTCGTGTCCGTTGGCGTGAAGGTCACGCTCTGCAACGACGTGCCCGCGCCCGGAGCCGTGCTCGGCGTGGTAAAGGCGAACGTGCCAAGCACCGAGGCAGTGCCGCCGCTCAGCGTGGACGACGCCAGTGTCTGCCCGTAGGTGATGGCGCTGGCCGTTGGCCATGCTGAAACCGTTGGGGTGGCCTTGTTCACGGTGACGCTCACCGTCGACGCCGGACTGTTGTAGTCGGTTGTGTCGGTCGGCGTGAAGGTTACGCTCTGCAATGACGTACCTGCGCCCGGAGCCGTGCTCGGCGTGGTAAAGGCGAATGTGCCGGGAACCGAGGCCGTGCCGCCGCTCAGCGTTGACGACGCCAGCGTCTGGCCGTAGGTGATGGCGCTGGCCGTCGGCCAAGTCACCGTGGGGGTAGCCTTGTTTACGGTAACGCTCACGGTCGAGGACTGACTGTTGTAGTCGATCGTGTCGGTCGGCGTGAAGGTTACGCTCTGCAACGACGTGCCCGCGCCCGGAGCCGTGCTCGGCGTGGTAAAGGCAAACGTGCCGGGCACCGAGGCCGTGCCGCCGCTCAACGTAGACGACGCCAGTGTCTGCCCGTAGGTGATGGCGCTGGCCGTCGGCCAAGTCACCGCCGGGGTGGCCATGTTGACTGTAACGCTCACCGCCGAAGTCACAGGAGTGTAGTCCGTTGAATCTGTCGGCGTGAAGGTCACGTCTTGCAACGACGTGCCCGTGGCTGGAGCCGTGCTCGGAGTGGTAAAGGCGAACGTGCCGGGCACCGAGGCCGTGCCGCCGCTCAATGTGGACGACGCCAGTGTCTGGCCGTAGGTAATGGCGCTGGCCGTCGGCCAAGTCACCGTCGGGATGCCCTGGTTGATAACTTCAGTGACGGTATTGGAATTGGGTTGCGACGCGAAGGTGCTGGATTCGGATGCGGTAAAGGCAGCTGTCAGAGACGCAGTACCTGCCGGCAACTGTAGATTGGACAGAGTTGCCCCGGCGGCGCTGTCAAGGAAGATGGATACACCGTAGTATCCGACGGCAAGATCGGGATTGCCGTCGCCGTTGAAATCGGCGGTGGCGATCGATGTGCCGAGGGCAATGGGCGCGAGAGATGTCTCGCCGGTCATGGCCCCGGAGCCGGAGCCCAGCAAGATGGTGGTTCCAATGCCGGTGCCGGTTTCACCCTCACCGGTGCCTGTGCCGGCGACGGCGATGTCGGAATAGCCATCCTGGTTGAAGTCGTTCATGACGATCGCTGTCGGCAAATAGGCAATGGTGTAGGAGACTGGTGCTCCGAATGTGCCGGGGGAGCTGGATCCGTTGTTGATCAGCACAGCAACAGTGGAATCGATATTGCTGACGACAGCCAGGTCGGGATAGGTATCGCCGTTGACATCACCGGAGGCTATGGCGCTGGCCGATGCTCCGACCGAATAAGTAAAGGGACCGTTAAATCCGCCACTGCCATTGTTGAGGAAGACGGCGACATCGGGGCCGGAGTTATCGCTAACGGCGATGTCGGCGACGCTATCCTGATTGAAATCGGCCACCGTGATTCCCGTGTAATTGGAGCCGCTCGACGGTGCGCTCCAGGTACCGCCTGACGGGAATCCACCTGATCCGTCATTAAAGTAGGCGGTGACATTAGTGGGGCTAACCACAGCGAAGCCCTGGTAGCCGTTGAAATTGCCGGTAGCTACACCCAGCGCTCCTGCAACCGTGAATTGCTGAGGAGACGAAAAATTGATCGAGCAATTACCCGGTGATCCCGTGGAGAGATAGAGATAGGCGTTGCCATCTGTGGCCGCAACCACCAGATCGCTGCACCCGTCGCCGTTGAAATCGGCAGAGGCCATGGCGACTGCGGATGAATCGATAGTGTAGGATGCCGAAGCCGCAAAGGTTCCATCGCCGTTGCCAAACGATACCAGCAGCGTTGGCTCGGATTGGCCTTGAAGGACCGCGATATCCTGAATGCCGTCGCCGTTAAAGTCGCCGAAGACGACAGCAACATCGGTCAGCTCGGACTCGGTAGTTGTGGGATCGACAGTGACGCCATTGCTGAGGAGACCGCTGGAGCCGTTGACCGTGGCTTGCGTGGGGCTTCCGACGGGGCTGCCATTGTTCTGGAAGCCGATGGTCCCTGTGGGGACGCCCAGGCCGTAGCTGGTTGCATAGGCGCTGAGATTGAACCCAGCGGGATAGGTAACGGGGTTCGCGCTGGAGGCGAGCGAAACAGTTACAGGCGTGGGGTTCACCTGCAGGGTGACCGTGTTGGATGTGGCGCCCGTATAGTTACCGTCGCCTGCGTAATTCGCCGTTATGTTGTAGGTTCCCGGCGGGAACAGTCCGAAACTGAAATTGGCTACCCCTGAAGAATTGATTGTGGGGGTTACGCCTGCAACATAAGGAAGCCCGTTAAGCGTTATAGTTTCACCGGTGGGCAGAGCGATGCCGTCGGTTGACTGCGCCTGGAACGACACCACAGTGCCGGCTGTGGTTGTGCCGGTGGAACTGGTGAGCACCAGCGAGGGGGATGCAGTGTTGATCTGGATGGATAAGTTGCCGAATGAGAGAACCGTGTAATTGGTGTCGCCGTCATAGACGGCTGTGATGGAATAAGTTCCGATTGGGAGTTGGCTGGTAGTAACCGTCGCGGTTGAGGTGAACCCGCCGGTCGAAGTCAGTGTGCCCGTCCCAAGCGTGCCTTCGCCGACGTAGAAGGAAACAGTGCCGGTAGGCGCTGCGCCACCTGACACGCCGGTGACGGTCGCAGTGAAGGTTAGAGAAGTCCCATAGGGATAAGGCGAACCCGTGGGGCTGACTTCAAGGTCGCCGTTTTGCGGCGCGGCCTGTACGATATTGATCGTCTCGGAGTTATTGTTCGACTGATAGACCTGACTGCCGGGATAGGTCATGTTCAGGGAGTAAGTGCCGGCAGGAAGAGTAGGCGGCGACGAGACTGTGAGAGTGGTCTGCGCGTCGTTGCTGTAGTAACCGGGCACCAGGTTGTACAGCTCGTAGGGGAAGTTTTCGATGTACGTTGTGCTGTTGATGGCCAGGTCAAAAAAGCCATCGCCGTTCATATCGCCGGCGACGATGAAGTTCGGGATGGGTCCGCCCTCGTCTTGGTAAGGCTGCTGGCCAGTGTCAAAGGGAACATTGGTATTGGCCACGGACGCCCAGCCAGTCGAAGGGTCGTAGTACAGCTGACCAATCCAAATGTCGTTGTTCTCATCGTAGGGGATATATGAGTAGGAAAGGCTCCAGCCCTGGGTGGCTGCCGCTCCATATGGGGGCTGACCGATGGTTGGGAAGGGCAAGCCCACGACCGAGGTGATCGAACTAATTTGCTGGGAGTAGGACAGGCTCAGATTGCCCGCAGTGTCGTTGGTAAAGACATAGAGGTTACCGAAATCGTTATCGTTATCGCTTATGTAATCGCCGGGGTCGGCGATGGCTACGTCAGGATATCCATCGCCGTTTACATCGGTGACGGTCATGCTCTGCATGTAGTAGGTGTTGGCATTGAATGGCTGCGAAACCTGGATGTTGAACCCGTTCCCGTAGGGCTCGGCAATGAACACCGTAACCGCGCCTGCTTCGTAATCGTTGTCGGCGTAGTTCTCGAGCACAAGATCGGAGAAGCCGTCCTGGTTGAAGTCGGCAGCGGCGGCGGCGACCACCGAGCCGTATTGGTTGATGATGCTGGAGAAACCCACCAGCGGGCCGTACTGGTAGCCAAACGGGCTGATGACCTGAAGATTTCCATTGACGCCATCGACGACCGCGATGTCGAGGAAACCGTCGCCATTGAATTGGCCGAGAACGACCTGGGAGGGAGAGGTAATGGAGGAACCGGAACCGAATTGCTGAGGTGATTGGAAGGTTCCGTCTCCATTGCCGAGCATGTAATAGGCCATCAGGCTGGAGGGAGGCGAGGAGAGGGCGGCGGCGCTGCAGACGACGACCAAGTCCGGAATTCCATCTCCATTGATATCGCCGACGGCGAAATCCTGGGCATTGCAGCCCGTGTAGACCATCTCCTCCGCCTGGAAACCATTGAAGCCGGTGCTGAGCATGACCTGCAGGTAAGGCCCGTCCGCATATTCGTTGTAGTACATGCTTACGTAGGGATAGTAGTTTCCGGGCAAACCGACGACGTCGACGTAACCATCGCCATTGAGATCGGCCGAGATCAGCTTCGCGTTTCCATTCTGGTCGATTGGCTCGGTGAAGGGGGAAAGATAGGTTCCCGGCGTAGTCACCTGGGAGAGCGTGGACGAACCGAGCGGCGTGACCCCGTTGCCGCCACTGATGTTGAAAGAGACCTGCGCGGGCGGGCCGTTCGGAGTGATCGAACCGGTCGGAACCGCGGCATCCAGGGTGGTGGACCCGCGAGTGACTGTCGCATTGAAACTTTGGGGGAGCGGGGTTCCGTAGGGAATGGTCGTGGGGCTTGTTGATACTGCGGCAACGTCGCTGTACGGTGCGTAAATCTGTACCTGAAGGGGACCGCCGGTAACGGTATAACCGCCGTTGTCGTTTGGGATGAGCAGTACGACCAAGGTTTCGCCCGTGGTAGTGAGATCGGCCGCGGGGATGGTGAATTGGAGTTGAGGCGGGTTGATGTTGTCAGGATTAATGACGGGTAGCGCCCCTGATACGGTAGTGATCCCCACCAAGGTATTTGAATTGATCCCGGGGCCAGTGAGGGTGAATTGGGTGTCGCCTGAGCCCGCAGTTACAGCGATGGGACTGACCGCAATGAGGCCGTTTATGGCGAAGACCGAGCCATTGTACGACTGACCCGCGTAGTTGCCGTCTCCGCTGTAATACGCTTGATAGGTGCTTCCGGTGAGCGTCGCCGTTATCGGGGCGGCAGCGCCATTGACTACATTTGTCGTGCCGATGGTTGTGTTGTTGGTGGTGTCGTAGAGGGTGATGGTGCCCGTGGGCGGGGCCTGCCCGTTAGGTGTGGTGAGGTTGAAGGTGAAGGTGATCGGATTTCCCTGCGGAGCCGTGGTCGGCGTGCTGACCGTGAAGGTGGTCGGCTGATTTACGTTGACCGTGTACGGGCCGATTGTAGCCTGGCCGTAAGGGTCTCCGCTGACAGGTTGGTAGACGGTGCAAATATAAATCGGCGAATAGATGTAGTAGCTGGAGGGGTAGGTCACAGTCCCAGAATTATCGCCGGTGGTGGTGACCTGACTTGAGTAGATGTCATAGCTCTCCACGCAGCTGTTGGGATTAGTGGATGCGTAAATATCAAATGTGCCTTGCGGAGTGCTGTTATTCCAGGTGATGGTGGCGGTCATTGAGATGGAGCTGCCAATGCCAACGGGATTGGGTGAGGCGACAAAGTTGAAGCTGGAGAACGAATTCGTGTTTACGTTGAGTATGTATGGCGACGCAGTGAACGAGGTGGTGTAAGGGTCGCTATTGGCGGCAGGTTCGTAGACGGCGCAAATGGGGATCGCTCCCCCCGAACTGGTGGTGTAGCTTAAGTTGGCGGTTCCCTCGGTGACCGGTGTCGGCGAGCCGATGTCACTGTTTACCACGCAGGAGCTTGAATTGGTGGAAATGTAGAACTGAACGGCGCCTGGCGGGGCACCGTAATTCCCGCTGACATTTGCAGTCAGCGAGGTGGTGTTCCCGTCGAAAACCGGGTTGGGTGAAGCGCCAAGGGTAAAGCCCGTGAGCGGATAAGTGAGGACGTTGAGCAGGTATGGGCCCGCTGTAGCGGCGGTGTATGGGTCAGTTCCGCTTGAGCTGGGGTTGTAAGCGGCGCAAATGGGGATCGTGATTGTTCCCGCCGCGGAGGCAGTGTAGGTGGCGGTAGAGATTCCATCCCCAGGACTATCGCCGACTGGGTTGACCGGTTGCGTGCTCGTGAAACCCGAATATGGCGTGCAACTGGTGGAATTAGTGGAGGCGTAGAACTGAATGGTGCCTGGCGCGACACCGTAATTCCCATTGACGTTTGCGGTCAGCGTGGTGGAGAACCCATTGACAACCGTACTTGGCGTAGCGCCAAGGTCAAAATAGGTGAACGATTGGCCGCCGGCCGCTGGGGGATTCACAAAGACCGTGACGAGATTGGATGTATCCGAGTCGTAATAGTCGCTGGGGCCGGGAATATAGATCGCGCAGACGGGATACGATTGCGCCGCGCTGGGGGTCCAGGTATAGGAGGGCGAGCTGATCGGCACCAAGGCAATCACATTGTCGGTGAGCTGGCAGGCCGAAGGGCTGCTGGAAATATAGAACTCGACGTCGCCGGTCGCGGTGCCGGCACCCTGGTAAGTCACGACCAGAGGTGTGGACTGGCCCAGGGTAATGGAAGCGGACGAGAACGACCCCGAGGCAGAAAGGGAGAATGAGGAGAACTGATTGCCGAACGCTTCGACATTGGCGGGATGCAGGGTGGCTATGACTGCTACAGCTGCAACCAACAACGGTATGAAAAGACGGCGCATCATTGGCCACTCCGGACTGGTGGGATGAACAGGACGCGCGACGAGGGACCGTCGGCTTCAATCATCCATCCCGGCGCAGCCGCGGGAGCCGCGAGTTCAAATACGGCGTTCCCGCTCAGCGCGGATAATTGCGTTGGCGAGCAGGAGCAGGTGGATAGAGTTGGGGCAGTGGCCCCGGTGAGATCGATGCGTAGCAGCGAGCTATCGGCCTGATCGGCGGTCACAGCCCAGTGCCCGTCCTGCGATGCCGCAACGGCGAAGGGCTGATTGAGGCCGTTTGCGTGCGAGGCGAGGATGGTAGCGGATCCGTTGTGATAGCGGGAGAGGGTGTTGGCGGCGGAGTCGGCAACGAGTGAATCCTCTGAACCGGCGATAAAGCCGATGCCGCCAAAGCCGCCCAGAGTGGCCAGGCTGGCGCGCGTTCCATTTGCCGCGATTGATGTAACGGCGGCGCCGCCATTGCCTGCGCTTGTTGCCAGCAGCAAGGTTCCCGCATCGCTGATAGCCGCGCCCTGCACCGCCGCGGTGGCGGTGATCACATTCGCAATTGGGGCCAGCGGCAAGCCGGAGACTTCAAGAACAGAAGAGGAACCGGGAGAAAATACAACCGCATAGGCTCCGCGCGGAGCGAAGACGATGCTTGCCGCGGTAGAAAAGCCCTGCGCCAGGGTTTGCGGCTGCGTTGAGGGCAGGACCATAATCTGCAGATTGCCCTTTGGGTCGAGCAGCAGCGCGGTTTGCGTGGGGTATGCGAAGGCCCCCGTGGCGTAGGCACCCGCGGGAAACAGTGCAGGTCCGAGTTGCGACGATCCCGGAACGCCGGCGAGGGTGCGGAGCGTCGAATCCGATGCATTCCAGATCAGGCCTAGTTGCGGACCTGTAGAAACGGCGGCTTGCTTCGGAGTACTGGTTGTCGTGGAACCGCTCGTGCCCGAATTCGGAGACGTCACCGAAGTGCAACCGGAAACAAGCAGGATTGCAGCGGAGATAACTCCGGCAAAGCGAGCCAAGTGCTTTCCATGCGAACTCAGAATCAAGGGGTCGACCGTCCTTGGCCTTCACTCCGTAAAGGAGAGGGGAATTCAGAAATAGGGGAAAAACTACAAGAGAATGCCCGAACTCTACCGTGCCCGAGGCGTTAAAGTCAATCTATTTCTGCCGATTCATGAGAGAGTTCAAACGACAGTTCTGGCCCCTTATTACTTGAGTAATAAACACCGTGAAATGTGATAGAAACGGCTATTTTTCACGGCCGCGCCAGTCTCCGGAAGGAGGCGGTCTGTTTACTGCATTTTGATGTGGGCAACATTAACCGAGCCGATTGCGACGGCGGCAATCTCACGGAAGAGAATGCCACCGCGTATGAAGCAACACCGATTTTGGTCGATGGGGAATGAGTCTAATTCGATCGGGCAAAGTCCGCGTCCGCGAGCGCTTCCGTGGCCGGCAACTGGTAATAGAGCGTTCCGCGCATCTCGAAAAGGCTCGGCCTGTCAGGGTATTTTTCAATGAGATCCGAGTAGGCCATGAGAGCGTCATACCAGAGGCGCTGGTCGAAGAGGTAGCGGGCGCGCGCCATATCCGCATCGAACCCCGTCCCCTGAATCTGGCTTAAGCCAGCTTCCAGTTGCGAGCGTTCGTCTCCCCCGAGGACAACGATCATGGCCGCAGGTGGAGGCGGTCCCAACACAGGCGAGTCCGCTATCACCTTCCACAGATAGGTTCCGCCCGGCGAGAGCGGCGGCGCATCGGACGGGTACGGGAGGCTGGTTCCGGTTAACTGGCGGTCCCATGCGAATGTACCGTTAACGTCCTGAATATGGAGTTTGTAGGAAGCGAGGGGGTCGCCCTTCCACGAGAAGGCAGGACGGAGGGTGTAGACCTTCGCCTTGTGAGGTGCATAGAGCACCATTTTGGATCCGCCCACTCCGCGAGACGCTCCGCCGGTCTGATTGGCGCTGGCCTTGCCGGGAGCCAGATCGAAGCCATCGAGTTTGGCCTGCACCCGGCGTGGATGGGCCGGCTGGGCCTGGTTTTGGGACGGGGGTGGGGGCGCGGCCGCAGGCTTGGTTTGGTCAGAATTCTGCGCGCCATTCTGCGCGGCGGCCAGCGCCGCGCATCCTGCCAGTACTACTGCGATCCAATACTTCTTCATGCCAGAATCTCCGGTTGGACTGTCTCCGCCTTGGAGGACTTTACTTGTTTGCGAGGCCCGATGCCGTAAATCATAATCTCTTCGTCAAATCCGCGCACTGGCGTTGCTCCCAGGGGGAAAATCCCAGGGAGCGTGTCCTTCACTCTCTCATAAGTTCCCTGCGAAAGGATAATCTCTGTGCCAAATTCCTTGTTGAGGCTTTCAAGCCGGGAGGCGAGATTGACGGTTTCGCCGATGACAGAATACTCCAAACGGTTTGAGGAGCCGACACTTCCGCTGGTGAGCATACCAGTGTGAACGCCGACGCCAATGTGAATGTCGGGGAAATCTTCGTCTTCAGCGCGTTCCGCATTGAACTGCTCGACCCGCTTGAGCATGGCCAGGGCGCTCTTGACGGCATTGCGGGCATCCTGCTTTTCGCCCTGCGAAAGGGGCACGCCATACACGACGAGCAGCCCGTCTCCGATGAACTTGTTGAGAAAGCCATCGTGGGCGCGGATCACCTCGTCCATTGCGGTGAAATAGCGATTGAGCCACTTAAGCACGACTTTGGAAGGCTTTCCAGCGGTGATGCCGGTGAAGTTGCGAATATCGCTGAAGAGCACGGTGGCGACGCGTTCGTTGCCTTCGAGGCTCACTTCATCACGCCTCAGCCAGATGGCACGGGCCACGGCGGGATCCACGTAGCGGGAGAACATCTCCATCAACTGTTTCCGTTGTTCCTCGGTCTCGGAGCGCAGCAGGTTTGCCTTCACGTATTGCCAGGCCACGCCGCAGGGCAGAGCCGCCGCCACGCCGATAAGCGTTTCCAGATTCGGAAACCACAGGTGAAACGCCGTAAAGAGGATTTGCGTTGGGACATAAATGGCGACGAGGAAGATCGCAGTCAGGGCGAAAGCCACGCGGAGGCGAACGCGCGTGAATACCCAGGTGGCCGCGGCGATCAGAACGAAATTGACGAACCAGCGAACCCAGGCGGGGACTTCGGCGATGGCGTGACCATTGAGCAGCGTTTCAATTGCCGCCGCATGAAGCTCAGTTCCGGCAATCTGCTGGCGCTTGCCATTGGATTGCAGTGTGCGGAAGAGCGGTGAAAAGTCGCGGTCGCGCGCGGCATCGCTGCCTTGCCCAATCAGAATCAGTTTGTTGTGGAACTGGGCGGGAGGGGTGACTCCGGTAAGAACGTCCCATGCGGAAATGTGCACGGCGGGATGCAGCGACCAGTCACCAATACGAAAGGTTCCCGCCTCCCGATCGTGCAGGGGTACGCGATAGCCGCGAAACTGAACGTTACCTTTGTTCAGCGGCTGCAGGGTGCAGTTCTTGCATTGCGGATCGACTTGGGCGAGATACTGCTCGGCAAGAAAGACCGGAAAGCTCTCGGCCTTTTGCTTGCCCCACGCCACTAACTCGGCATCGCGCACGTAGCCGTCGGTGTCAAACGGCATGTTTACGGCCGCGTACCCGAGGGCGCCCGGCGCCCCTTCCTTGCAGTAGCCAGTGGGGAGCTCAGGTTTCTCAGGCTGGCAGAACATGAGCAATGGCATAGCGGCTGGAAGCTGTCCGGTTGCCGCTTGCGCCCCAACGACCACGTTGCCCGCGGAGGTGAGCGCGCGCTGCATGGCCGCATCCTCGGCCGGGTCGCGAGGCTCGGAAAGAAGAATATCGAGGCCGATGACAGCGGGCCCCGCCTTCCCCACGCGCTCAATGAGATCGGCTACGGTCGAGCGCGGAATGGGATACCTGTCGATCTTGGCAAACGTGGCATCGTCAAAGTCGACAAAGACGATGTCCTTTGAGACGGGCGCATAGCTGCCGTGGTTCACGAGGAAGTCGTACGACCACTCGGTGAGGTCGGCAAATCCGCCCCATTGTTCGAGCATCGACACCAGGAATGTCAACCCCAGCGCCACGATCACCGCAACAATGACTCGGTCCTGAAGCCGGCGAAACCTGGCTGATAAGATCCGAAACTTGGCTGAGAAGATCATGGATGAGAAATGGAGGACTGCTGCGAAAGCACCGTGTCGATGTTGCGTACGTATTTTCGAGATCGATCCGCCTCATTGGCATCGGGATTCTCCTCGATCACGCTTTCAAAGTGCTTGCGCGCCGCAGCCAGCAGGGCTACGCTGCCCGACTGGTTGTACTGCTGGGAATAGATAATGCCGAGCCGGTAATTGGTGAACAGGTCTTTGGGCGTGAAGGTGAGCGCTGCCTGACAATACTTGACGGCCGAATCGAATTTCTTCTGTATCCATTCGCAATCGCAGAGGCCGGTGTTCGCCTGTCCGCGCAGTTCTTTCCAAATATCCGTTTGCGCAGCGCGTTTCTTCACGCCGTATCCCAGCAAATAGCCACCGAGGTAATAGTTGAGTTTGCCGGCCATGCCGCTGTCGAAGTTGGAAAGCGAAAGGTAGTTGCTGTACTGGGATTCCGATTCGCCGCATTGATTTTTCTGGCGCAGCGATTCAGCCAGCCAGAAATGGGCCTCGGCGTTGGCCGGCGTCAAGTCGATGGCCTTGCGGGCAGCCTGAATTGCATCGTCGTAATCGCCCTTGCGCGCGAAGGCCTGCGAGAGCAGGTAATACGCCATACCGCTGTTCTTATCGCGCTGGGTGACAACGTTCAGTTGCCGGATGGCCTCATCCATATCGCCCGCATCGAGCAGGGCGCCGGCGTAGCTGGAGCGAGCCTCAAGATAATCCGGATCGATGGAAATGGCTTCCTTGAAGAACTCTAGCGCCTTCTTGTCTTCATAGAGGGCATTGTAAGTGCGGCCGGCATAGAGAGCCGCCTGGCTGTATTTCGGATCGATCGACAGCGCCGATTCAAACTCCGAAGCGGCCTTGCGGTAGTTAGCCTCGAAGCCCTTGTTGTAGAACTCAATGCCCTGATTGAAATGATCGACGGCGGCATGGTTGCGGCTGCGCGCGATCAGGATCCGGAGGGTCACGGTTGACTCCTGCCCCGGATAGACTTCCTCCTGGCGGGGGCCGTCGGGTTCATAACCCATGTGAACCCCTTGAATGGTGTGCGAACCGGGCTGGATGCCAGGCAGTCGCAGCGCCGCAGCCTTGTTCACGATGCCCACGCTTTGTCCGTCGACGAAGACCTCCACGTTATCCATGTTGGTTTCAATCACCAGCGTGCCGTATTTCGGCGGCGGCAAATTGGCGGCTGTTACGTGCGTGGGATTGTAGGCCAGTACCATGTTGGGATCGAAGCTGCCGCGCTCCGAGGTGGGATTCTGCGCGGCATTGGTGGCGTCGCGCACATTCGTGTGCACATATTCGGCAAGCTCATCCGCGCTTACGATGCCATCGCCATTCGTGTCCGCTTCGCCCTCAAGCCCTTTGACCACGTAATACGTGAAGATGCCGTGGCCGCCGCCCCACTTGTCGCTCTCAAAGCTCTGCTCGCGGTCGCGGCTGGCGGTGACAGAAAAGAGCGATTTATCCAGGTCGAGCAGCGTGCGGTTGACTGTGGAACGATCGGCTTCCGGAGTAATGGCTCCGGAGTGGCACGAGTCGGTGATCAGCACTTTCCATTTTCCATTGATCCGCGAACCGATATCCCTGCCCAGGGTCTCCATGGGATAGGCTGACCCGGCAATGTTTTTCAGGTCGATGTCATACGGTGCAATATAGGCCGTCCCGCTTGAGACAAAACCGTGGCCCGCGAAATAGACGAGAACGCGGTCGTCGGGATGAGTCACGGAAGGGAGCCATGTCTCCAGCTCATGCTGGATGTTGGCAAGCGTGGCCTGGCTGTCGATGAGCTTATGCACATTCTCGGCGGGAAACTGCCCCCCCTCGGGGCTGATCAGCACGGTGTAGACAGACTCGGCATCGAGGTTGGGGTACTGCAACTGCGATTCCTGCGGCAGATTTTTGTATTTCGAAATGCCAACTACCAGGGCGTAACTGCGCGGAATTTGCACAGTGGTGGTCGCCGTCGCAGCCGGCCCTTCCTTCTTGAAAGTCAGGTCGCGATTCTGGTCGGGAGCGGCTGTCTGCTGCTGATTGGCGGGCGGCGAGGCCGGCGCCTGAGCGCCCTGCGCCAGGAGCGCGGGACCGGTGGATAACGCGGCCAGGAGTGCGATGTAACTGCGATTCATACTTCAGAGCCCCAAAAAGTGCCTTTAGTGATGAATTCTACTTGTGCGCGAGCAAAAACTCGTAAACAACGGGTCCGGCAAGCGGAGCGCCACTGGTGACCGTGGTGCCCGATGCATTGTTGGTAAACTTGAGATCCCGTGAGACCGCGGGCGCCAACTCGGTGAGATCGCGCGGCAGCGCTTCTCCCGGCGAAACCGCCTTTGGCCCGGCGCCGGGGTCGAGACATTCGCCGCGCGCCTTGAAGACTTCGTCGTTGCATCGAGGGCGCATGGTGGACGGAGCAGTGCCCTGCGGAGGCATGTTGGTTGCGCGGTTCTGTATCTGTCCCAAGGCCAGCGCCACCGGGCTCAACATGAAGTAGAGCTTTTCATAGCCGGCCGGACCGGTGACCTCGAACCAGCCATTCTGCGTAGCGGGCATCAGGTAATCCCGCCCGTGTTCGATCCGGTTGTCGCTTCCCGTCTCCGGGCGCGGAAACAGGACCTCGTACTTGCCGGAGGTATTCAGGTCCAGCACATAGAGGTAGCTATCGACCGTGGGTCTTAAACGGAATCGCACGGTATCGCCGCCGGCAAAAACATGGGTTGGATCGACGGACTGCGCCGAGTCGCCCGCCTTCAACTCGACCACAATCGAGATGAGGCTGACGGCGGCGGCATCCGGCGTGGCCGGGATCGCCGGGGACGCCGTTCCGAGAACCAAGACACAAAAAAGCAGTTGCCTCCGCATAAAATCCTTCTTCCACGCCGGGGAGATTAACTTTCAGGTACCCCTTAGCGCTTTCCGCGGCGCACTTTGATCGTCTGTTCCGGGGAAGTATCGCACAATCATACTGCCACCGAACAGGTAAAGGGGAAAAGAGATTTTTTGTTTTGGCGAATTTCGGTGGACTGCAACAACTCTTTCAAAATCCTTGTCCGCGAGCCGCAAAATGGTTTATGCTCCGGTCTTTATCCCCTTAATGCCTACATGAGAGCCTTGGGTCGAAAAGGGATTCTTGTGCTTTTGGTGGTTTCTCAATTTGGTCGAGGCGCTCCGCGGAAGCAATGATTTGCCCGGTGGAGTTCGAAAAACAGGCTCTGTGTGCAAGGAGGAATCCGCGATGAATCTTAGGTTTTGGGGAGTCCGCGGTTCTATCCCGACGCCGGAAGCGAACCGGCTGCGCTACGGGGGCAACACTGCCTGCCTCGAGATTGGGCCGGCTGGCGAAGAAGAGGCGGTAATCATCGACTGCGGCAGTGGCCTGCGCGCCCTGGGCGAAGAGGTTGCCAGGCGGTCCGTCGAGCGCGTCCATATTCTGTTGACGCATTTCCACTGGGACCACATCCAGGGGCTGCCGTCCTTCGCTCCGTTATTCCAGTCCGGCGTAAAGATTGTGTTTTATGCAAACCGCCCGGCCGACGAAGTGAGGAGCCTTCTTGGTGTGCTGATGGCCGATCCCTTTTTCCCTGTGCCATTTGCGGAGATCGGCGCCCAGGCTAAGTTCCACCACGTGGAGTGCGGCCAGCCTTTTCAGGCCGGAATGTTCAAAGTGGAAGCCTTCCCTCTTTACCATCCGCAAGGAGCCGTTGGATTTCGCGTGGAGTCGGATGGAGAGGTACTGGTGCACGCCTCCGACCATGAGTACGGGATGCGGAATATCGATGAGGGGCTGATTCGCGCGGCCAAGAATGCGGACCTGCTGGTGATGGACGCGCAGTACACGCCGGAGGAGTATGCCCGCAAGGTGGGTTGGGGGCACTCGAGCTATGCTCACGCGGCCCAGGTTGCGAAGAGCGCGGACGTAAATCGGCTGCTGCTGTTCCATCACGATCCGGCACACAACGACGCATTCCTGGATGGAATGCTTGCGGATGCGAAGGCCTTGTTTTCTGGGACGGGAATGGCCACCGAGGGCAAGGTGCTGGCGGTTGCTCAATCAGTGGAAGCAGCGCCCGCGGCTCAGTAACGGGGAGTGCCTTGGAATGCCGTGCCTTCATCCGGACAGTGTTTCGACGCGGATTATTGCCTTTGCAATGCAATTTGCCGAACCCAAGCCATAGAATGAACCCATATTTTGGGAATGATTCTTCCAGGCGGACGGGACAATCATGGCGAGCAACGAAGACAGGGTGGGAAAATTCCTGCGCCGCCTGTTGCAGCGGAGGTCGGCACTGGAGATTGTGCAGACGCTGGCCCGCGATGACAAGCCCGCGCCCGCCCGCGTTCCAGGAGGCAGCTCAGTTTCGTCTGCATCGCTTGAGCAGCGTTGGAAGCTGCTGAACGTGGCTGAGAGCACACGCAGCGCGCTTTACAATCCGTCCACTTCGCTTGAAGTCTACGAGAAAAACATAGAAAACTGCATTGGGACGGTCCAGATTCCGGTGGGCCTTGCTGGGCCGCTGCGGGTGCGCGGCATGTTCGCCACGGGAGATTTCTATGTGCCGCTGGCGACGACGGAGGCGGCACTGGTGGCCTCCTATTCCAGGGGAGCGCAGGTGATAACCGAAGCGGGAGGGTGCGTGAGCCTCCTGCTGCACGAGGGGATGCGCCGGACGCCCGGGTTCGCATTCAAATCCCTTACCGAGGCGGGCTTGTTTGCCATTTGGTGCATGGAAAACCGCGATGCGCTGCACGCGGCTGCCGGCGCTACGACGCGGCATGGCGAACTGACCGACCTTGGGATCGCGATGGAGGGCAACCACGTTTACCTGATCCTGGAGTTTGTAACTGGCGACGCATCGGGGCAGAACATGGTGACCATTGCAACCCAGGCTGTCTGCGAATACATAGTGGCTAACTCAAAGATAACTCCACAGTATCACTTCGTGGAGGCCAATCTATCCGGAGATAAGAAGGCCACCGCGCATTCCTTTGTCACAGTCCGCGGGAAGAAAGTCTCGGCCGAGGTGACTTTGCCCGCGGCGCTGGTTCAGTCTCGCCTCCACACTACGCCGCAACAACTGGAACGGTACTGGAAGATGTCGGCGATCGGCGCAATCCAGAGCGGCAGCATCGGCATTCAGGCGCACTATGCGAACGCGCTGGCGGCGTTCTATATTGCCTGCGGGCAAGACCCCGCTTGTGTAGCAGAGTCCGCCGTTGGAGTTACACGATTCGAAGTAACTGAGGAAGGCGACTTATACGCCGCAGTTACTTTGCCTAGTATCGTGGTGGGCACGGTGGGAGGGGGAACGGCACTGCCGAGTCAGCGCGCCTGCCTGGAGATATTGGGCTTGGCGGGTGTAGGTAAAGCTCAGGCGCTTGCTGAGTTATGCGGCGCTTTGGCTTTGGCCGGCGAACTCTCCATAACGGGCGCCATCTGCGCCGGTGAATTTACGCGGGCCCACCAGAAACTGGCACG
>Ga0181537_10002413_pt1 | contig 16408 bp, 18 predicted proteins | sample PEATcosm2014_Bin_39_FD_119765 | JGI IMG/M metagenome (GOLD analysis project Ga0181537, IMG submission 119765) | Peatland microbial communities from MTU Mesocosm Facility, Houghton, MI, USA - PEATcosm2014_Bin23_10_metaG | ecosystem: Environmental > Terrestrial > Soil > Wetlands > Peat | place... | reverse complement strand
TCCCAGCGGGCGATTTTCTGCTTGTCCTCGATCCCCGGCGGTCCGGCCGGCGTCGGCTCATTGCTGCCGATCACCGGCGACGGCGGACGCGGTACCGGCAGCGCCGGCGCATTTGGATCGCTCGGCTGATCGATCGGAATGGCAAACTGCTTGCCGCATTGCTGGAGCCAGGCGAGTGCCTCGGCGGGAAGGTTGACCGTGATCGGCCCGGTATCGACGCGTGCCCCGGCCGAACGCAATTGCAGCGTCGTGCTCTTGGCCAAGGCGGCCAGCGCGCCGGCGGCGTCGCCAGGATGAAACGCGAGATCGTGCGCCGTCACGGTAAAGCCGTCAGCCGGATAAGCGTGGCCGTCGAGAACGATCTCCGCCTCGTCGTCGAGGATGTCCTCGGTTGGCAGCCCGTCGTCCATGATGGCGAAGCCGAGCCCGATCCCGCGCCCGATGTCGATGCTCAACGCGGTATCGACCGGCCCGTTAGCGCCGGCGCGCGAGCGGCTTGCCACCATCACGCATTGCCGCACCTTGCCGTCAGGACCGACCTGGGGCAGCCCGCTCCAATAACCGTTCTGGAAATGCACCGCTTGCCCGGCCGCCGGCTTATCCGCGGTGGCGGCCTGGCAGGAGCCCGCGAGCATTGTTGCAGCGCCAACCGCCACGCCGAGAAGCGCCGGCCGGATCGTATTTTGGTTGATTCCCATCGCCCATCTCATTGTCGCATATGAGACGGGGCGAAGGGAAACGCGGTTCAAGCCTTATCAAGGGAAAAAGCGTCGCGGAGCCGCGGAATACCACGGCAGCGCCTCGCGGGAACGCCAGCAAACAACGGATGTCCCAGATTATTTAGTCGGCCTTCCGCCGCTTGGGGCCGCGAACGATCTCACATCGCCGCCAGCGCATCGGCACCGGCGCGGGCGACCTGTTCGTCCTGCGCCGAGAGCGCACCGGAGACGCCGATGGCGCCGACGATCCGGCCGCCGACTTCGATCAGCACGCCGCCTTGCAGCGGGGTGATGTCCTTGATCGCCAACAGCCTCATGCCGGCGCCGCCGGCGGCGATGGCGTCGTCGAGCGCCTTCGACGGCAGCTTGAACTCGAGCGAGGTGCGCGCTTTGCCTTCTGACGTTTCGATGGCGGAGAGCTGCGCATTGTCAACCTTGTGGAACATCACCAGGTTGCCGCCAGAGTCGAGAATGGTGATCGCCACCTGCCAGGAATTCTTCGCCGCTTCGAGTTCGGCCGCCGCCATCGCCCGCTTGGCCTGATCGAGCGTGATCGGCGGCCCATAGGGCAGCATCGGCCCCGAGGCCGCGGCGGGAGCAGGCGCCGGCGACTGTTGCGCCAGTACCGGTCCGGCGGCAGCGGCAAGAACGCAGGCAAGGACAAGCAAACGGACCATCTTCGGGGCCTCCAGAAAAATCGCGGCGAATCCGGCGCGCGGCGGCACCATAGGCGGCAAAAGCGGCAGGGAAAAGGACCGACCGGCCCCACCCCACCCCCTTTGCGGATGCAAGAACGTGATCGTCGCGCCCCGGTGCGGCAGCGGGCTTCTGCCCTTATATTTCGGTTCGGTTCGATCGCCCGATCAGGAGGGGTTGCCATGTTCTCATTCCGCAAAAAGCTCGAAATGCCGACCGCCGCAGACGCCCTACCCGGACGTTCAACCCCGACCCCGACCGCCAAAGAGAACTTTGTCCTGCACCACCTGCTCAAGGGGCCCTATCCGCACGGTCTGGAAATGGCGATGTTCGGCATGGGCTGCTTTTGGGGCGCGGAGCGCAAATTCTGGGACCTCGGCGACGGCATTTACACCACAGCGGTTGGCTATGCTGGCGGCCTCACCCCCAATCCGACCTATGAGGAAGTCTGCTCCGGCCGCACGGGGCACAACGAAGTCGTGTTCGTCGTTTTCGATCCAAAGAAGATTTCCTACGAGCGCCTGCTCAAGACGTTCTGGGAAAATCACGATCCGACCCAGGGCATGCGCCAAGGCGCCGACATCGGCACGCAATACCGTTCCGGCATCTACGTATTCTCGCCGGCGCAACGCGCCGCCGCCGAAGCGTCGAAGGCGGCCTATACCAAGGCGCTGGACGCCCAGCGGATAGGCCCGATCACGACAGAAATCGTCGATGCGCCGACGTTCTATTTCGCCGAGGATTATCACCAGCAATATCTCGCCAAGAATCCGCACGGCTATTGCGGCCTGGGCGGCACCGGCGTGAGTTGCCCGATCGGCACGGGCGTGGCGGCGTAAGAATCGAACAGTGAGCTGCGTGTGGCGAACAGGGTAAGATCGCCCTATTCGCTATTTCGTTATTCGCAACTCACGGTGCGAGGGAATTATGGCGTGGCCTGACGGACGTTACATCCGGGCGTCGATCTTCTTCAGCCGCTGGTTATTGGCGCCGTTCCTGATCGGCCTGCTATTCTGTCTGTTCGTGCTGATGTATCGCTTCTTCGGCGATCTCTACGCGCTCGCCATCCAGACGCCGCAGACCGAGTGGCATGACGTCGTCACCAGCGTGCTCAATCTGGTCGACCTGGCGCTGACCGCCAATCTGATACTGATCGTCATTTTCTCGAGCTACGAAAATTTCATCCGCAAGATCGATCCGGCCGATCACCCGGACTGGCCAGGAGGGCTCAGTCAGGTCGATTTCGGCGAGCTGAAACAGAAGTTGCTCGGTTCGGTCGTCGGCATCGCCTCGGTCGATGCGCTGGCATGGTACTTCGACCTGGAAAAGTCGCCGGATAGCCCAAAGCTACTTTGGGTGCTGGCGTTCCCGTTGATACTGGCGCTGGTCATGCTGATCCTGGCCATCGCCGATTGGTTCAGCGACCAGCGCAAGCGGCGCCCGAACTAGGCACGCCGGCAACGGGCGGCCTCCCCTCTGGTGAGGGTTTGTTAACCATACCGGGCGTTAATCGGTCGTTAGTTTTGGCTCAACGGGGTCGGATTGCGCCTATGCGGGTCACCCGCCCTCTCATGCTGTTGTTTGCTGCCGTGGCGATAATGGCTGGAGGATGCGCACAGACACCTGTGCTGGGCGTCCAGATGGCGGCCGCGCCCGCCCCTCAGGGCATCGACAACGTGATTTATGGCTCTGTTGGCGGACCGGCCTATGCCGCGGCCACACCGGCTTATGCGGCGGGGCCCCGATATGCTGCCCCGATGCCCGCGCCATCCTACGCTATGGCCGCTGCGCCGAATTACGCGGCGACGCCTGCACCCGGCTATGGCGCGGCGGTCGGCCCGGCGCCGCCGACGATGGCCTATTCGGGCGGCATGATACCGGCGCAACCCGTTGCCTATGCACCCGGCGGCTATGGCGCGGGCGCCTATGGCTACGGCGGCTATGCGCCGGGAGGTTATGGGCCGGCGCCGCCGCAATGGTCCTATACGCTCGATTCCGGCGACCGGCTGCGCGTCGTCGTGTTCGGTCAAGACGGGCTGACCAATTCCTATGTGGTCGATGCCAGCGGCGACATCGCCATGCCGCTGATCGGCTCGGTGGTGGCGCGCGGGCTGACGACCGACCAGCTCTCGCAGCGGATTTCCGATCTGTTGCGCCAGGGCTTCATCCGCGAGCCGCATGTTGCCGTCGAGATCGAGGCCTACCGGCCGTTCTTCATCCTCGGCGAAGTCACCCAGCCGGGCCAATATCCGTACACGCCGAACATGACCGTGGAGACCGCGGTCGCGATCGCCGGAGGCTTCGGGCCGCGCGGCGAGCGCAAGTGGGTCACCGTCAGCCGCAATTACGGCGGCGGCCAGGTCCTGCGTTTCCGCACACCGATCACCGCGCCGGTCATGCCCGGCGACACCATCCAGGTGCAGGAGCGCTGGTTCTGATAGGTATCAGGAAGTAGTAATCAGGCATCAAGTTGCGACTCCTGATGCCGATTTCCTGATTCCTGATGTCCTTATCCCCGATCACTTCACGTATTTCGCCAGAAATTCCGTCGAACGCTGCCAGGCGAGCTTCGCCGCCGGCTCGTTGAAACTGCCGCGCTCGTCGCAGTTAAAGCCATGTTGCGCGATCGGATAGACGAAGATTTCGCAATCGGCGCCGCGCTTCTGCTTGATCATTTCGACATCGGTCATCGGGATCGACGCATCCTGTTCGCCGAAATGCATCATGGTCGGAATTTTTGGCTTCTGGTCGGCGTTCTTGGCGATCTGGCCGCCGTAATAACAGACTGCCGCCTTGAGCCCGTCGAGCTTGCACGCGGCGAGAAACGAGATTGTGCCGCCCATGCAGAAACCCATGATGGCGACCGGGCCGCTCTTCTTCAGATCGTCGATCGAAGCCTGCACGTCGCGCAGCATCGCGCCCCAATCCGGATTGGCGACGAATTTGCGCGCATTGGCGATCTCGTCGGGCGTATAGCCGCATTCGAAATTCGGCTGCTGGCGGTCGAACAAGGCCGGCGCTTCCGCGGCGTAGCCTTCACTGGCGAGCCGGTCGCACACCGCGCGGATGTGATGATTAACGCCAAAGATTTCCTGAATGACGACGATGCCGCCCTTGGCTTTACCGGCCGGATCGGCGCGATAGGCGCCGAGCTTGAAATTGTCCGAAGACGTCAATGAAAAATGCTTACCCAAATTTTCCTCCTGTGACGTGAGCGGCCGGATTCACGCAGCCGCAGCCTGACCGCGCGCTAGACTATCGGCGCGGCAAGCTGCGCTCAACCACCTTGCGGCAATGTGACGTTATTTCGTCTCGACGACGAAATTGGTGCCGTCGCCGGTTTCGTCGCCAAGCCCGTGGTCGGAAACGATCAGCGTCGAGCCGGGAACGATGCGCTGCGAAATGGCATCGATTGCGTCCTGCGGAATGTCGATGCGGGCGAGCGCCTCAGCGGGCGTCTGCGGCGGCGGTAAATCGGCGATCTTCGAGTCAACGGTCTTGCTGTCCTCACCACGGCGCGCGTTGGCCGTGTATTTATCGCCGCGTTTGTCGTTCTTGCGCCCCGCTTGCGGCGGCGGCTCGTCAGGAAACGAGATGACGTTCCAGTGCAGCGCCGCGTGATCGTCGCCGGCGTAATCGAGTGCGGTAAAGGCATGCGTGCCAAGCGGCTTGTCCGCATCGGCGATGGTGACCGGAAAAGAGAACAGCGGCGCAAAATCCTGTCGCACGTAAATCTTCTTTTCCTTGCGGCTGATGAAAATGGCGATCGGATCCTTGTTGACCGGCGCCGTTTTGACGGGATCGAGCTTAGGCTTCGGCGCGGCGCTGGCATCGCTCGCCCGTAGACCGAGCTGATCCACGTTGGCCGCGACCGGCGCGGCGACCGGGATCGGGGTGGGCGGCTCGGCAACCGGGATCGGGGTGGACGGCGCGGCGACCGGGATCGGGGTGAGCGGCGCAACGTCGGTTGCCTTGTCGTCGGTCTTTTCGACGGTTTTATCCGCTATCGAACCGGCAGTTTTGTCGGCGGTTTTCGCCGGATCGGCAGATGGAACCGGCACGGCTTGCGCCACTTGCTCCGGCGCGGCGGCGACCGGCGCCGTCGGAACTGGCGCGGGCGGCGCGTCCCTGTGCACGAACAGGTGCGGATCGGCGAATTCAGAGGGCTTCAGTTCGGGACGCGCGATAATCACCGGCGCGCCGATCTTGGTGAGATAGAAAAGCCGCTCCGCGAAATCGTGCGGCAAGCGCACGCACCCATGCGACGCAGGGTGGCCGATGTTCTCGCCCTCGTGCAACGCGACACCCGACCAGGTGATGCGCTCCATGAACGGCATCGGCGCGTTACTGTAAATATTGGACTCGTGATAGCGCTGCTTCTGAATGATGCTGAACACGCCGAGCGGCGTCGGCAATTGCGGCACGCCGCTGGCGATCGGCGAATCCGCAATCAGCACACCGCCGCTGTAAAGGTGCAGCTGCTGCTGATTGAGGGAGACGACGATTTGCACCGGGCCTTTCGGAATGTTCCCGAACGGCCCCTGGTCCGGCTGCGCAGCCGGCTTAGGAGCCGGCTTGGGAGTCGGCTTGAGAGCCGCCCTGGGCTCCGGTCTTTGCCCGAGGTAGTAGTTGTAGTTGAAATAATATCTGTCATAGCGCGCAGCCGCGGGCGAAGCGCCGAACCCTACGCCCAACACCAGCGTCAAGAGCAACGCAACCTTGTGGGACAAAATCCCCTCCCGGAACGCAACTTGCCCGGCGTAATCTGCACTCGACGGCTTTAACGCGGCGTCAACACGAACGCTTCCGCCAGTAACTCATAGGAATGCCGGCGCGCGCCATGATCATACACCATCGTGGTGATCATGAGTTCGTCGGCGCGCGTGGCCTCCGCCAGAGCCAGCAGCCGCTCCTTGACCTTGCCTACGCTGCCAACCACGAGCCGCGCGCGATGGCGCGCCATGCGTTCGCGGTCGGCCGGCGAACAGGGATAAGCGGCGGCCTCCTCGGGCGAAGCGAGCGGCAGATATTCGCCTTTGGCGCGGCGCGCATAATGCAGATCGGCGCTGAGCGCGATGCGCTCCGCCTCGGCGTCGCTGTCGGCGACGACCGCGGCGGTTCCGAGGATGGCGTAGGGCTGCGCCATCGTCGGCGACGGCTTGAAATGATCGCGGTAGCTGAGCATGGCGCTCGCCGCATCGTAGTCGGCAAAATGATGTGCGAACGCGAAACCGAGGCCCACTGTGGCGGCCAGCTCGGCGCTGTAGCCGCTCGAACCGAGGAGCCAGATCGGCGGCAGCGCTACGTCGGACGGTACCGCATGCACTTTGCGAAACGGATGGTTTTCCGGAAAACCGCCGCGCTCGAGCAGCAATAGTTCCTGGAAGCGTTCGAGAAAGTCGTCGCCTTCGCGCGGGTCCTGTCGGACGCGGAGCGCATAGGACGTGACCGGATCGGTGCCCGGCGCGCGCCCGAGACCGAGATCGATGCGGCCGGGGAACAGCGCTTCGAGCACCTTGAAGCGCTCGGCCACCATCAGCGGCGCATGGTTCGGCAGCATCACGCCGCCCGAGCCGACGCGCAGATGTGACGTCGCCGCAGCGATCTGGCCGATCATGATTTCCGGCGCGGAACTCGCGATGTTCGCGAGGTTATGATGCTCGGCGACCCAGTAACGTTTGTAGCCGAGATGATCCGCGAGCCGGGCCAGATCGAGCGAATTGTGCAAGGCCACGGAACCCGGCGTGGCCGTGGTCACCGGCGACAGATCGAGGATGGACAAAGGGATCACGCGCACAGCGTCTCTGCCAACTCTGCCGCCGTCAATCCCGGTTTACTGGATGGTTGGAGTTGGCAGCTCTGCCGCCGGCGTATTGCTCGGCGTCCTGTTCATCACGGCGCGTGAAACGGCTTCGGTCGTTGGGCGCGCACCGCGTGCCGCGGGTTGAGGCCACTGCAGCGTCTGTTGCGATGAATTCTGGTCGGCGAACTGGTTTGGCGCGCGACGCACGACGCGATGTCGGTGTTCTGGCTTTTGTGTGGGGGAGTCGGTCGTGCTTGCCGGCGGATTCATTGCGGCCGCTTTTCCAACGTCTGGCGCACTCGCGGTGTCGGCCACGGCCTCCTTGGCCGGCGCATCAGCGGCGGGCAGCGGTGTGGGTCCGGCCGCGGCGACGGGACTAGGCGGCGCGGCTTCGTCGTCACTGGCCGGTTGGGCGTTCACCTGAAAGCGAACGCCGAAAGGCACCGTAGCCGCTTCGCGTACCGGCACGGTGTGATCGAAAACGAGTTGCAGCGGCGGGCGATCGCCGGGCAAGCGCGTGAACGGCTCGTGGTTGATGCCGATCGCTGCCAGTACCCCCATGCCGCACATCACAGCCACAATCGAGGCCAGCGTCGCCACGACCATCATACGGACGTTCGGAAACATTCCACCTCGCAAGGACGCCCGCGCGTGATCCGGTGAGGAAGCACGCGCCACTAGCCTTGAGCTCATCGCGAGAGCATGGCCGGGCCCGCATGGGCTCCAGCCGGTGGGAGATTAACTGAGTCGCACGGGTAGAGGAAAAATGAAAACGGCTAGCGCGGCACCGGCGCCGGCGGCACCAGTGGGGATTGCGTCCCTTGCGGATCCGACGAAGCGGTGGCCGGCATCGTGCCCGGCAAGACCACGACGCGGGTGCCGACACCGACCCGGTCGTAGAGGTCCGCGATATCGTCGTTGGTCAGCCTGATGCAACCCGACGACACGAAAGTGCCGATGGTCGAAGGCTGATTGGTACCGTGAATCCGGTACAGCGTATTGCCGAGATAAAGCGCGCGGGCGCCGAGCGGATTGGTGTCGCCGCCAGCCATGAAGCGCGGCAGATAGGGCTGGCGCTCGATCATTTCCGCCGGCGGGAACCAGTCTGGCCATTCTTTCACCCGGCTGATGCGCTCGGTGCCGGACCAGGTGAAGCCTTCGCGCCCCACGCCGATGCCGTAGCGCAGCGCCTTGCCGCGACCCATCACAAGATAGAGGTAGGTGTTCGGCGTATCGATGATGATCGTGCCGGCCGGCTCGGTCGTCGAGAAATCGACGAGCTGGCGTTGGAACTGCGGCGGCAATTGCTTGGCTGGGCCTTGTTCCGGCTGATCTTCCGGCGGCAAGCCGGCGACCACCGTTGTGGGCGGCGGCGCGGCTGCAGTGGTGCGGGCGGCCGGCGGGCCTTGAATCGAGCCGGTTACGTCCGCAGATGCGGGAGCGGCCGCACCGATGACATCGGCCGGCGGCCGCTGCATCGCGCCGCCATCAACCATCGGCATCGGCTGCGGAGCGAAATAAGGCGGCGGCGCATCGGATGCCGCCTCATCTTCGGGAGCCGGGCGAACAGCGCGGGGATCGTAAGCGACGCCATTGGCATCGCGATAAACCGCCGTGGCGCCGGGATAAGGCGGCGGTGCCGACCGCGGCGGGTAGGCTGGAGGCGGCGGATAAGCTTGCGCAGCGGCGCTGCCTAGCGAGCCGGCAAGGGCGAGCGCAATCACGACAAAACTGATACTGGCACGCAAGACAAAAACCCCCGGCGACCCACGATTTCCACTCTGTCTTGCCGTCAACATTTGGCGGGAACAAGGCGCGGAACGCTGCTCCCGGCGCGGCTTTATCCCGTCGGCGGCAGTTCCATCGCGGATGGTGAACAATCGGTAAGGACTGCGCCCGTGACGGTCATACCGTGACAGCAATGTGGTATTGCTGTACGGCAGTGACGGAAGGCCGGGTCGTCGGGGGACGAGGATGAAACGAAACGGCTTTGGGGGTTTTTGCCGCACATTTTCCTGTGCGGTTCCAGTCTGCGTCTTTCTCGCTGCTGGGTTCACGTCGGCGCAGGCACAGACGCCGACAATGAACGACCTACGCGGTAAAATTTTCGACGCCAAGATGGCGCAGCAGACTTTCGCCGGCGGCCTGCCGCATTGCAATGAATTGAACGGGACGAATTTTTATTTCGCGCCGCGCGACCGCGTGCTCAATCTCGACGACTATCATCGCTCGCTGATCAGCCTGGCGCTGTCGGGAGCCTTCAATCCGGAAACCAAACGGCCGTGGAGTCAAGAAGACGCCGAAGCGCGCTGGGCCGAAGTGCAGAAGCAGGCGCAAGCCGATCGGACCAATTGTGTACTGGTCACGAGCCTGCCTTTTCTGCAAAAAAAACTTGAGGAATTGCAGCAGGCGGCCGCGACGCAAAACAATCCGGCGCAGAATAACAACAAGTAAAAACCGCGCGAGCGCCGTGACGCGTGAACATCCTCACGTCAACGTGTCAAGACGCTCTTGATCCGCGCGCTTGGCGACGACAAATACCGCGTAGGCGGCGCCTCGCAACTCGGCTACAAATTCCCTCTCGATTCCGCCGCGAGCGAAGGAAGAGAAGATGCCATCGTTAAGCGACTGGAAAGTGCCGGCCTCCGCGCAGCCCAAGCCGGCCGATTACAGCTACGACCTCGAGCACGTGTTGTCTTCCGTCGTCGGATTGCACACCACAATACCGGCGGATGCATTCACCGCGGACACGCTCGGCACCGAGCGCGCCGGCAACGGTGTCTTCATTCGCGGCAACGGCATGGTGCTGACCATCGGCTATCTGATTACGGAAGCGGAGACGATCTGGATCACACTCGGCGACGGCCGTTCGGTGCCGGGCCATGTGCTCGGCTACGACCAGGAGACCGGCTTCGGCCTGGTCCAGGCGCTCGCCAAGCTCGACGTGCCCGCGCTCGAAATCGGCCAATCGGCCAATGCCTCGATCGGCGAGCGCGTCGTGGTCGGCGGCTTTGGCGGGCGGCAGCGTTCGGTCGCGGGCCGTATCGTCGCCAAGCAGGAATTCGCCGGCTATTGGGAATATGTCCTCGACGAAGCGATCTTCACCGCGCCGTCGCATCCCAATTGGGGCGGCACCGCGCTGATCGGTCCGGCCGGCGATCTGCTTGGTATCGGCTCGCTGCAACTTCAGCACGCGGGCGAACGCGGCCAGACGCAGAACATCAACATGATCGTGCCGATCGATCTGTTGAAGCCGATCATCGACGATCTTTTGAAATTCGGCCGGCGCAATGCGCCGCCGCGTCCCTGGCTCGGCCTCTACGCGACCGAAGTCGAGAACCGGCTGGTCATTGTCGGCCTGGCCGACCGCGGGCCGGCGAAGAAAGCTGATTTGAAGACCGGCGATATTATTCTCTCGGTTGCCGGCAAGGATGTGCGCGATCTCGCCAGCTTCTTCCGCCTGATCTGGGCGCAAGGTCAGGCTGGTGTCGAAGTGCCGATCACGATCTATCGCGACGGCGAGACCATGGACGTGAAAGTCAAATCGAGCGAGCGCAACCGGTTCCTCAAGGGGCCGAGTTTGCACTGAAGCTGTTTTCTTCTTCAAGCAACGCCCGCAATCCTTCCCGATAGGTCGGATATCGCAACGCTAAGCCAAGCTCGCGCTTGAGCTTGGCGTTGCTCACGCGCCGGCAGTCCTGCCAGAAGCTCAAGGCCAGCGTTGACATCGACGGCGCGGCCTCGTCGAAAGGAATCTCCGGCGGCGGCGGAACGCCAAGAAGCTGCGCCGCGAACTCAATCGGGTCACCGGGCGGCGAGGGCTCGTCGTCGGCGCCATTGAAAATGCCCGACGCCTTGCGTGTGAACGCGGCATCGATCGCCTGTGCGATGTCGGCGACATGGATGCGGTTGAAGATTTGCCCCGGCTTAACGATGCGCCGCGCCTTGCCGCTCGCCACTTGAATAAGCGCGTTCCGCCCCGGTCCATAAATGCCGGCAAGCCGCAGGATCGCGACAGGAATGTCGCGGCGTGCGCCGAATTCCGCCCAACCCCGCTCAGCGGCAAGCCGCTCGCGCGCACGCGCAGAATCCGGCTGCGGCGGCGTCTCTTCGTCGACCCAGCCGCCGCCACGGTCGCCATAGACGCCGACCGTGGACAGATAGACAACCGCGCGCAGGCGCTGCGCCTTGTTCAAGGCGTCGCCGCAGGCGCGCAGCACCGGATCGCCGCTGTCGTCTTGCGGCACCGAGATGAGCGCTACATCAGCTTCGCCGATCGCCTGCTGCAATTGCGACGTCGCGAATTGGCCGTTGAAAACCAGCGCGTGCAATCTAGCACCATCATAGGCGTTCAACACCGCCGCGCGTTCCTTGCCGCGCATCGTGCCGTAAATGCGGTCGAACTTGTGCCCGAACGCGGCGACAAAATGCTCCGCCGAATAACCGAGGCCGATGCAGATGAGCGTGGACATCTGAAGGTCAGGACTCTCGCGCGGCCGCCCATTCGGCAATGACGTGGGGATCGGATTCCGTCGCTCGTTTCGCAGCGCAGCGGTCAAGGCACGCGCGGTCAAGGCGGCTGAGCGCCCAGACCGCGGCGCCGCGAACGAGCGGCGATTCATCGTCGATGAGGCGCTCAGCCTTGGTCGCCAGCGCCGCGTCTCCGGAATTGCCGATCGCGATCAGCACATTGCGGATAAAGCGCGCGCGGCCGATGCGCTTCACCGCGCTTTTGCTGAACAGCACGCGGAAACCGGCATCGTCGAGTTGCGCCAGATCGGCGAGCCGCGGCGCGCGCAGTGCTTCGCGCGCGGCAAGCTTCGCCTCGTGTCCGGCGACGGCGAATTTGTTCCATGGACACACCGCGAGGCAATCGTCGCAGCCATAGATGCGATTGCCGATGAGCGAGCGGAATTCGTGCGGGATCGCGCCCTTGTGCTCGATGGTCAGGTAGGAGATGCAGCGCCGTGCATCGAGCTGGTACGGCGCCGGAAACGCCGCGGTCGGGCAGACATCAAGGCAAGCCCGGCAATTGCCGCAGTGATCGCTTTCCGTCGCATCCGGCGGCAGATCGAGCGTGGTAAAGATCGCCCCGAGGAACAGCCACGAGCCGAGCTGCCGCGACACCAGATTGGTGTGCTTGCCCTGCCAGCCGAGGCCAGCCGCCGCGGCAAGCGGTTTTTCCATGACCGCAGCGGTATCAACAAAGACTTTAATGTCGCCGCCGCCATTGGCGATCAGCCAGCGTCCGAGTGCTTTCAGCCGCGGCTTGATCAGTTCGTGATAATCGTCGCCGCGAGCATAGACCGAAATGTCGCCGCGGGCGCGGTCCTTGAGGACTGCCAATGGGTCCTCGTCGGGACCGTAATTGATGCCGAGCATGACGATTGAGCGCACTTCGGACCACATCGCACGCGGATCGCCGCGCCGTTCCGTATTCGCCGCCATCCACGCCATGTCGCCATGCGCGCCGGCGGCGAGGAATTCGCGCAGGCGCTTCGCCGCAAGCGGAATCGCGTCCGGCCGTGTCACGCCGACCGCGTCGAAACCTTGCGCGTGCGCCGCGGCAATGAGCGCCGTCTTCAACGCGGCAGAATTCAGAAATCGAGATTGACGTAGCTTGGCGACGGCGGCAGGCCGGGCAGTTCCTCGACCAGCAGCGCGCGGAACGACGGCCGCGATTTTATCCGCGCGTACCAGTTCTTGGCGGTCTCGTCTTCGTCCCACGGCACATCGCCCAGATAATCGGCGGCGGACAAATGCGCCGCCGCGGCCAGATCCGCATAAGTCAGGTTATCGCCGGCGAGCCAGTCGCGGGTGCGCACCAGCCAGCCGATATAGGCGAGATGGTACCTGATGTTGCTCTTGGCGGCACGCAGGGTCTCGGTATCGGGAGCGCCGCCGCCGCTGCCGGCCGGAATGTAGCGCTTATAGACCCGCTCCATCACCAGCGCGCCCGAGGCTTCGGCGAAGAACTTGTCGTTGAACCAGCTCATCAGCCGGCGCACTTCGACGCGCGTGCCGAGGTCCGCCGGCATCAGGCGGGAGTCACCGAGCGTGAGCCCGCGGGTCTCGTCGAGATATTCGGCGATGACGCTGGCGCCCGGCACCGGCGGCGCACCCTCTTCGACCAGGACCGGCGTAGTCCCCGCCGGATTGAGCGCCAGGAATTCCTCGCGCCGCTCCCAGACCCGCTCCTCGATAAGCCGCGGCGGCAGGCCATATTCTTCGAGCGACAGCCGCACGAAACGCGAATGCGGGCAGATCGGATGATGGAATAGCGTCGGCATGCCGCCCCCGTGCGTCGCGGTATCTTATGCTTGCGTCAAAAGTCAGGCGCAACACCCCTTACAATTTGCTTCTGGCCCGGTCGCACCGCTGCGGGGCTGTGAGCCCAACCCTTCTCCCGATAAGATGACTTCGCGTACCAAGGGCGGCGAATTTTAGCGCGCCGCGAAAGGACGGATGTCATGGCAAAGAAGCAAACAGACAGCGTGCACCGCATCGTCGACGTCGTCGGCGTCAGCGAAAAATCATGGGAGGATGCCGGACGCTGCGCCGTGGAAACAGCGGCGAGTTCACTGCGCGACCTGCGCGTTGCCGAGGTCACGCGGATGGACATGAAAGTGGAGGACGGCAAGGTCACCGCGTTCCGCACACGGGTCGCGCTGTCGTTCAAATACGAGCCCTGAAGCCGCCGCCGTCAGGCGGCGTGTGGACTGAACTGGCCGGCCTTGCGGAAACGCCAGAGATAAGATGGCACGATCGCTTCCATGGATTCCGGCGTAATGCCGAGCCCTTCCAGCGTGCGGCCGTCGCGCTTGGCGTCGTCTGAGACGATGTTGTCGTGCTTGAGCATCTCGACCTGATCGGGCGTGATCGGCGGCCTCGGCAGGAATTGCAAAACCATTGCCTGCGCCTTCATCAGCGCGAACGGGACCGGAATGAGCAGGCGGCGGCGGCCGATCGTGGCCAGGACGAATTGCATCAGCTCCTTGAACGTGCGGGTATCGGGTCCGCCGAGTTCGTAGATTTTGCCGGCCTTGAAATCCTCACCGGCGATCGTGTCGGCAATCCTGGCGACCGCTTCGCCGATATCGCCGGCAAAAACCGGTTGCATGCGGGTGTGGCCGCCGCCGACCAACGGCAGCGCCGGAACGAGGCGCGCCAGCGAACCGAAGCGGTTGAAGAAGTCGTCCTCCGGGCCGAAGACAATCGACGGCCGCATGATGACGGAATCGCTTTGCATCGCCATAACCAGTTGCTCGCCTGCCGCCTTGGCGCGTGCGTATTGCGATGGCGAGTCGATGTCGGCGCCGATCGCCGAGATGTGGATGAGCGGCGCGCCGGCTGCACTCGCCGCCCGCGCCACGGCCTCCGCGCCCGCCGCCATCACGTCATGGAAGCGCTGATTGCCGCGCTCGAACAGAATTCCTACCAGATTGATGGCGATATCGGCGTCGCGCATCGCGGCCACGACCGAATCCGGATAGCGCAGATTGGCCTGCACCGCATGGATCTGGCCGACCCGGCCCATCGGCCGCAGGAAGCCGGCGAGCTCCGGGCGACGCACCGCGACGCGGATGCGGTAACCGCGGTAGGCGAGCGCACGCACCACATGGCGGCCGAGGAAACCTGAGCCGCCGAAGACGGTGATTAAAGTTTCAAGCTTGCTCTTAAGTGCCATGCGTCGCGGAGTGCAGGACCGGCTGCGCTTTATAGGGACTATGGCGTTCGATTGACAAGGGGATGACCGCTTTCGTACGTAATCGCTGCACGGCCCGCGCCGGCGCCCAGGTGGCGGAATTGGTAGACGCACTAGTTTCAGGTACTAGCGCTGCAAGGCGTGGAGGTTCGAGTCCTCTCCTGGGCACCACGGCGCCGCGTCGCCGGTCAATCCAAGCTTAGTAAAAGACGCATTGTTTCGAAGGGTTAGCGGTAATCCGTTGTTCAACGGAACTTGATCAGTATTGCGTGGATTAAGGAACACAGGGACAGGGAAAAGTCCAAATCGCGATCGACGATCCGGCTGGCTTACGGTTTTCAGTCGCGAAATCACTGCTTCAAAGGCCGGATATTAAAGGCACGGGAGACTGTCGTGACATCCATGGAGCCTGTGACTGCTCTTGAAGTCGAGCGGAACGTTTTCGATTCTGACGAGACGCAGATTCTGTCGACAGCGTTCGAGAGGGCGTGGGCTTACGTCGAGTTCGATCCGGTGCTCGGCATTCTCGACGTCGCCGAGCGGCAATCGGAACTGGCGCGCGCGTTGATGGCGATCCTCAAGATCGGCGAAACCAACCCGACAACGCTTGCCAATTCCAGCATCGCGCTGTTGCGCCGCGGCCTGCAAGGCGACGCTGCACCGCGACGAAAGTCCCGGGCTTGAGCGCGAGGGTCGGATTGTTTCCGCGCATTGACGTCGGGTAGGCGGGGGCGTGGAGCCGGTCCGGTCTTGCCTGTTTTTTTGACGCGCCATGACGGTTGCGATATTCAGAGCAATAACGCACCGGGCGGACCTTATTGCATGACCATTCGTCTTCATCGCGGCGATCTGCCGGACCTGTCGCGCTACAAAAATGCGGCCGCGGTCGATACCGAGACGATGGGACTCGATCTTAACCGCGACCGGCTGTGCGTGGTGCAGCTTTCACCGGGCGACGGCTCTGCCGACGTGGTGCAGATTCCGCCGCAGGCACAGGGCAAGCCGGAGCTTGCGCCGAACCTGAAGCGACTCCTCGCCGACAGGAGCGTTCTGAAAATCTTTCACTTCGCGCGCTTCGATCTCGGCATGCTGTACAAAAATCTCGGCGTGATGGCGGAGCCGGTCTATTGCACCAAGATCGCGTCGCGGCTGTCGCGGACCTATACCGACAAACACGGTCTGAAAGACCTAGTGCGGGAGGTTCTCGGCCAGGATTTGTCCAAACAGCAGCAATCGTCCGACTGGGGCGCGCCGGAGCTTTCCGAGGCGCAGGTCGCCTATGCAGCCGCCGACGTCACTCATCTGCATGCGCTCAAGGAACGGCTCGACGCCATGCTGGCGCGCGAGAGCCGCGAGACGCTCGCCGCAGCCTGCTTCCGCTTCTTGCCCGACCGGGTGCGGCTCGACCTCGCGGGCTTTGCCGCCGAGGACATTTTCGCGCATTCCTGAAGCGCAAGGTGGCCCTTGCCGGGCCACATTTACAGC
>Ga0181537_10002412_pt1 | contig 16425 bp, 11 predicted proteins | sample PEATcosm2014_Bin_39_FD_119765 | JGI IMG/M metagenome (GOLD analysis project Ga0181537, IMG submission 119765) | Peatland microbial communities from MTU Mesocosm Facility, Houghton, MI, USA - PEATcosm2014_Bin23_10_metaG | ecosystem: Environmental > Terrestrial > Soil > Wetlands > Peat | place... | reverse complement strand
GGCGCGCCATCGAAAGCGGACCTGAAGACCGGGAAGAACGCCACACCGCGTACCGCATGCAGATCGGCGCGCGGGGCGATCTGGGTGACGGCTGGAGCTACGATGTCTATGGCCAGTACAGCTCGTCGTTGCTCTCGAGGTTCGATAAGGGCTTCTGGTCCACCAGCAACGCGCAGAAGGCGCTGCTGGTCGGTGGTACCGCGGCCAATCCCGTATGTCTCTCCGGCGGGGCCTGCGTGCCGCTCGACATCTTCAACGGCATCGGCTCGATCACGCCTGCCATGCTCAACTACGTCGAGGTGCCCGGGCTCATAGAGGGTTACACGGAGGAGCAGATCGTGAGCGGCTCGCTCACGGGCGATCTCGGCGGATACGGCATCCAGTCGCCCTGGGCCAAAAACCCAGTCGCCATATCTATCGGAAGCGAATACCGGGCTGAATATCTAGAATTTCTCCCGGACGAAGAATATTTGACCGGCGATCTCAACGGCTCGGGCGGCGTCACGGTCGCCACACCGCGCTCCGGCTTCAACGTGGTCGAAGGCTTCACCGAGATCAAAGTGCCTCTCGTTCAGGAAAAGCCTTTTGTCGAAGATCTGTCTTTCAACGGCGGATACCGCTATTCGTCCTACAGCGAGGCGGGTTCGGTGTCGGCCTATAAATACGGGCTCGAATGGCAACCGATCGACGACTTCCGGGTGCGCGCGAGCTATGAGCGCGCCGTCCGCGCTCCGAACGTGCTGGAAGCGTTTGCCCCCGACGACATTGTTCTCGTCACGGCGCAGGATCCCTGCGCGACCAGCAAGGCCGGCATGTGCGCGGCCGTTCCGAACGCCGGAAACAGCGCCATCCTTTCTTGCCCTTCCGAGCAGTGCAACCAGGAAACAGGCGGCAATGCCGGCCTCAAACCGGAAATCGGCGACACGCGGACGATCGGCGTGGTGTTCACGCCGACCTTCCTCGACGGCTTCACGGCGACCGTCGACTATTTCAACATCGACGTGTCGAACGCGATCGGTTCGGTTCCTGGGACGGTGACTCTCGCCAATTGCTATGGCCCAAAGGCTACGCCGGGAAGCGAGGCGGAGTTCTGTCCGCTCGTGCATCGCGATCCCTTGGGACAGCTCTACGGCTCGGGCTTCCTATCCGCGACCACCATCAACACTGGCTTTCTGCATACCAAGGGCGTGGATTTCGAGGCGAACTACAATCTCAGTTTCGACAATATTCCGATGACCGCAGGACTCGGCGGCCTGCAGTTCGCCTTCGTCGGCACGTGGCTGCAGGGCTACGAGATTGAACCCGTCGCGGGCGAAACGCCGTATAATTGCGCGGGCCTCTTCGGCCCAACCTGCAGTTCCGGGAACTCGGCAAGCGCTCCTCTGCCCAGGTGGCGCCATCGTCTGCGTGTGACATGGGCGACGCCCTGGAACGTCGATTTCTCGGCGAATTGGCGCTACGTGGCCAGCGTGAAACTGGATGCCAACACCAGCGTTGCGCAGTTGCAGTCATTCGGCAGCCCCTTCCACGACGGGCCCGACGCAACCATCAACGACTTCTGGTATCTCGATCTGGCAGCCGACTGGAACGTGCGCACGGGCGTCGATCTGCACGCGGGCGTAAACAACGTCTTCGGCAGATTGCCGCCGGCGTTGAGTTCATTCGTTCTGCCGGCCGTCACCGGCAGCGCCAACACCTTTCCCGGTGCTTACGATACGCTCGGACGGACCATGTTCATCGGCGCGACGATCAAGTACTGAACGTTCCGTCTGCCTAAAGCGGCGGCCCCTCCCGGGCCGCCGTTTGGCTCGGTTCCATTCGGTCGCCAACGTTTTTCTCTGCGGCGAAACATGACCAACCGGACCCTGGCAAGAAATACAAACTCAAACCCCTCGGCCATTCTTCGCGCAGCCCGGGACCGAGGCGACGACAGGACCGCCCTGGCTTATCTGCGACAGCTTGCGAACGCACCGGAGGCATCCTCCGATGTCTTCGAGGCACTCGCGCGATTGTGCTTCGAGCACGGTCGGATTGACGAAGCCGCCGCTGCGAGCGAGCAGGCGATCGCGCTGGATCCATCACAACCGGAGACGTGGCATCGGCTCGGGATCATTCACATGCAGCGGCAAAACGCGGAAGCCGCGCGGGACGCGCTGGAGCGGACGGTCCAGCTGTGTCCCCAATTTGCCTCTGCGTTGAACAATTTGGGATTTGCGCTTCAACATTTGGGCTTCCATGCGATGGCCGCCGACCGCTTCCGGCAGGCGCTGGCCGTCGATCCTGGCTATACCGAAGCGCACAGCAACCTTGCCGCCGTTCTCGCCCTCGCCGGACGCTACGACGAGGCTCTGGAGCATGCCAGGCGCGCCATTGAGACAAACCCTCGATTCATCAGCGCCTACATCCACGCGGCTTTCATTGAAACCGACCGCGAACGCTTCGATGAAGGCCTGGCCTGGATCGCGAGGCTTCCGCACGAGGCACGGCGTGATCCGTCTATTCTGATTGCGCATGCCGAGATTCTGGTCAAAGCCGGCCGCCACGAAGAAGCCCTGGCGATTTGCTGCGAAGCGATCGCCGTGCAGCCTGAGAACGGCGATGCCTTCCTCTGCCTCGGCACGGCGCTCGCACCGCTTGGTCGTCGCACGGAGGCTTTGGCCGCCTTCGACAAAGCGGCAGCGCTCATGCCGACTTCGGCTGCCCCTCTCGCTTGGAAGGGCTCGGTGCTGACGGAACTCGCACACATGTCGGAGGCAAAGGCGCTCTTCGACCTTGCCTGCGCACGCGAGCCGCGCTTGCCGAACATTCTGTATATGCGCGCCGCCGCAAACGAGTTCCGTATGACGGAGGCAGAAGTCGCCGGGCTGGAAGAGATGCTGGCGGACGAACGGGTCACATCGCCCCAGGACCGTACGCGGCTTCATTTCATGCTGTCCGCCGCTTATTTGCGTTCGGGAGACACGTCCCGTGTGTTCCGACATCTCCACGCGGGCAATCGTATCAAGCGAAACATGATCGACTACGATCCGGACGAAGTGGAGCGTTATATCTCTGCTATCGCCGGCGCATTTCCGCTTTCGCCGATACGGAAGGCGGCGGGACACGATTCCGCGGTACCGATCTTCGTCGTGGGTATCCCGCGCTCGGGAACTACGCTTGTCGAGCAGATATTGGGATCGCATCCAAAAATTCACGGCGCCGGCGAACTGGGCGCGATGACGGGGATCGAGAAAAACCTCGCCGCCAAGTATCGCAAAGCCTACCCCTATTTTGTGGCGGATCTACAGCCGTCTGATCAGCGCGCTGCCGGACTGGAATATCTCGCCCGCATCGGCCAACCTCCCGCCAGAAAAGAGCATATCGTCGACAAGATGCCTGGCAACGCGCTCTTTGCGGGTCTGATTCATCTCATGCTGCCGAACGCCCGCATAATCCTGTGTCGACGCAACCCCTTCGACACCTGCTTTTCCTGTTATTCGACGCTGTTCGCCGGACGCCAGAACTTCTCCTACGATCTCAGAGAACTCGGACGGTATTATCGGGCGCACGACGCGCTGATGACACACTGGCGCCAAGTGCTCCCTGAGGAGAATTTCCTCGCAATCGACTACGAGGACGTGGTCGAAGACGTCGAAAGCGCGGCGCGACGGCTGATCGCTTTTTGCCGGCTCGACTGGTCGGACGATTGCCTCAGATTCTACGAATCGACGCGCCCTGTCCGCACGGCGAGCATGTTGCAGGTTCGCAAACCCTTATACCGCAGCAGCGTCGGGCGGTGGCGGCCCTTTCGGGAAGAGCTCAAACCTCTTTTTGAGACCCTCGCTATGCCCGTTCCGGATTGAACGGCAGTTGTGCAGCGGTCGAATATTCGCCCAGGCTGCCGGGCTTTGATGGTAGTTGGTTGATTGGAATGGAATGGTACGGGGCGCCGCCGACTTCGAACCCTGCTCTCGAGGATGGCCAAAATCGGAGCAGAAGGAGCGCCCGCCCGCTCGCCGGCCACCTCATGCCCTAATTGTACCAGGCAAGGCGGCTGACTCTCTGTCGCTGGCGTTCGCTGAGTGCTGCCGCAGCCGCGTTTCGACGATCTCGCATTCAGCTTAGGCGTGCGACATCCATTGGCGCATCACGAATGTGATTGTGAAAGGTGCCGATGTCGATGTTGCTGCCACAAATAACGATACCGATGCGGCGAGCTTCAATGACTTCTCTCAACGGACCAATCGCCGCTGCCACGGCGGCGGCGCCTGCCGGCTCGACGACAAGTTTCATCTCGCGATACAAGAGCGCCATGGCCCGTCGAAGTTCTCCGTCGTCGACCGTTACCAATCCGTCCAAATTGTCTCGGCACATGGCAAAGCTGAAAGGCAGCGCCATGGGCGGCGCGAGGCTGTCCGCAATGGTCGATGTGCGCTCCAGACGCTGCGGCGCTCCGGCTGCAAAGCTTCGGTGCATAGAATCCGCGCCCGCCGGCTCCACGCCATAGATGCGACATTCGGGGCGGACGAGTTTGACAGCGGCCGCTACACCGGACGCGAGGCCGCCGCCACCGATTGCGACGATCAGCACTTCCAGGGCGGCCGCCTGCTCAATAAACTCGAGACCCAAGGTCGCCGTTCCCAACGAGACATATCTTCCCTCGAAGGGATGGATCAGCGTGCGCGCCTCATCGCTCGCGATTTTCTCTACCATCGCAAACGCAGAAGGACCGTCATCCGCGAGCAGCACCTCCGCGCCATAGGCACGCGCCGCCGCCAGCCTCGCCGGATTGGCAGTACGGACCATGACGACTTTGGCGTTCATTTCAAGGACCGACGCCGCGTAGGCGACCGCGATGGCATGATTTCCGGCGCTCACCGCCGTGACGCCGCGTTCGCGTTCCTCTGAGGACAAGCGAAGCATGCGTGAGAGAGCGCCGCGGGGCTTGAACGTGCCGGTGTGCTGAAAGAGCTCGAGCTTGAGCACGATTTCTGTATTCGCGTCCAACATCCCGGTGATTTCGCGACCAGACCAGGAATGAACGGGGGTCTCTAGGATATAGGGCGCGATGAGTTCTGCTGTTTCTCTTATCTCTGCAAGCAAGATTTTGGGCATTTCTAATCCAGGTCCCATTTAAGCGGTGTCGGCGCTGCATCGCCAATAGCGCACAGAATAGCGCGCCAGCGCGGCGGTCGCGTCGACGATGGGTACGGATAAATTTTCTGCCGGAAGTGCTATCGGAATTTCGGTGCAGGCGAGCACAATCGCCGACGCGCCCCTCGCTATCAGCGTGTCGAGCACTCGACGAAAGTGCGCGGCGCCCTCTTCCGAGCGGCCCGCCTTCACCAGGGCTATGCCCCTATCAACGTCTTCCTGGTCTTCCGGATAAGGCACGACGCTTTGAAAGCCCGCCTGCGCGAGGCGGCGACCGTAAACATCGGACGTGATGGTACCCGAAGTGCCCATGAGACCGATACGGGCAGCGGACCGCGTCACCCTTTGCAATTCGTCGATTGCGGCGTCGACAATGTGAAGCAGCGGCACGCCGGCACTCTTCTGCATCTCATCGAACCAGTAGTGCGCGGTGTTGCACGCGACCACGATCACCGACGCCCCAGCATTTTCAAGCGTTTGAATTCCGCGTCGCAATTCGTTGACCGGCGAAGGTCCGCCGTGGAGTATGGCTTCGGTTCGGTCGGGAACCTGCGGCACAGAATAGACTACGACCGGAATATGATCGCGATCGACCACGGCCGGCGTCGCCTCGATCAATTTTAGGAAAAAGTCGACAGTCGCGCGCGGCCCCATGCCTCCGAGAATCCCAAAGCAGAAACCGTTGGTAGGACCGCGCATCGTCTCCGCGCTTAGCATTTCCGGCGATTCGCTTCGGCTGCCAGCGTCTCGCGCACGGTATTCTTGTCGATCTTACCGACCGGCAATTTGGGCAGACTCTCCGAAACGACGATCCGCTTTGGAATTTTGTAGTTCGCTAGCCGCTCTCCGAGATGAGCGCGCAACGCCTGCTCCGTGAGGCTTGCACCCGGTTGTCCCGACACCATGGCCATGCCGACTGCGCCGAATACAGGGTCCGCTACGGCAACCACGGCCACTTCGGCAACGTTCGGGTAGGACGCGATGGCGGCCTCGATTTCGGCGGGATAGATATTGTATCCGCCGGATTTGAACGTGTCGGTCGTCCGTCCAACCAAAGTCAGCGCTCCGTCCGCAGTCAGACGGCCGATATCTCCAGTGCGCAGCCATCCGTCTTCCGTGATCGCGCGAGCGGTTGCTTCCGGATTGCGCCAATAGCCGTTCATGCGAAACGGTGAGCGAACCTGGATTTCACCCGGCTCGCCCTCTGAAACGACTTGGCCCGCTTCGGCCACGATGCGCAGGCGGTACGGCGCAACTGCGCGACCGACGGTGGTCGCCAACGTGTCTGTATCCGCGTCCGCCGGCACGAACGTCACCGAGCCAACCGTTTCCGTCTGACCGTAGGACGTCGAGACGCGTTTGCCGAAATGTTTTAAGCGCGCGATGAGTTCGCGCGAAGCCGCTGCGCCGCCCCAGAAGATCAATTGTAGAGACGCGAGCGCATTGGGATCGAAAGCCGGGGAATCCAGCATCAGAATGAACTGTGTCGGCACTTGGCCGAGAACGGTCGCGCGCTCGCTTCTGAGCAGCGCCATCGTATCGGCAGGGTCGAAGCGTTCAGAGAAGACGGTTGTGCCACCCCCGATCAGTGCATAGCAAAAAAGATCGCCGACGCAGCCGATGTGGTTGATCGGCAGATTGTTCAACACACGAAGAGGGCTAGCCGGCCATTGCGCACACTGCACAAGGGACGCTCCCACGAGCGCACGCTGACTGATCATCACGCCTTTCGGTTTCCCGCTCGACCCCGACGTGAAGACGATCAAGCACGGCTCGTCGGGATCGACCAGATCCGCCATGGCGGAAAGCATCTCCGGCTCGACACGCTTGCCCACCGCAAAGGGGATAAGTGCGTTGGCCGTGCCGTCCGCCAACGCGACCACGCTCGAACGGCCCGTCAACGTCGTGGCCCAGGCGTCGTAGCGTTTGCCTTCGACGACATCGCGAACAAACACCAGCTTAGGATCGAGTACGCCGATCGCGGCATCGAGTTCGGCCGGTGTATGGCGCGGATTGAATCCGATCCAGATTGCGCCGACCAGACTTGTGGCGAGAAAGGTCACCACGAATGCTCCACCCGGCGTGGAGAGCGTCGCAACGCGATCGCCTCTTCCTACGCCGCGTGCGGCGAGCGCAGCCGCACATTCGCGGACGCGCTTGCTCAAATCCGCGTAGCTTAACCGCTCTCCATGTCCCGCTACGGCCAATGTGTGCGGCGCATTGCGCGCATACCAGTCGACGTAATCGATCAGCCGGGAGAGATTTGGGGGCGGGCTGTTCATCTCGCGTTTTCCACGACAGGCAATGTAATTGAATTTAAATTCAACTTCAACACGAACCGATCAGTCAAGCGGCCACATCGGCCGGCGAATGTGGCGATAGGCAATCTTGCGGAAATCGGTCTCCAGCGGACCTCCGCCGCCGACAAGAATAACGGCGCGCGCGAGCGCACCGAAGCCTGCAAGAAAATGCTGTGCCGATTTGACGGCCACGATGTGTTTAGCGCGCGGATCGATCCCAAGATTAGTGAAGAGATCGGGGCTGTAGGCTTGGTCGCGGGAGGAGGTGAGCACGACCTGCGTGTGGCCGATCTCGATGGCACAGGCCGCGCCCAGACTCATGCGCGTCCCCGCCCAAGACTGATAAGCCTCAGACGAAACGGCGAGAACTCTCGCATGGATGTCGAGCGGATCGCCGGCCGCCCTTCCCGATTTGCCGCCGATGCGCAAAGCGATCTCGGCGCCCACACCGGCCGACGAAGCGAACCGGACGGCGATAGGATCCCAAAGCGGTCCCAGACATGCGTCGACATCGCGGGCAAGGAGTGCTCGCAGGAGTACCGTCGCATCGCCGCCGGCGCCACCGCCGGGATTGTCTGCGACATCGGCAATCACGATGGGCCCTTGCGGCGCTTGCATCGCCTGCGCCAATCCTTCATCGACGCTGACAGGCATCGTGAAGGTCCGGGCCCGCAGCGCTTCGATCTCACGGCCCAGTTCCGAGGCGCTCCGTTGTGCAAGCGCAGTATCGCCGTCGGCAACCACAAGCATCTTGGCGCCCATGTCTGGGACATCGCCCCAAGGGAAGCCGTGAATGAACGATACAGACAGCAATCCCGGTACATCGGTTTCGTAAGCTGCAAGACGCCGGACGAAGCTCTGCATCGGCTCGCGCAGCGTATGAAAGCGGCCGATCGTGCGGCAATCATGGACGGCTTGCACGGGACGGATTTCGCCGCGCGCCGTCCTGGCCAGCAAATCTATCAACTCGCGTCCGCGCTCCAGGAAATCCGTATGCGGATATTCCTTCATGGCGATGACGATGTCCGCGCTTTCCACCATCTCGGCGGACAAATGGGCGTGCGGATCGATCTCCACGCCGATGGCAACGCGAGAACCCACTATCTCCCTGGCACGCCGGAGAAAGTCGCCTTCGCAGTCGTCATAGCCGATGGCGGCCATTGCGCCGTGCATCGACAGCGCGATGAAATCGACTGGCAGTGCCCCCCGCAGTTCGCCGAGGATCCGGTCGCGCAGTGCTTCGTAGGTCGATCGGCCAACGCGTCCACCGGGCAAGGCAAACGCATAGGTTCCCTCGACGACGTTCCAGCCGAGCCTGTCGCGCATCTCGCGGAGCACGAATAATGGGGCCGAGACTTCCGTCAGCTCTGCGGGATGCGCGCCCGGCCCAAACAGAAACGCCTGACGAAAATCGTCGGGCCCGATATAGAGCTCACTGAAAGTGTTGGTCTCCGTGCCAAGGCCGGCGGTAAAGACCTTCATGGGGCCGGCCGCGCCTGAATTCGCCGACGAACAATGTCGTGGCGGCGGCGGTCGAGCGGAAAGGTCCAGGCGGCAATCGCAGAGCCCGCGACTACGACCGACGAAAGCGCCAGCACAACCGCCTTAAATCCGACGATAGCGCCCGCGGAGTTTGCCACACCGGTCTTGAAGCCGAGCACGCCGATCAGAACGAGCGCCAATCCACCACCGGCCGCGCCGTTCGCTTTCGTCACCAACGCCATCAGCGCGTGGTAATTTCCGGCTCTATTGGAGCGCGTACGCAGAATATCATAATCAACCACATCGCCCAGAAGCGCATGAGGAGCCACATAGATCACGGCGCCACCGGCAGCGCGCACAATGATGAGACCGACAAGCAACGGAAAACCCGCGGGCCCCGGCGGGGTCAGCCACATCCCAGCGATGGCGAACGCCGAAACCATCATCCCGATACCCCAAGCGCGATGCTTTTCGAATCGTCCAATGAGCCGGAACCAGACCGGCACGGCGACCAACGTGCACAATGCGTCCGCCACGAGGATATAGGGAAAGTCAGTACCGAGACGAAGCAAAGAGCCGACATACAAGAACACGGCTCCATAGAATATCCCCTGCCCGAATCCGGCGAGCACAAATATGAGAAGGAAACGAAGAAAGGGACGGTTTGTGATTGCGCTTAGGACAAGGCCGGCGATCGTTATCCGTTCTGCCGCGACGGGCTGACCTTGCGGCGCAAACCACAACGCCGTTCCAACGGTCAACGGGAGAAGCGCGATGACGAGAAGGGCGACCACGCGCAGCGTGGTCGCATCATAGCCGCTGCCGGCGATCGCAGGGATGAACGGTACCGTTGCGAAGGCGAGATTTCCGATCGCGAACGCCACACCCAGATAGGTCGAGACTTCGGAACGTTCCATATACGTGCGCACGATGTCGGTGCCCCACGCCTTATGCGGAATCTCAATCAGCGTGAATGCCAGATAGAAAAGAAGAAACCAGGTCGCATAATAGAGCCAGTCGGCATCAGCCGGCGGAACATAGAGCCTGTAGACAGTAACAGCAGCCGCCACGGCGCCCACAACCAGCCAGGGCTTGCGCGAACCCCAGCGCGTACGCGTCTTGTCGCTGAGATACCCGATCGCCGGATCGATGATGGCATCGAACAGCCTCGAGATCAGCAGGATGGCCCCGATAGTGGCGAGTGGAATGCGCGTGTGATGCGCGTAGAACGACGGCAAAATGGCATAAGCGGGAAACAATATGATCGCCAGCGGCACGGCAGGCAGCGCATAGGCGACGAGCTGGAATCGGGAGGCATGAGCTTGCTGGCGCATGACTCTCAACCCAGCTTCGCCAGCGTGCCGAAATACGTCGTCTCGACCTGGACGCCGCCATCATGCCCCGAAACAAATCGCGCCTGGAACAGAGGATCGTTCGGCATCTTGCTCAGCGCGGCATTGTCGAAGCGGAAATCCCAAAGACCGTGCGCAAGCGGAGCCAGTACCGCTTCGAAGGCCGGCGCGTCTTCCGCCGAGAACCGCAATCGACCGTCCGTCTCCGAAGAAATTCGGACCCGCCCGGTGACGCTGTTCGCGTAGAGGCCTTCGAGGCTTCCATATGGTGGAGCCCCCGAAGCGGATTTGTGCCGGAGATCCAGCACGTCATTGCGCGCTTTCGCTTCGTGTGCCGCACGCGCCGAAAATCTGGCGTTCCAGTCGCGCGGGCTTCGCCCTGCCACGAGGTCGAGCAACTCGAACGCCAGGGCTTCGGCGGCGACGCCTTCATGCGCGAGCATCACCATCACAGCGGAGCGCTCCGCAGCATCAAGAATAGTCATAGCGCGCCAACCGCGACCGCCGCCACCGTGGCTGAAGATTTGCCGGCCGTCGTGCTCCGCGAGCATCCAGCCGAAACCATATCCCCAGACCGACGGCAGTTCCGGGGAGCGGTTAGGCGACCGCGCGACCGACTGGCAGGCGAAAAGTTCGGAACCTCCGCCATTTGGTGCTGCAGCGCAAAGCCCGAGTATGTGATCGAGCCAACCTGCGGCATCATCGGCGGATAGATAGACGCGCGCGGAGCCCTGGGAATTTTCGCCGGTCAGTTCCGGCACCGGGGTCATCTCCCCCGCCATCGGCATGTGGGGGTGAACCGCGTCTGCGGTGGCCCCGGCGCACGCAAGCCTCAAGGGGCCGAGCACCAGCCGTTCGAGACAGGCGCGATACGGCATGCCGGCGATCCGCGCCGCAGCCGTCGCCAACGCGATATAATTCAGATTGGAATAACTGAAACGATCTCGAAATGGCGCGGCGAACGGCATGTCACGGACGCGGCGCAATCGCGTTTCCACGGGCGCATCGGGCCGAAAGCCCCATTCCGCAACGCTGTCGCGTGTAAGGCCCACACGCATCCCGGCCAAGTCCCGAAAGGTGCAGTGACGTGCTATCCACGGGTCGGCGAGTTCGAATTCCGGAACGATCGGTAGTACGGACGCATCCCAAGACACCGCGCCATCCCGCACCAAAGTGTCGAACAGCAAGGCTGCGAACGCTTTGGAGCATGAGCAAATATGAAACGGCGAAAGCGTCGTGACCGCTTCGCCGAAGCCGACCCTGCGTTCGCCGCCGGCTGCCGTCGCAACCTCGCCCTTCGCAGCCACTGCCACGCCATAAGCCGCGATCGCGGCACCGTTGACGCGCTCGGCCAAATAGTCGGCGACTTTGCTGAGGCCGGTGCTCGCGCGCGACACTGTCAGTCGTTCAGAGCGGGCGGGAGATCGCTCCCGCTTTTCACGAACATGCCCAGCCATTCCGCCACCAGGGCGGGCCTCTCCGAACCCTCAACTTCGATGGTATTCGACGTTCGTACCATGAACTGTTCCTCGCGCCGCGGCTCGAAACTCAGCAAATGGCAACGATTGCGAATGCGCGTTCCCATGGGCACCGGCGCAATCCAGCGAACGCGTTCCAGCCCGTAGTTCAAAGCGTATTCGGCATCGATCGGCCACATTCCGATCTCATGGGAGAAATGCGTGAGCATGGAAAGCGTCCAGAATCCGAAGGCAATCGTTCCGCCGAACGGCGTGTGCCGCGCCGCGCGCTCCGGATCGAGATGGATCCAATCCAGATCCAGGGTCGATTCGCCAAACTTGGTGATCATGTCCTGACTCACCTCGAGCCAGGACGATACCCCCAATTCCCGTCCCACCTGTTGTTTCATTTGTTCGCAAGTGAACTTGCGTTCGATTCTCATCGTGATTTCCATATTGCAGCGTTGGAGTTGAACTCGATCATGTCACGTCGGGAGTGCGCCATATCCGCCCGCCGATGACAAACACGACAGCGGCCGTTCCTATGGCAAGCCAATCGACGGGATGGATGCCGGCCTTGGAAACGGCATTGAACCACATGTGGGGTATGATGCCCGCGAGCAGAACGCTGCCCCGCGTGTGGATGTACAACAACGTCATCAGGATAGAAAAACATACGACCATAAGGAAGAACACGCCGAACTGAAACTTGGATTGGGAAAGGCCCGACAGGAAAAAAGCCGGCAGATGCCAGGCTGCCCAAACTGCGCCAAGAACCAGCGCCGCCCATCTCGCATTCATAAGCTCGAGCAATCGCGGCAGCGCATAGCCGCGCCAACCGAACTCTTCTCCGAGCGGGCCTGCATCGCGGAAAACGAAGCCAGACGCGATCACTGTGGGAAGCACCGCGTACCAGTTGCTGTAAGGCACGGACCCAAGCGGTTTTCCGGAAAGCGCTGTCTGGATCATGGCAACGACAAGCCAGAACAACGGATAACCAATCAGGCTAAGAGCGATCCACCACCAACGCCCTTCGATGCGGATCGCCGAAGCACCAAGATTGCGTAGCCCGCTAAGCCCTCCCAGAATGAACGTCAGCCCGATCGCTGAAAGGCTAGGCGCATAGACGGCAAGGAAGAAAACTGCCGATCCCGTCTTCATCGGGCCCAGGGCCGCGCTCATCGGTTTAGGCGCCAAAAGATAAGCGCCCAGGATTGCCCACGTGATTGCGAAAGCGCAGGCGAAAAACAGGAGCAACTCCATTGCAGCGCGGCGGTTCGTTCTCTGCCGACCGTAGGCCATAACGTGATTGCTCCCGTCTTCGTGCCGCTCAATATTCCACAGACAGCGAGAAGCCCACAGTCCGCGGCGCGATGATCGAGGCCTCGTAGGGATCGGAATAGCCGCTGAAGGAAAGAGAGCTAAGCGACGTCATACCACGCGCATCGTTGAGGTTTTTTGCGTAGAGTTCGAACTTCCACGCGTCGTGGCTGACGCCGGCGCGCAATCCGACGGTCGTGTAATCGGGCATCACCGGACGTTCGAAACCGGTCGGCGCGCCGGTCACAAAACCCGAAGTGCGATCCCCCACATAACGCACGTCTCCGCCCACGAATCCTTTCCAGGACGCGAACACGGGAAAGTCGTAATCCGCGCTGATATACCCGGCAAACCGAGGGACGTCGGGAAGTTCTTCTCCGCTTCTCGCGCTGACACCGGGCGCATTCTGGGTTAGCTCGGCTTCTGTATAATCGAGGTTCGCGGCCAGATTGAGCCCCTCGATCGGGCTATAGGTTGCGGCAGCTTCGAAACCGGCGCTTTGCGCCGTTCCGCCATTGCCTGTCGCATCGAAGCCATTGAACACCGTCTGGATCTGGATGTTGCGCCAATCGATGTAGAAGGCCGACAGATCGAGCGTGAGCTTCTGCTCCAACAAGGCCGCCTTGTATCCGACTTCGTAATTGATCAGCGTGTCGGGTGCGAAGCTTGCGGGCACCCCGCCTGCCGCCTCGGCGGGCGTCAGCGGATTCGGTCCACCGGGCCGATAGCCTGAGGCGATCCGGATATACACCATATTGTCGTCGTCGAAGCGGTAGCGCGGCGACACCATGAACGTGCCGCTGTCGTCCGAGGACTTCGCGACCAGTGTTGTCGAAGGACCAATGAGAGCCCCGCTCTCCGGCTGACTGTAATTCTGAGAGTTGCTGCTGTAGCGACCACCCGCCAGAACATCGAACTGCGAGGTGAAGTGGTAGGTCAAGTCGCCATAGCCTGCATATTCGGTGTAATGCGATAGCAGCGCGCCACTAAGGAGATTGACCGGAATGCCCGTACCGGTCGTGGTAAGGAACGGCTCAAAAACTTCGCCGTGAGTGCTTTGTTCGTGCGTGAAGAACACGCCGCCTTGCCATTCCAGACGATCGTCGCTCGCCGATACGATGCGGAATTCCTGTGTCACTTTTGTCTGATCGATCGGGATGTCAAATGCGATGCCGAGATCGGGAATGTGAAGCGCCGGCCCGAGAACGGGTTGATAAGTGTCGGTGAGATCGTTGATTTGGCTCTCGTGAAGGGTCGCGTAACTGGTCGCAGACACCAATCTTGCCCAACCGAGATCGTAGTCCACGACGCCACTGGTCAGCCAATACTGGATATTCAGCGGTTCGTTGGCGTAACGCTTCTGCACAAGGTCGCCATAGAGCGGCTTCAGCGTCGTGCCGTCGACATCTTCTTCCGAGGTCCCGCCGCTGTCGAGGTCCTGATGCATGGCGGTCAATCGAACGCTTAAGCGTGCGATCGGCTGCCACAGCACCGACGCGCGGCCGCCATATACCCGGCTCTGATTTACGTCGGTACGGTGAAGCTGCGGATTATCGATATAGCCAGGATCGAGCCGATCGAATGCACTGATCCTGAATCCGAGCGTGTCGTCTACAAGGGGAATGTTGGCCATGGCGCGGAAGCCGTATCCGTTGCCGCCACCATCGACCGTGCTTCCGTCTATCTCGAGTCGCGTTTCATAGTTCTCGAGGTCGGGAGGGGTCGTGACGTATTTCAGAACACCACCGAGCGAGCTCGCCCCATAAAGCGTGCCCTGCGGCCCCCGGAGCACCTCGATCTGCTGCAGATCAGAGGGATCAAGATCGAGCGTCAGCTGGTTGCCACCGGCGAATACCGTGGAAGAGCCGTAAGGCGAGTCGTCCAGATAAACGGCCACCGTGGTGTTCGGCGTTGTCGAGCCTGTCGTGATTCCCCGCATCACGAGTTGCGTTTGTCCCTCGCGCGCCGAGACGAGATCGAGCCCAGGTGCCAGTGCAGCATAATCGGCCATCGTTACGGCTTCGGTTCGTTCGAGCTTTGCCGCAGTCAATGCCGTCACAGAGGCCGGCACGGAAAGAAGCTTCTCGGAGCGTTTCTGTGCGGTGACGACGACCACCTCCGGCGTTTCCATGGTGCCGGATGGTTGCGTCCCGTTCGTAGGTATAACCGTTTGTCCCGCCGCTCCGACGGATACCGACAGCACCGACGCCCCCGCCAGCAGTGACAAGATCAGTTTTTGCCTGGTGGCATGCCGGCCGCCGGACAGTTTGGCATGTCTCATGATAGCCCCCTACGAAATTGAAATTGAATTTATATTCAACTTTGCAGCGGATTCCGTTTCTTGGCAAGATGGGATTCCATTCCAGTTCGAGAATCGGAGACCCTGACCCCGTGAAGCCCGTGTCCGGAGGCAAATCGGCTCGAACGAGCCCAACCGCACGAACGCATGGCGGCCCAGTGCTGCCCCGGCAACGGAGCAACGCCGTCCTGCAAAAGCCGCCGCCGCCTGCCACAAGTCGAGGCCGCGCAACCCGCGAAAGACTGAAAGCTGCGCTCGTCTCCCTGTTGCAGCAGCGCGCTTTTCACGAGATCAGGCTTGAGGACATCGCAGACGTCGCGCAGGTGCGCGTCAGCCTGATCTACCACTACTTTCGCAGCAAGACCGACATCACTTATGAAGTGTTGGCTGACATGCTCGATTCTTTTCAGTCCGACATTTCAGCACGGCAGATGGACGATCCGCTGGAAGCCATTCATTACGCAAATCGGCGCATGGTCGAACTCTACGCCAGCAATCCTGGCGCGATGCGTTGTATGCTCGAAGCCCACGAAGATCTGGCATCGTTCTCGCAGATCTGGCGTGACCTCACGCTATCCTGGAACCGCAGGATTGCACGCAGCATAGCGCGGCAATTTCCGGACGCCTTTCTCTCTAGCGCCGAATATCTTTCGCTGGCGTATGCGCTGGCAGGCATGGTCGACAATTTCCTCTACGAATATTACGTGCTCGCCAATCCGGCACTTCGCGAGGCCCATCCCACAGAGGACGATGTCGCGCGCTTCCTGACGACGGTCTGGTCACGCGCGCTCTACCTTCGCAACCCGCGCCCGGAGTTCATGAAGCCCAACGATGGGCTAGAACGCATCGGCCCGGCGTTGCGGCACGATGTTTCCTGATCACGCGATACGCGCTCACCGTCGGGCCGTCTCTATAGATAATTGCTAGAGCAGATTCCCGCTAATCCAAGTCGTAGCCTGCGTGCGCGAAGAAGTTGGCGCAATGCGCCAAAGTCACGGCGAGATTTGACGGGATCGGGAGTGGGTGAAGAGCAATGGTACAGTTGGGTGGGTTCGAACCACCGACCTCCGGATCCACAATCC
>Ga0181537_10002411_pt1 | contig 16426 bp, 12 predicted proteins | sample PEATcosm2014_Bin_39_FD_119765 | JGI IMG/M metagenome (GOLD analysis project Ga0181537, IMG submission 119765) | Peatland microbial communities from MTU Mesocosm Facility, Houghton, MI, USA - PEATcosm2014_Bin23_10_metaG | ecosystem: Environmental > Terrestrial > Soil > Wetlands > Peat | place... | reverse complement strand
GGCCGCGATACGCTGCTGCGTGCGCCGCCAGAATTCGGGCTGATAAAGGTCGGCGTGGGCGCTCAGGTACTGTTCGCGCAGCGCGCCGGACATGCCCAGGAAGCTCAGCAGCGTCTCCGGGAATATGTCGTGCTCGCCGACGAAGAACCACGGCTCCGCGCTCATCTCCTCCTCTTCGCACTGCGCCTGCGGCAGATCGCGGAACTGGCAGTCGGTCACGCGGCACAGTTCATCGTAGTCGTAGAACACCACCCGGCCGTGGCGCGTGACGCCGAAATTCTTCAGCAGCAGATCACCCGGGAACACGTCGGTGTATGCCAGGTCCCGGATTGCGCGGCCGTAGTCGATCGCCGCGCGCTGTGCGGCCGCTTCAGGCGCGTCACGCAGGAAGATGTCCAGCGGCGTTACGCGCCGCTCGATGTAGAGGTGGTCAAAGATAAGATCGCTGCCCGCCACATGCACGCTGTCACTGGCCTGGGTGCGAAGCTCCTCCAGCAGCTGCGGCGCGAATCGAGCCATCGGGAAGCGCAGGCGACGAAACTCCTGCGCATCGATGAGTCGGCCGGCGCGGTCGTGCCTGAATACGAAACTGTACTTGGCCATGACGTCTTTTTTGGAGACACTTTTAACCTCCGCGATATGGTCACGGATCACCTTGAACACCACGTCGAATGACGGCAGCGTGAAGCAGATCATCACCAGTCCGCGTTGCCCGGGGGCCGGAACGAACTGATCGTCGCTGGCCGCCAGGTGCCGGAACAGGCTGCGGTAGCGCTCGGTCTTGCCCTGCTTGGCGCGACCCAGCACCGTGAACAGCTCCCCGGCCGGCTTCTTCGGCAGCAGCTGCTTCAGGAACGCCACCGTATCGGCGACATGCTCCAGGTCGACGTGGAAGTACGAGCGCGCAAAACCGAACAGGATGCTGATCTCGTCCTCCGACAGCATGGTCGCATCCACCACCACGCCGGCGTCGGTGTTGCGCAGCGCGATCGCGATCGGCGTCGTCATCCTGCGCCCGACCATGCGGCCCACCAGGTAGGCGCGCGTGGACTGGTAGAACACGGCATCGATGACTTCCAGCGACTCGATGTGGCGCAGCTCCCCGCGCTGCCACAACAGGCGCTCGAGCGCCTGTGCCACTACCCAGGCACTGGCGGACAGGTCGGCCCACGGCGCCCGGATCGGCTGCGCGGCGAGCAGCTTCCTGATCAGCTGCGCGAGGTCACCCTGCATGCTGTAGATGCGCGTGACCGGGGCGCCCGGTTTTGCGGCCGCCAGCGGATCAAGATCGGTGGCCACGAACTCGATGTCCGGCGACACGCCGACGGTGCCGAACAGCTGGCGCGTGACCGAGCTGAAGAACGTCCTGCAGAACTCGTTGTCCGGCAGGCCTTCGGTCAGGTTGCTGAAATGACGCTTGACCTCGACCCACAGCGATCGCTGGCGCGCGTTCTCGCCCAGCGCGCCCTCCAGCTCCACCACGATAGCCTGCATCCAGCGCTCGTACAGCTCGATGCGCTCGACCGCATCGCGCTGGCTGCCATGCCAGTCACGATCCGCGAAGCGCTCGCTGGCGCGCTGCGTGATCTCGCGAAAGCTGGCGTTGTAGCTCAGGAACGCCTCGACCACCAGCTGCGCACAGCGCATCCCATAGAGTGCCGATTCAAACGCGTGCGCGATCTCGCCGCTGGCAGGTGCAGCGCGTGCCGCACCCATGACGGTGGAGCCGACGGCGGGTTCCGGGTAATCGACTCGCATGGCGTCAGGCCGAGCGGAACTGCTGCTCCTCTGTGCTGCCGCTGAGCGCGGTGATCGACGAGGTCCCGGCCGCGATGGTCTGGGTGACGTCGTCGAAATAGCCGGCACCGACCTCGCGCTGGTGCTTGGTGGCGGTATAACCCTGCTTCTCGGCGGCGAACTCCGCCTGCTGCAACTTGATGTAGGCGGTCATCTGATGCGCCTTGTAGCCGGCCGCCAGCTCGAACATCGAGTAGTTGAGCGCATGGAAGCCCGCCAGCGTGATGAACAGGAACTTGTAGCCCATTGCACCCAGCTCGCGCTGGAACTTCGCAATGGTGGCGTCGTCGAGCTTGCGCTTCCAGTTGAACGACGGCGAGCAGTTGTAGGCCAGCATCTTGCCCGGGAAGTGCCGGTGGATGCCCTCGGCGAAGTACTTGGCCTCGGCAAGATCCGGATGCCCGGTCTCGCACCAGAGCATGTCCACGTACGGCGCATACGCCAGGCCGCGCGCGATCGCCTGGTCGAAGCCTGCGCGCACATGGAAGAAGCCTTCCGCGGTACGGCCCTTGGAGGCATCGATGAAGGCGTGATCGCGCTCGTCGACATCCGCGGTCAGCAGGGTGGCCGATTCGGCATCGGTACGCGCCACCAGCACCGTCGGCACGTTGCACACGTCGGCCGCCAGCCGCGCCGCGACCAGCTTGTTGATGCCTTCCTGGGTCGGAACCAGCACCTTGCCGCCCATGTGGCCGCACTTCTTGGCCGACGACAGCTGATCCTCGAAATGCACGCCGGCGGCGCCGGCCTCGATCATCGCCTTCATCAGCTCGAACGCATTCAATACGCCGCCAAAGCCGGCCTCGGCATCGGCGACGATCGGCTTCAGCCAGTCGATGCTGTCATCGCCCTCGGCATGATGCAGTTCATCGGCGCGTCGCAGGGTGTTGTTGATGTGGCGCACCACCGCCGGCACCGAGTCGGCCGGGTACAGCGACTGGTCCGGATACATCTGCCCGGACAGGTTGGCGTCGCCCGCCACCTGCCAGCCCGACAGGTAGATCGCATCGAGCCCGGCCTTCACCTGTTGCATCGCCTGGTTGCCGGTCAGCGCGCCGAGCGCGTTGACGAATGGCTTCTCGTTCAGGTAGCGCCACAGCTTCTCCGCCGTGATGCGTGCGATCGAATGCTCGATCGGCAGTGTGCCGCGCAGCCGCACCACATCCTCCGCCGTATAGGCACGCGTGATGCCGCGCCAGCGCGGGCTGTCATGCCAGTTGCGCCGCAGTTCCTCGGCACCGGGCAGGGATCGTTGTTGCATCATGAGTCGTCGCTCCTTCGCTCTGAAGACCGGTCAGCCCAGCAGTTCGTATGCGGGCAGGGTCAGAAATTCGTCGAACGTTTCACTGGTCACCATGGCCGACAACAGGCGCGCCGCGCTCGGGAACACGCCGGCCAGCATGCGGGCGCCGCCCACCTGCGCGTGAATGCGCTCGATCTCCTCGGTCAGCGTCCGGTCGAAGCGCGCCTGCGAGATCACCGCACCATCAACGGTACGCGCTTCGTGCGCCAGCCACTGCCACAGCTGCGCGCGGCAGATCTCGGCGGTGGCGGCGTCTTCCATCAGGTGATAGAGCGGCACGCAACCGTTGCCGCCGAGCCAGGCCTCCAGGTACTGCACGCCGACGCGGATATTGCGCCGCAGCCCGGCGTCGGTGATCGCGCCCTGCGGCACGCGCAGCAGGTCGGCTGCGGTCACACGTACCTCGTCGCGCATCACGTGCAGCTGGTTGCGCCCCTGCATCACGGTGTCGAAGGCCTCGGCGGCGATCGGCGCCAGCGCCGGATGCGCGATCCAGGTGCCATCGTGGCCGGCCCGCACCTCGCGCAGCTTGTCCTCGCGCACCTTCTGCATCGCCGCCTCGTTCGCTTGCGCATCGCCGCGCACCGGGATCTGCGCTGCCATGCCGCCGATCGCATAGGCGCCGCGCCGATGGCAGGTCTTGATCAGAAGGTCCACGTATGATTTCAGGAACGGCGTGTCCATGGTCAGCGAGTCGCGATCGGGCAGCACCGCATCGCGATGGTTCCGGAATTTCTTGATGAAGCTGAAGATGTAGTCCCAACGGCCGCAGTTGAGCCCGGCGGCGTGCTCGCGCAGCTCAAACAGGATCTCGTCCATTTCGAAGGCTGCGAGGATGGTCTCGATCAGCACCGTCGCCTTGATGGTCCCGCAGGCGATGCCGAGCTGCTGCTGCGCAGCCACGAAAATGTCGTTCCAGAGCCGCGCTTCCAGGTGGCTCTCGAGCTTTGGCAGATAGAAGTACGGTGCGCTGCCATTGCCGCACAGCGCCTCGTGGTTGTTGGCCAGGTAAAGCGCGAAGTCGAACAGCGCTCCCGACACCGTCTGGCCGTCCACCTGCACATGCTTTTCCGGCAGGTGCCAGCCGCGCGGGCGCACGATCAGCGTGGCGAGCCGATCGTTGAGGGTATACGCCCGGCCCGAGACCGGATCGGTATAGCTGAGCCGGCGCCGCACCGCATCGGCCAGGTTCACCTGGCCGGCGATCAGGTTCTCCCAGCTCGGCGCGCAGGCATCCTCGAAGTCGGCCATGAACGTGCTGACCGGCGCATTCAGGCCGTTGAGCAGCAGCTTGCGCGTCGGCGGCCCGGTGAGCTCGACGCGCCGGTCGATCAGATCCGCCGGCAGCGCGCCGATGCGCCAGTCGCCCTCGCGCACGTGGGTGGTGTCGGGCAGGAAATCCGGCCGCCGGCCGCGATCGATTTCCAGCTGCCGTCGCTGCCGCAGCGCCAGCAGCTGCAGGCGCCGTGGATTGAAACGGCGGTGCAGGTCGGCCAGCAGCTCCAGCGCCCTGGGGGTCAGCACCTCCTCGCCGCGCGCCACCGGCCGGCGACTGATATCGACGGCCGGCCAGGACGGCTGCGGCATGGGGTAGCTGCTCATTCAGGGCAGCTTAAGGCCCAAGGTCAGCAATATTTGACTCTTAAAACTTCACAGTGTTAATTTCACAAGCCATGGCCAACCTGCTGCGCAAAGGTCACTTTCTGGGCGCCAAGCTGCGCGGCATCCGCAAGCGCAATGGCCTGACGCTGGAGGAGCTGTCGACCCGCTGTATCCAGACCGATGCCCAGATGGCGCCGTCGGTGTCGTACCTGAGCATGATCGAGAGCGGCAAGCGCATGCCGTCCGAGGATGTGCTGGCGCTGCTGGCCGGCGTGTTCCAGCGCGACGTCGCCTGGTTCCTGGACGAACAGGCCGATGTCGCCGCCGACACCGGCTCTCCCCAGGCGGGCGGGGCGACCCGCGTGCCGCTCGAGCCGGCGTTCCTGTTCTCCAAGGAGCTGCTGCAGGCAGCGATTCCGGAATTGCTGTCGCAGACCGGCACCAGCGGCCGGCAGTTCGCGCACCTGCTGATCCGCTCGCACCAGGAGATGTCGCGCAACGACTTCCCGGACCTGGAGCGCACCGCCGAGAGTATCGGCGAGCGCCGCCTGCCGCTGAGCGTCGATGACCTGATCGCACTGGTGAAGCACCATGGCCTGCAGCTGCGCTGGTTCGAGCGGCGCGCGGTGCTGGTGCGCGATAACGACCAGGAAGTACGCAGCACGGTGCGCTCGTTTTTCGAAGCCCCGAACACCATCTACCTGAACCAGTCGCTGCGCGCCGATCCGGCGCGGCTCAAATTCGACCTGGCGACGCATATCGGCCACAAGGTGCTGCACGGCGGCGATGGCATGAAGTCGCCGCATGCGACCGGCGGCGAGATGGGCGGCAGCCCGGAGAGCGGCTCGGAGAACGCCGGGCTGCGGGCGCAGGACGTATTGCACGCCTGGCGCGATTTCGAATGCAGTTTCTTCGCCGGCGCACTGCTGTGCCCGAAGATTCCGTTCCGGCGCTTTCTCGCCCGCAACCAGTACCGCATCGAGCCGGCCACCCGGCTCGAGCTCACCCCGGCGGTGGTGATGCGGCGCATGACCAAGGTGTCGCCGTATCCCTACTGGCATTTCTTCGATGCCTATCCGCCCGGCTACCTGCGCGCGGTGTATCGCGGCAACGGCATCCCGCTGCCCTGGGGCAACATGGCGCAGGTGAGCGATCCGTGTCCGCAGTGGGCGGTGTTCCGGATGATCGACGGCGAGCACAAGGACGCAGGCTCGCAGATCTCGGTGCTGCGCGACCAGGAGCGCTGGCTGCTGTACTGCTGCCACTCGATCCGCACGCGCGACATGGCGGGCAACATCCACGTGCTGTCGGTGGGCGTCGACCTGGCGCCGGCGCTGGATGCCAATGGCACCAACTCAGCAGAGATCGTGGCGGCCATCACCGACGAGTGCCTGCGCCGGCGTGGCGACACTGCCATTCCGGCGCCGGCCGCGCAGGCGCTGCGCGCCGCGGCGCGCGTGTTGAACATCGCCTGGATCGAGGAGGCGCTGGCGCTGCCCGCGCGCATCATCTGCCCGCGCAGCAGCCGCTGCCCGCGCCCGGATCGGTGCGAGTCGGCGCTGCCGTCCAGGGCGCGCGAGATCACCGATATCCGCGCCGAGATCATCGGACGGCGCGATGCGGGGCGCAAATGACAATGACCGGGTGAACAGGAACAGGGACGTCGACGAGCTGCACAGGCTCGATGCATCATCATATAAGAATGATACTCTCGCGCGATGCTACGAGGCCTTGCCGCTACGAGGCCTTGCGCGCCCGGATCAGCCGCTCGAGCTCCGGCACGATCGCAAACAGGTCCCCGACCAGGCCGATGTCGGCCACCTCGAAGATCGGCGCTTCGCTGTCCTTGTTGATCGCGACGATGGTGCGCGCATCCTTGATGCCGGTCAGGTGCTGGATCGCGCCCGAAATGCCCAGCGCCATGTACAGCTCCGGTGCGATGATCTTGCCGGTCTGTCCGACCTGCAGTTCATTGGCGGCGTAGCCGGCATCGACCGCCGCGCGTGACGCGCCCACCGCGGCACCCATGGCGTCGGCCAGCTGGTACATCAGCTTGAAGTTCTCGGCGCTCGCCAGCGCCCGTCCCCCGGACACCACGCGCGCCGCGGTCTGCAGGTCCGGCCGGTCGGCGTTGGCGGCCGAGCGCGAGATGAAGCGCGTGTGCGTCGGCAGCGCCGCCTCCACCTGCACCGCCTCGATCGCCGCCGCACCGCCGCCGGCGGCCGGCTGGAACGAGGCCACCCGCACCGTGGCCACGACGATGGCGTCGGCCGGCGCCTCTACCGTAATGATCGCGTTGCTGGCGTAGACCGGGCGGCGATATTGATGGGCCGAGTCCACCGCCATCACATCGCTGATCTGGCCGACACCCAGCGTCGCCGCGATGCGCGGCATCAGGTCCTTGCCGAACGTGGTCGAGGGTCCGAACAGGTGGGTATAGCCGCGGCCCCTGGCCAGTGCCGCCAGCTGCGGCGCCCACACCGCGGCCAGCGCCTCGGCATTCTCCGGCCGCGTCACCGTCAGCACGCGCCGCACGCCGGCCAGCGCCGCCGCCTCGGCCGCCACTGCACCCGCTTCGGCGGCCAGCACCGCGATATCGATCTCGACCCCGCCGATCCCCTGCGCGCAGCTCACGCACTTGGCGGTGCTCGGGTTGAGCTTGCCCTGGAAATGTTCGGCGATGACCAGCGCCCTGCTCATCTACAGCACTCCGCGCTGCGCCAACGCCGCGACCAGCTCGCTCGCGTCCTTGACCATCACACCGCGCGAGCGCTGCGGCGGCGAATCGAACTTCAGCGTGCGGATGCGCTGCGCCGGCGCGGCCACCCCGAGTTCCGCCAGGCTCGTGACATCGAGCGGCTTCTTCTTCGCTTTCATGATGTCGGGCAGCTTGATGTAGCGCGGCTCGTTCAGCCGCAGGTCCGTGGTCACGACTGCGGGCAGATCAATTTCTATCGTGTCCAGCCCGGCATCGACTTCGCGCGTCACGCGCGCCACCGCGCCGTTGAGTTCCAGCTTCGAGGCATAGGTGGCCTGCGGCCGGTCCCACAGCGCCGCCAGCATCTGTCCGGTCTGGCCGTTGTCGTCGTCGATCGCCTGCTTGCCGAGGATCACCAGCTGCGGCGCATGCTTCTGCACCAGCTTCAGGAACACCTGCGCCGCGGTCAGCGGGTCTACCGGGCTGTCCACCTGCACCAGCAGCGCCCGGTCGGCGCCCATGGCCAGCGCGGTGCGCAGCTGCTGCTGCGCCTCGGCCGGGCCGATGCTGATGGCAATCACCTCGCCGGCAAGATTGCGCTCGCGGATGCGCAGCGCCTCCTCCAGCGCGATCTCGTCGAACGGATTGATGCTCATCTTGACGCCGTCGGTCACGACGCCGGAGCCGTCCGGTTTGACGCGCACGCGCACGCTGTAGTCGATGACACGCTTTATGCCTACCAGTATCGGGCTCATGCTGCAGCAACCTTAGGTGTGGACCAGCGCCGACATCAGATCGCTGACCGGCATGGCCTCCAGCGCGGCGCGGTCGGAAAAGCGTCGCAGGATCTCGCCGGTCTGTGCGCTGCCGAAGTGCCCCCGCACACTGGCTTCGAATTTAGCCCGCAGCAGCGGCAGCCCCTCGGCGCGCCGCAGACGATGCCCGATCGGATAGTCCACCGCAACCCGTTGGCTGCTGCTGCCGTCGCGAAAGAACAATTGGATGGCGTTTCCGATATAGCGCCTGGCGGGATCGTAGTAATCGCGCGTGAAATCGTGGTTTTCCACCACCTGCATCCTGGCGCGCAGCGCGTCGATGCGCGCATCGGCCGCGACCGCATCGTCGTAGTCCGACGCGTTCAGCCGCCCGAACAGCAGCGGCACCGCCACCATGTACTGGATGCAGTGATCGCGATCGGCCGGGTTGTTCAACGGCCCGGTCTTGTCGATGATGCGCACCCCCGGCTCCTGCGTCTCGATCACGATGCGCTCAACCTGGTCGAGCCGCGACACCACCTGCGGATGCAGCGTCATCGCCGCCTCGACCGCGGTCTGCGCATGGAACTCGGCCGGGTAGGAGATCTTGAACAGGATGTTTTCCATCACGTAACAGCCCAGCGGCTGCGACAGCGAAATGCTCCTGCCCTTGTAGAGCACGTCGCAGAAGCCCCAGGTCCTGGCCGACAGCGCCGAGGGATATCCCATCTCTCCGCGCAGCGCGATCAGCGCATGCCAGACCGCGCGGCTGGTGGCGTCCCCGGCCGCCCAGCTCTTGCGCGAGCCGGTGTTGGGCGCGTGGCGGTAGGTGCGCAGCGCACCGCCGTCGATCCAGGCGTTAGAGACCGCATTGATGACCTGCTCGCGGGTCGCACCGAGCAGCGCCGCGGCCACCGCGGTCGACGCGACCCGCACCAGCAGCACGTGATCCAGCCCGACGCGATTGAAGCTGTGGTCCAGCGCCAGCACGCCCTGGATCTCGTGCGCCTGGACCATCGCCTGCAGCAGCGCGCGCACGCTGAGCGGCGCGCGCCCCGCTTGCAGGCGGGCGCGCGACTGCCAGTCGGCCACCGAAAGGATCGCACCCAGGTTGTCCGACGGATGGCCCCACTCGGCCGCCAGCCAGGTGTCGTTGAAATCCAGCCAGCGGATCATGGCGCCGATGTTGAACGCCGCGGCGACCGGATCGAGTTCGAACGCGGTGCCGGGAACGCGGGCGCCGCCGGCCATGACGGCGCCAGGCACCACCGGGCCTAGCAGCCGCGTGCAGGCGGGAAAGCGCAGCGCCTGGAAACCGCAGCCGAGCGTATCCATCAGGCAGTAATAGGCGGTCTCGAGCGCCAGCTCGCTCGGGGCACTGTAGTCGAGCGCATAGTCGGCGATTGCGCTCAAAACTGCGTCCGGCGCCGGCCGCTCGGCGGATTTGTAGTCCTGCGACATGGACGCTAGGGCCGGTCCTGCAGCGGCACGAATGGCAGGTTGTCCGGTCCGGTGTAGTTGGCGCTCGGCCGGATGATCTTGCCGTCGAGGCGCTGCTCGATGATGTGCGCCGCCCAGCCGGCGGTGCGCGCGATCACGAACAGCGGCGTGAACATCTCGGTCGGCACTCCCATCAGGTGATAGGACACCGCCGAATACCAGTCGAGGTTCGGGAACAGGTTCTTGGCCGCGCGCATCACCGTCTCGATGCGGGCTGCGACCTCGTACAGCTGCTCTTCGCCGCTGGCTTGCGCCAGCTGCAGCGCGACGCGCTTGATGACCTCGTTGCGCGGATCGGCAGTGGTGTACACCGGATGACCGAAGCCGATGATCACCTCGCGCCCGGCCACCCGGGCGCGGATATCGGCCTCGGCGGCATCCGGCGACTCATAGCGCTGCTGGATCTCGAATGCCACCTCGTTGGCGCCGCCGTGCTTCGGCCCGCGCAGCGCCCCGATCGCCCCGGTGATGCAGGAATAAAGATCGGAACCGGTACCGGCGATCACCCGCGCGGTGAAGGTGGAGGCGTTGAATTCATGTTCGGCATATAAATTCAGCGAGGTATGCATCGCCCGGATCCACAGCGGACTTGCCGGCTTGCCATGCAGCAGGTGCAGGAAATGCGCTGCGATCGAGTCGTCGTCGGTGGACAGCTCGATGCGCTTGCCGTGATGGCTGTAGTGATACCAGTAGCACAGCATCGACGGCAGGGCTGCCAGCAGCCGGTCGGACAGCTCGCGCGCCGCCTCGATCTCGTGCTCGTTGCCCTCCGGCGCCAGGCAGCCGAGTACCGACACGCCGCTGCGCAGTACATCCATCGGATGACTCGCCTGCGGCAGCAACTCGAGCGCACTGCACAGCGCCGCCGGCAACGCCCGCCAGCCCCGCAGCTTCGCCTTGTAGGCGGCCAGTTGCGCCGCGTTGGGAAATTTCTCGTGGATCAGCAGGTAGGCGATCTCCTCGAATTCGCAGCGCTCGGCAATGTCGAGGATGTCGTAGCCGCGGTAATGCAGGTCATTGCCGGCCAGTCCCACGGTGGACAGGGAGGTATTGCCGGCCACGACGCCCGACAGGGCTACGGATTTCTTCGCCACTTATTTTTCCTTGCCGGCCGCGAACAGCCGGTCCAGCCGCTGTTCGAAGGCGTCGTAATCCAGGTACTGGTACAGCTGCTCGCGCGTCTGCATGCGCGCGATCATGTTCTTCTGCGTGCCATCGCGCCGGATCGCCTCGTAGGTCGCCAGCGCCGCGGCGTTCATCGCCCGATAGGCCGCGCAGCAGTACAGCACGATGTCCACGCCCGCGGCACCGAGTTCATCGCGGTGAAACAGCGGCGTCTTGCCGAACTCGGTGATGTTGGCGAGGACCGGCACGCCGACCGCATCCTTGAAGCGCCGGTACTGCGCCAGCTCGCTGACGGCCTCGGGAAAGATCATGTCGGCGCCGGCCTCGACGCACGCTACCGCGCGTTCGATGGCGCGCTCCAGTCCCTCGCTTGCCAGCGCATCGGTGCGCGCCATGATCACGAACTCGTGATCGGTGCGGGCATCGACCGCGGCCTTGACCCGATCCACCATCTCCGCCAGCGGCACCACTTCCTTGCCGGGTCGATGACCGCAGCGCTTGGCCTGCACCTGGTCCTCGATGTGCATGCCCGCCGCGCCAGCGCGGGTGAAACTGCGCACCGTGCGCGCAATGTTAAATGCGCTTCCCCAGCCGGTGTCCGCATCCACCAGCAGCGGCAGCGCACAGGCATCGGTGATGCGCCGGATGTCCACCAGCACGTCGTCCATGGTGCTGATGGCGAGGTCCGGGATGCCGAGCGAATTGGCCGCAAGGCCGCCGCCGGACAGATAAATCGCGCGAAAGCCGCTGGCCGCGGCCAGGCGCGCGACATAGGCGTTGATGGTGCCCACCAGCTGCAGCGGCCGCTCGTCGCGGACCGCGGCGCGCAGGCGCGCGCCGGGCGATAGTGCGTGCGTGGGTGCCGTTTCCATGCGCCGAACCCTACACTAGCCGGCAGCGAATATGGGAACTGGTGAAAACCGGATAGTGAAATGCCACGGCTACCCTACCGACGCTCGGCGTTGATGCAGGATCGGCTGGCGGATAATCGCGCGCGCATCATGCGCGCCACGCGCCACCTGATCGCCCGCGGCGGCTTTCGTGCCGCACGCATCAGCGCGGTCGCGGCCGAGGCCGGGCTGTCCACCGGCTCGATCTATCGCTATTTCGCCTCCCAGGCGCAGCTGTTCATCGAGGTGCTCACCGCGGCGGTGGCGCATGAGATCGCCCTGCTCGAGCGCATCAGCGCGGCGCCGGAACCGGCCGCCCTGCGCCTGCGCAACGCGGTCGAGGCCTTTGCCCGCCGCGCACTCGACGGCCGCAACCTGGCCTACGCGTTCATCGCCGAACCGATCGGTGCGCCGGTCGAGGTCGCCAGATTGCGCTCGCGGCGCGAATTCAGCGCCGTGTTCCAGCGCCTGATGCTCGCCGGCATGCGCAGCGGCGAATTCCCGCAGCAGGATGCCGAGGTCGCCGCGGCCTGCATCGTCGGCGCATTCACCGAGGCGCTGGTCGGCCCGATCGCGCCTGGCAGCAAGGCCGCAACTGCGCGCACGCGCGCACGCCTGATTGCCGCCATCGGCCGTTTCTGCGTGGCTGCGGTCAGCGCAAATTAGCGCTCAGGCCGCCTTGGCACGCAGCGTCCACTCGCGCCAGATCGCCATTGCGATCGCCAGCACCACCGGACCGGTGAACAGGCCGAGCAGCCCGAACGCTGTCAGCCCGCCAAGCGCGCCGAACAGCACTATCAGGAACGGCACCCGGGTGGCATTGCTGATCAGGATCGGTCGCAGCACCTGGTCAGCCGGATGCACCAGCACCGCGCCCCAGGTCAGCATGATGATGCCCTTCCACACCAGTCCGATCGAACACAGGTAGATGCCGACCGGCACCCAGACGATCGCGGTCCCCACCAGCGGCACGATCGACAGGATCGCCGTCAGCGCGCCCAGCAGCACCGGGGCGGCAAGCCCCACCACCCAGTAGCCAATTCCTGCGAGCACCCCCTGGGTGATCGCCGTGATCAGCAGCCCATACACCACCGCGCGCGTCATCTTGCCGGCGGTGATCACATACGGATTGAGTCGGTCGCCGAAGAAGCCCTCGACCACGTGATCGGCCTGTGCGGCGATGGTCTCGCCGTCGCGATAGAAGAAGAACAGCGTCAGCAGTGTCAGCGACAGTTTCACGATGTTGCGCCCGACCCCGCCCAGGATATGGCCGAGTTCGCTCGCCCAGCCGAGCAGCCAGGCGCTCAGCTCACGCGTCAGCTCGGACGGGTCGGTGGCGTAGCGACTGACCGTGTCCTGCAGCTTCTGCCCGACCCACGGAATGCGCGCCAGGAAATCCGGCATCGCCTGCGGGCCCTGCGCCAGGTATTTGGTCAGCGCCTGGTAGGCGACGAACAGTTCACCTTGCACCAGCACCAGGATCCACAGCACCGGCACTACCACCACGCAGCCCAGGATCAGCGTCATCAGCAGTGCCGCAATCGTCCGGTAGCCACGCAGCAGCCGGCGCAACTGCCGGTAGAGCGGCCAGCTCGCATAGGCGAGCACCGCCGCCCACAGGATCGGCGTGATGAATGGTGCCAGGATCATCAGGCACAGCAGCGCCAGCCCGGTCAGCAGCAGCGCCAGCAGCAGCGGCCGCACCCATGCGGTGCCGGGCGCGCTCATGCGCTCGCCGCCGGCGCGCGCGCCCGGGCGACGCGCGACTGTGTCGTGCGAGCCAGCGCCTCGCAGATGTAGCGATCGGCCGCCAGCAACCCATCCATGCGCACGCCGGTATCAATGCCAAGTCCATCGAGCATGTAGAGCAGATCCTCTGTCGCGACATTCCCCGAAGCACCCGGCGCGTACGGACAGCCGCCCAGCCCTGCCACCGAGGCATCAAATACCGCGACACCGAGCTGCAGTGCCGCGTACACATTGGCCAGCGCCTGCCCGTAGGTATCGTGGAAATGGCCGGCCAGGTGCGCCATCGGCACCTTGAGCGCCACCGCCTCGAGCATCGCCATGGTGCGCCCGGGCGTGCCCACGCCGATGGTATCCCCGAGCGAGATCTCATGACAGCCCATCTCATACAGCGCGTGCGCGACGTTCGCCACCGCCGCCGGCGCGATCGCCCCTTCATACGGGCAGCCCAGCACGCACGACACATAGCCGCGCACCGGCACGCCGCGCCGCCGCGCGGCCTGCAGCACCGGTTCGAAGCGCTGCAGGCTCTCGGCGATCGAACAGTGGATATTTTTCTGCGAGAAACTCTCCGAGGCGGCGCCGAACACCGCCACCTCGTCGGCGCCGGCGGCCATCGCCGCCTCGAATCCGACCATGTTCGGCGTCAGCGCTGAATAGATGAGTCCCGGCCGCCGCGGCACGCCGCGCATCACCGCGTCGTGATCGGCCATCTGCGGCACCCGCTTGGGCGACACGAACGCCGTGGCCTCGATGTGCGTCAGCCCGGCATCGGCCAGCCGGCCGATCAGTCCCAGCTTCACCTCGGTGGCCACCACCGCGCTCTCGTTCTGCAGCCCGTCGCGCGCACCGACCTCCACCAGCCTGACGCGTGCGGGCATCATGCGGACGGCGCCGCGCTGCCGGCGGACTGGCCGCTGGCTTCGAAGTCGATCAGGTCCCAGCCTTCCTTGACCTGCTCGCCGACCGCGGCGCGATAGCCGCGCACCGTGCCGTCCGCCGGCGCACAGATGGTGTGTTCCATCTTCATCGCCTCCAGGATCAGCAGCGGCGCGCCCTTCACTACCGCGCTGCCGGCTGCGACCAGCTGCGCGATCACGCGCCCCGGCATCGGCGCCGCCAGGCTCGCCTCCGCCACATAGGCGTCCGCCGCCAGGCGCAGCGGGTCACGCCGCCGCAGCCGGTATTCATCCTCGCCGATCACGATGCGCAGCGATCCTGCTTCATCCTCGATCTGCAGCCGCACAGCCTCAGTGCCGAACTGCAGAAAAAATACATTGTTGCCTTCATCACGCAGCGCTGCCGCACCACGGCGTTCCCCAATCGCAAGCGTCACGCCCGCGGCGTGGTATCGCACCTCTACTGGCGCGATCGCACTCGCCGCCTCCTGGCCGCCCGCGCTGTCAAATTCGAGCGTTCGCGTCAGCTCGCCATTGAGCCGCCAGCCATCCCCGGCGTTCCACGGTGAGGCTGTCGCCGGGCGCTCCCGGGCGATGATCCACAGCGCCGCGGCCGCCAGTACCGGCGCATTCAACGGCATCGACCGACCGGCCACGATCTCATGCCTGCGTTCGATGAAGCCGATGTCGATCTCGCCGCGCGTGAATGCCGCGCTGGCCGCCAGGCGGCGCAGGAACATCACGTTGTTGCCCACGCCCTCGATGCGCACCTGCGCCAGCGCCGCACGCAACGCCGCGACCGCCTCGGCGCGCGTGCCGGCATGCACGATCAGCTTTGCGAGCATCGGATCGTAATCAATCCCTACCCTGTCGCCCGCCTCGATGCCGGTCTCCAGCCGCAGCGCGCCGCTCGCGGGCGGCAGCTCGAAGCGCCGCAGCGTGCCGCTGGAAGGCAGGAAGCCGGCCTCGGGGACCTCCGCGTACAGGCGCACTTCGATCGCATGCCCGTGCATCGCGATCTGCGCCTGCGACAGCGGCAAAGCCTCGCCTGCCGCCACGCGCAGCTGCCATTCCACCAGGTCGAGGCCGGTGATCATCTCGGTGACCGGATGCTCGACCTGGATGCGGGTATTCATTTCCATGAAGTAGAAGCCCCCGCCAGGCTCCAGCAGGAATTCGACCGTGCCGGCGCCGGTGTAACCGACCGCACGCGCCGCGCTGCAGGCGGCCTGGGTGACGGCCTCGCGCTGCTCGCGCGTGAGCTGCGGCGCCGGTGCCTCCTCCAGCACTTTCTGGTGGCGGCGCTGCGCCGAGCAGTCGCGCTCGAACAGGTGCACGATCTGGCCGGCGTCATCGCCGAACACCTGCACTTCGATGTGGCGTGGATGCAGCAGGTACTTCTCCAGCAGCACGCGCGCGTCGTTGAAACTGGCACGCGCCTCGCGCTGGCAGGAGGCCAGGCGTTCATCGAACACGGCCGCGCTGTCGACCATGCGCATGCCCTTGCCGCCGCCGCCGGCGGTGGCCTTGATCAGCACCGGGTAGCCGATGCGCGCCGCCTCCTGGCGCAGCCGCGCCGGATCCTGGTCCTCGCCGTGGTAGCCCGGCAGCAGCGGCACGTTGCAGCGCTGCATCAGCTGCTTGGCGCTGGCCTTGGAGCTCATCGCGCGCATCGCCGCCACCGGCGGCCCGATGAATACCAGCCCGGCATCGGCACAGGCCTGCGCGAAGCCGGGATTCTCCGACAGGAACCCGTAGCCGGGATGGATCGCCTGCGCGCCGCACTGGCGCGCCGCATCGATGATGGCCGGAATGGAGAGATAACTGTCGCGCGCGGCGGCCGGCCCCACGCACACCGCCTGGTCCGCCAGCCGCACATGCAGCGCGCCGGCGTCGGCCTCGGAATACATCGCCACCGTCGCGATGCCCAGCCGCCGGCAGCTCGCGATCACGCGGCAGGCGATCTCGCCGCGATTGGCGATCAGGATCTTGTCGAACATGAGCGCTCGCGCACCATGACCTAGCCGCTCCAACTCGGCTTGCGCCGCGCGAAGAATGCCGCGATGCCCTCGCGCGCCTCCTCCCCGGCCCGCACCTCGGCGATGCTGCGG
>Ga0181537_10002410_pt1 | contig 16440 bp, 25 predicted proteins | sample PEATcosm2014_Bin_39_FD_119765 | JGI IMG/M metagenome (GOLD analysis project Ga0181537, IMG submission 119765) | Peatland microbial communities from MTU Mesocosm Facility, Houghton, MI, USA - PEATcosm2014_Bin23_10_metaG | ecosystem: Environmental > Terrestrial > Soil > Wetlands > Peat | place... | reverse complement strand
TCCGTGGCGAAGAGGATACGGAGGGGGCAGCCGCACCCGCCGGTGCGGTCTCTGGACTATGCGTCTTTCGGCGCTTCACCCCCTTGCCTTTTTGGGGGACGTTCGTGGGACTAGCTTGGCAAAACTCGGATGCAGATGCATCGCGAGAACGCTGGCGCACATCCGCCCCCGCGGCTTGCGTCGCCGCAGCGGGCGTGCCTTAACGGCCTCGCACTTTGCCGGAGATCCCGATGCCAGCTTTATCGCGCCGCGCCGCCATCCTTGCCGCTTTCGCCGCCGCAACAACCGGAGTCATCATGTCCGAAGAAGCCGACGCCCAGACCGTCACCACCACGCCCTCGGGCCTGCAAATCATCGAGCTCAAGGTCGGCACCGGCCCGTCGCCGAAGCCCGGTCAGATTTGCGTCATGCATTACACCGGCTGGCTTTACGAGAACGGCAAGAAGGGCGCGAAATTCGACTCTTCGGTCGATCGCGGCCAGCCGTTCGAATTTCCGATCGGCCGCCAGCAAGTCATCGCCGGCTGGGACGAAGGGGTGGCGACCATGAAGGTCGGCGGCAAGCGCACGCTGATCATTCCGCCCGCGCTCGGCTACGGCGCGCGCGGCGCCGGCGGCGTCATCCCGCCGAACGCCACGCTGATCTTCGACGTCGAGCTGCTTGGGGTGAAATAGGGGCGCCAAGTTCCGCGCCCGCGATGGAGTTCCATCGCTCTACACCGTCGGCTAGCCGCGCAATCCGTGCAACAGTGCATGCTATCCTGTGGCCGCGATTCGTCTCTTGAAGGGGGCCGTCTATGACTCGCACCAACACAATTTATCTGATCCTCGGCGCGCTGGTGATCGCAGTCGCCGTGCTCGGTTATCAGCTCTACCAGGATCGGCATCAGCCCCAGGGGCTTAATATCAATGTCGGCCCCAACGGATTGTCGATCCAAGGTAAGTAAATTCGCAAATAAGCCGGCCAAGCCTGCTATCCGCGCAAAAGAGGCCGCCCGAAAGGCGGCCTCGCATTTGTTCGCTGTATCCTTCGCCGGTTAGCGGCAGGGACGACACCAGCAACGGCCATAATAGCCGCAGGTCCAGACAAATCCCGGCGCGCAGTGGGCGCCGAAGCCGCGGCACGCCGCCTGTTTCACGATCGGGGTGGCATTCTGGATCTGGGCGTGGAGGCTCGCAGCACCCAATGCCTGCGATTGCGCATTGGCCGACAGAACCATCGATCCCAGAACCAACGCTGCTGCTGTTAAAGTCAGTGTGATTTTTTTCATGATATCCTCCTCCTGTTTTGTCGAACTACTGAAATAGAGAGAGAGAGAGAGAGAGAGAGAGAGAGAGAGAGAGAGAGCAACACCACAAAGCGACTACGCCGCGTACCATAGACCATTCAGGAAGCTTCGGCTCCCCTGTCCGCCAAATAAATTGAATTTGCCGTGGAGGGCTAACGGCGTCCTAGTTGTCGTCGTCGTCGCGATCGCCGCCGCCGAAGACTCCGCCGCCCCAAAACAACGGCCGCGGTGGCGGTTGCGGCGGCAGAACGCGCACCGTCTCGTCCGCATCGTCGTCATCATCCGCGTCATCCGGCCGCTGACGTTGCACGACAACATGCCTTATCGGCTGATTCCTGATCCCGGTGACGGTATGTGGGTGCGGCGCATTGGAATCCGGCGCATCGTCCGCTCGCCCGTCGATCACGCGTTTCTTTGCCGGCGGGCCCGGTTTGTTTTCTTGTGACGTTGCCACGGGGCCGGTCGCGGACGCCGGCTTAGTCTCTTTCGCTTGGGGGGCGAGCGTGGTCTGCGGCGGTGTCGATTGCGGCGTCACCGCTACGGCATCGGGCGCGCTCGCTTGGTGCCCGCGAGACAAAGCATCGGCCATGCTTGTTGAGAAACCGATGCCGTTGGGGTGACCGGCGCAAGCGTAACAGGCGCAACTGCCGGTGAGGCAGTTTGTTGCGTTGGAGCGATCGGCTGCGCTTGGGCTGGAGCCGTCGGTTGCGGTTGCGCGGACTGTGCTTGCACTGGGGCGGTCGGCTGCGCCGGAGCCTGCGGCTGTGCCGGCGCGGGTTGTGCTTGCGCGGGCGGTCCCGCCGACATTCCAACCGCCGGATCGGGCACCGATCCGCCGACCGTTCGAATCGGATTTGAAGCATTCGCGGGCGGTTCAGCTTTGGCCAGCACGGCGCGATGCGGCGGCGCGGTCAAGGCGCTATCGATGGCGAATACGCTTATGCCACCGATCACGCCGCCGCCAAGAGCCGCGCCCGCGACAATGGGGAGGAGGCGCACAGCGCGAATAAACCAGCTGAAGTCCGGGAACATGGTGATTCCTCTGGCCGAGCTTCCCGCCTCCCGGAAAAACAACGCCGCAAATCGCCGCCGCGTTCCTTCACGCCCTTCGCCATGAATGCGCTGCAGCGAAACGGTTTCAAAGCTTGTGCAAAAGTTCCGAAGCGCCAAGCAACCCGGGAACGTCCGCCGTCTTTGTGCGTTTTACAGGCGTATTCGCGGCAAGAGTTTTACAGGCGTATTCGCGGCAGCAAGATTCGAGAGGATTAGACTGGAGATTTGAAAATGACCCGGCGCGATCAGGAATTATTGGACAAGCAATTGCATATCGCCCCCCGGCACGACGGCATCATGATGCTGGCAATCCTCGCGATGTTTTTTGCCGGTATGGCGCTCGGCGGTTTTCTCTCCGCCTACAGCAGCCAGCCCGGCCCGATGCGGGTCGCGTCGAACGAGATCGCCCCGGCCATATCGGCGTCGCCGCAGGGCCAAATCCTGCGGCAATAGTCGGCCGCAACGCGACCCCGGCTTGATACGCGCCGCTATTCTTCCGGCTCGGTGGTGAAGAACAGCGGATAGCCCTTGCTTTTGCCCAGTTCGGTTGCTTCCTTGGCTTTGGTTTCCGCCACATCACGGGTATAGACCGCGATCACGCAAGCGCCGCGCCGGTGCGCGGTCATCATGACGTGATAGGCCTGATCCTCGTTCATGCGAAACACGGATTTGAGCACCAGCACGACGAACTCGCGCGGCGTGTAATCGTCATTAAGCAGAATCACCTTGTAGAGCGGCGGCTGCTTCGTCTTGGTGCGCACCGCGGTGCGCGGTTTGACCACGGTCTTCGTCATCGCAGACCTAACTGGCAGGCCCAGTCGCCTTTTGGGCAGTATAGTCCCGCCGACGGCGTCCTCACAGGCCCGGCAAATGCCCCGGCTAGCTGGCGTCGAGTGCCGCTACTGTGCAAAAATAACTGCACCCAATCATCGCGAGGTTCGCCATGCACTTTATCGGGATCATCGTCATCGGTTTCGTCGCCGGCATCATTGCGCGCTTCTTGGCCCCGGGATCGAATAATCCGTCAGGCTTTATCCTCACTACGCTGCTCGGCATTGCCGGCGCCTTCGTGGCGACTTTGATCGGACAGACGATCGGACATTATCAGCCGGACGAAGGCGCGGGCCTGATCGGGGCGGTCATCGGCGCCGTGCTCGTGCTCTTTATCTGGCACCGGCTGGTGTCGTCGCGCGCTATACCCGACCCCGGTGCACGACGCTGGCTGTAGGTCGAACTCCCAAGCGGCGCGGCGAGCGCCGTTCGACAACGACAGCGCGCGGAGCGCCCGCGCGTCCGGCAATGGTGAAACGGCTCGTGTCCTTGCGCTGGCCGAATTTCAGGACGGCACCCCTCGCCTCTTCGGCGGAAACTTGCATCAGCGACATGACGATTTCGACCTGGCCATCGATATCCTCGGCGAGGCCTTGGGCCGCCAGAACCGCGTCCTCGAGGGTCGGCGGGTCGCGCCGCACCCGGCGCCGGCCGTCCTTCGTATCCCACACATCCGTCATGCCGCACCTTCCCCCCGTTTTTTCGGGTTTTTGGGTTATGGGCCCTTATTATCAGCGATTTACCGCATTGCAGCAAGTCCGTTGTGCAATGCACTCACAAGAAGTTTAACGGGCCGAAAAAGTTCCGCCGGCGAGCAAAGTCGCCGGCGATTTTTGGATTCTCGAACAACCGAAAGCGTCTTAACGGGGGGCCATTTCGCTGAACAGAACACCACCCTTGGCCTTCGAGGTTTTGGCCGTTTCCACAAGCGAGACCGTGACGGCATCGACGGGCGCGCCGGCATTCTTGACCACGGCATCGGTGATGTCTTTGACGAGGCCGCGCTTCTGCTCGATTGAACGGCCTTCCAAAATATAAACGACGACTTCAGGCATCGATTGTCCTCCTGTTGTTGTGTGCCAGCCGCACCTGCACAGTCCACAAACACGGCCGGATACGGACTTGCCTCGAGATCGGGCCCGTACTATCCGAAAGTTCCTGGGGACACACAACAGGGAGCTGACAATGAAACGCTTGGCCTTTGCAGTTGGAATATTGGCACTCGGCTTCGCCGCCGCTACTCCGGCGCGCGCCGATTTCGCCGTCGTCAAGTTCGAGCTCGGCTTTTGCCGGATCTGGTGGGATAGCGCCGCCAAGCCGTGGGGCCCGGGCTGGACCGTAGTTGCGATCGCGCCGGATTTTTCGAGCGCGTGGGCCGCGCAGGATGCCGCGGTGAAAAAAGGAAAGTGCAAATAAGCTTCAAGTAGGCATCGATCTAAGCTTGGTCGATTTACAGCATTTCATCCCCGCCCGCAGACCTGCGGGCGGTCGCATTTTCATTGCTGCAAAACTGCTATTTCAACACGCAAGCCGTTTTGAATTCCCGCCGGAGGCGATTTGGCGGGCGGCCCGTAGAAACCGTAGCGTCAGTGAGCCGGATAATATGAGGTTCCAGTACGGGAGCTGAACATCCGGCGCAGTACCGAGCCGAGACCGGGGTTCCGCTGGCCTTTTGCGTTCGCCGCCGCGGGACGTTTCAACGGCTTTTTCGGTCCCATCTCCGGACCGAGCGTCGTTCCATCGGGCAGATCCGAACTCGCGGCGTCGCTGGTCTGCGGCGTATCAGACAAAGCCGCCAAGCCGGACGATCCGTTCGGTGGCGGCGCTGTCACGGCGGCGTTCGCCGGAATGACGGTTACTACGGCCGCGGACGCAGGCGCAGCTGGCGGCGCAAGTGCAGCTGGCGGCGCAGGTGCAACAGCCGCGACTGGCGCGGGGGACGGAACGGATGCGACGGGCGGCGGTGGTGCAAGGGCGGCGACGGGTGCCGCGGTTATGGGTATCGTGGTCGCTGTCGCAGCCTGGACGCTCGTGACGATCGCATGCGCGGCAACCAGGCTTTTCTCACCCTCCACTGCCGGCCGATCGACCAACGATAGGACGACAACGGCGCCCGCCGTCGCGCCGATTGCGGTGGCGACCAGAACGACGCGCGCCGTCCGCATGAAGCTAGGCACGGGAGCGAGATAGCCCCATTCCGGGCTGAAATTACCGGCCGACCGCATCAGACCTCCAAGACAGCACCGGCGCTGCCTGTACCTTAATACCTAAAGCCAACAGTCGAACTTGCCCCAGCGGCACCGTTGCGAGAGGCAGAACCCCGTCGCACGGAACCGGTTCCCCTTATTCCCGGCTATGGCTTACCGATGGTGACGGAACCGGGCAAGCCGCAGCGCCCACGAAAAGGCAAGCTGTGACCAAATGGCATCATCTGAGCCCATTTGGCGGTAATTTCGTAGCCGACACGGACGCTCCGCACACGTTATTCACATCCCTTCAGGCGTATCGCCATCGGCCATCAGCCAGCGGCGCTCAGGATGGCGAACTGAATTGTTGCGGCGTGTTCCGCATGCCGCCAATACGCTCACCGACCGAACCTATCGCGTCACCGATCGCGCCGACGACGCCGCGCGTGGCCGCGACCACATGATCCTTAAGGTCGAGCGTCGTGTTGAGCGTCGTATTGAACGTCTTGGCGAGAAGCGAAACCGGAGCGCGTTCAATTGCAACGGCCGGCCCGGCGCCGTCATTCCTATCCGCTTGGGCAATGACCAGCGGGGCGGCCGGCGCCGCAAGCACCGCGGGCGTCTTGCTACGTACGGCAAGCGCTTTTGGCACGGTCAAAGCGGCGACGTGCCGGACCGGCGGATCCGATGCGCTACTAGCGTCCGCAATTTTCTTGTCCTCGGCCGCCTTGTCTTCGGCAGCTTTGGCATCCGAGGCAGCGCGCGCGGCCTCGGCTTCGGCGTCTTCGACGGCAGCGCGGTTCTTCTCGGCCGCCATTTGCGATTTGAGGTAGTCCATCATCATGGCGTGCTCGTCGCGTACCATCGCCATCATTTCGGCCGAGGCGGGCGTCACTTGCTCGGCGGCGGTTCGCGGCACGGCGTGGCCGGATTGATATTGCGTGAAGAGGAATCCGCCGATCACGCTTGCCAGCGCGGCAGGCATGATGTCGAGCATGAATTTGCCGGCAAAACGCGCCGCTAGCGGCACGAGCGGCACTTCCACCCTGGCAACGTGGCTTTGCTGCATCACCCGGCCTCCCTGAATGATCTCATTTGCCTGCATGATTCGGTGCCCGACTTTTCAAACGCCCGGTTGAATTTCAAACATCTGTTCTGGGCAGCCCAAGGCCGGGAACAAGGAGTTTTTGCGGCATTCCCCGGTTTTTTGGCGTCCCGGCGCATCAGGCGCGGCCGGCAAAATGGCCTAAACCGCCGATAACCCAGTGGCTTATGGTCTGCGCCAGCCATTCCACCGAAGATTCTTCAAGCACCAGCCCGATTGGCGGCTCAGCGAGCTGCTCGCGATTGCGGAGAAACACGCCGCACTGCCCAATCAGCCAGATGGATGCCACCGTCAGCGTGCGGCGGTCGGCCTCGGGGAGGAATCGGCCCACCAGATCGGCCGCCAGCCCCATGAAGGGCGCCGCCTCCTCACTGACGAGGCTGCGGAAGACTGCGGTTGGACGTACCGTTTCCCAGTTGAAGAGCCGTAGGTGGCGGCTGTACTCGTCCCGCCCCATCAGCGGACGAAGCTGACGGCGGATGAATTCGCGCAGCGCGTCTTCGCGCGACATGCCCTTCGCTTCCTCGGCATGGACAAGCTGATCTTCGGTCATCGCTCGAAACGCCCCGCGCAAAACTTCGCGATAAAGGCCGTCCTTACCGTCGAAATGATAGTTGATCGCCGCCTGGTTCACGCGCGCCTTGGCGACGATGGTACGAATGCTGGTGCCGTCGTAGCCGCGCTCGGCAAACAGCCGTTGCGCCGCCTTCATAATGCGCTCGCGCGTGACTTCAGAGGGCCGCGTCATGTCCCGCCGGAACTTGATTTCGCACTTGATTTCGCCATTTTTCAAACCTTCGTTTGAATTCCAAATAAGCGTTTGGCGCAGTGATTGCAATTGCTACCTTTGGCGCTGTGAAACCTGCCTCGATCCGGGCGATGCAAAAAGGGAGGGCCGCATGGCTCGCATTGACGAAGTCAAACGGGAAAATCTGACGCCGCGGCAACTCAAGCTCTATGACGGCATCATGCGCACGCGCCCGCGCGGCAAACTCAGCGGCCCGTTTTCGGTGTGGATCAACACCCCCGATATCGCCGAGCCCGCCGACGGCCTTGCCAACTGCTTTCGCGTCAATCCCAAGCTCGACAAGCGGCTGATCGAATTGATCATCTTGCTGATGTGCCGCAACGCCACGGTGAAATATGCCTGGTCGGTGCACGAACCCCTGGCCCGCCAAGCAGGTCTGTCGGCAGAAACCATCGATGCCATTCGCACGCGCCGGCGGCCGGATTTTGAACGCGACGATGAGCGGCTGATCTACGAGCTTGTCACCGAATTGCTCACCACCAAGACGCTGAGCGCGGCGACATTCGATCGCGCTACAGCCGAATTCGGCCGCGACGGCGTTATCGAAGCGGTCAGTTGCGCCGGTTTTTACGGCATGGTCGGTTTCGTGCTCAACGCGTTCGATGTGCCGCCGCAGTCAGGCGAGGTGTTGAGCTAGCGCGTGTGCGTCAGAGGACGGGCGCGATGGGCTTGCCGAGGAGCGCGCGTCCGCGCGGCGTCAGCGCCACGGCGCGATGTTCGCCGCCCTCGATCCGCACGAGCTCATCGAGGATCGCATCCTCCCAGACCGACAATCGGGGGCAACTGGTTCGCCACGCGTCCATCGTCTGCCGGTAGGTGCGCGGCCGGTCCGCTACCCACGACAAGAACTGGATCATGATCAGGCTCGAGGAATCGGACATCGCGAGCTCTCTCGCCGTTCAGTATAGCGCCGAACACGCCCAAGCACAGCCCGCCGGCGGAACTAAACCCGCGGAAAATGCGTTATTTGCCGCCTCCACCCGTCGCGAAGTTTGCTAAATTCGTTGTACCTTCCCAGAAAAAGTGAGATCAATTCGAAGATTAAAAGCGTGGATTTCCAAAGCGAGGTTTAAATGTCCATCCTCATCAGCATCCTGATTACATTTCTTGTCATCATCCTGGTTCTCTATCTCATCAACATGTTGCCGATCGACGGCCGCGCCAAACAGATCGTGCGCGTCATCGTCATCATCATCGGCATTCTCTCGCTGCTGCGCTACCTGGCGGTCTTTTAGGCCGGCGTGTCTGCTTTGCGCCGGGTCGAAGGCTACGTCATTGTCTCCGCCGACGGCATGATTGCCGACCGTCGGGCGCAAATGCCGGATACGATCCGCAACGAGGCCGATCAAAGCTTCTTTCAGTCAAGCCTCGACCGCGCCGCCGCCGTCCTGCACGGACGTCACTCCCATGAAGGCGGCCCCCGCGCGGCGCGGCGGAAGCGGCTCGTATTGACGCGCCAGGTCGCTACGATTGCGACCGACCCGGCGCATCCCAACGCGCTTCTGTGGAATCCGCTCGGCGTCCCGCTCGAGGAGGCGCTCAAGGAGCTGGGCGCCACCGACGGTACGATTGCCATCATCGGCGGCAGCGAGGTGTTCAGCTTGTTCCTGCCGCTCTACGACGCCTTCCATCTGTCGCGCGCAGCAACCGCGAAAATACCCGGTGGGCTGCCGGTGTTTACCGAAGTCGGGCCGAACGCGACGCCGGAGGACGTGCTGACGCGGCACGGACTTAAAGCCGGCCAGCGCCGCGATCTCGATAAAGCCGCAGGAATCACGCTGGTGACGTGGCAGCGCGATCCTTCGGTCAGTTCGTAATCTGGACGAGTTCCTTGACCTGGTCCGGAGTGAGCGGCGCGGAGAGGAATTTTTGCGCCACCGCATCGGCCATGATGCCATCGAGGCCCTTGACCTCACCGGTTTGCAGCGACTCTTTGGGAACGAGCTTGAGCACCCGCTGCACAATATTGTCTGGCAGGCCGGAATACTCGCCATAGATTTTCAGTGCATCCGGGCTCGAATACATCCAGTCCACGGTTTCCTTGTAGGCCTGCATGAAGCGCGCGATGGCGTCGTGCTTGGTTTGCAATGTCTGAGCGCCGATCAGGTTGACGCGTACGGCGCGTGTGCGCAACGCGGTCACATCGTTGCCGGTGGCGATGATACGTGTTTTGCCGGCCTCGACGAGGTCGAGCCCGAACGGCGCGGCGCCGAAGCCGACATCCACCTGACCGGTCATGGTTTGCGTGATCGTGGCGGCGATATTGCCGGTTTGGGTCGGCTTCGCGGTCAGATGCTCCTGCGCGATAAGCGCCAAGAGCGAGCCGTGACTGGATGAACCGACGGCCGAGAACGCAACCGTCTTGCCGTTGAAATCCTGGACGGTCTTGATCGACGAATCCGCCGGAACGTACCAGTAAAGATCCGGCGCGCCGGTCATCTCGCTCGAGAAGATGCGGATTGGCGCACCCTTGGCGAAGGTTCCGATCGCTGCCGACACACCGGCCGCAACAGCGATATCGATGCTGCCACCGATCACGGCCTGGATCGATTCCGGTCCGGCCGCAGTATAGAGAATATCGAGATCAAGTCCGTGCTTCTTGAAAAAGCCGCCGCGCTGGCCGAGTTCGGCGATACCGGCGTCCCAGGCGCCTTTCTGCGGGATGGCAACCTTGAGCGTATCGTCGGCAAGGGCGAAACTGCGGCTGCCCATGAGCGACATGCTCGCGAGCGCAATAATGCAGAGAACGGCGATAACCGAACGACGCATGATTTCCTCCGGTGGATGACGGTCCCTCCTTTATTCCGGCCCGGACCGCCGATTATGATCGTCTCATGACTTTACGCCCTGCACCTGCCAGTTCAAGCCGCGTGGTCGCGCTCGATTACGAGATTGCGCAGGAGCAAGCGTCGGCGCTCGGCAGATCGGGACGTGCGCTGGAATCGGCCCTCGCGGCGCTTGCCGCCTACGACCGCGCCGAACGCGATGATGGTGCCGAGCACCGCGCCGCGCGCGCCAAGCTGGTGCAGGAGGCGGGCGACGCGCTGTGGTGCTTTGTGGTGCAGCGCGAGTCGATCGGACTGCGCGACCCGCGCCCGGTCATGCGCGAGTATCGCGTGCCCGCCGAAGTGCAAAATAGAATGGGTGTTTTCGGCGGCCGCCGCCGCGCGTCAGCCTGACCATTTGGTGCCCAGATTCTGTGAAATTGCGCGAAGTTCCCGTTCGCGGGGCGCCGTTATGGTTTCATTTACGCTTCCCGGGCGTCGCCGGATACCGCGTGCAAGGCTTTGTTCACCGTTCTCAAGGCATTGTTATCACGAATTCAACGGCGTGGGCGGCGCCCGGAGCGTTAATGCGTACCCTGTCCCTGATTGACGAGCTGGAGGCCGCCCTCGCGTCCGGCAGCATCGCGCGCCGGATCGACATTCTCAGCCGCCTGACCGATCTCTTCCTCAACGGCGCCGAGCAATATTCCGAGGATCAGGTCGGCATATTCGACGATGTCATGGCGCGCCTTGTCGACGCGATCGAATCCAAGGCCCGCGCCAAATTGGCGCATCGGCTGGCGCCGATCCCCAATGCGCCGGTCAACGTCATCCATATGCTCGCTTTCGATGACGATATCGAAGTGGCGCGCCCCGTGCTCACCCAATCCGAAAGGCTGGACGATCGCGACCTTATGGTCAGCGCCGGCACCAAGAGCCAACAGCACCTTTTCGCCATTGCACAGCGGCGCATGCTCAGCGAAGCCGTCACCGACGTGCTGGTCGAACGCGGCGACCGCGACGTCGTCCATTCGGTGGTCAAGAATATCGGCGCCCGGTTTTCCGACGCCGGCTTCCGCATGCTGGTCAAGCGCTCGACCGGCGACGACGTGCTGGCGACCGAAGTGGGGTCACGGAGCGACATCCCGCGGCCGCATTTCCTGGTGCTGTTGGAGAAGGCTTCCAACGAGGTGCGTGCGCGGCTATCCGCGGAAAATCCTCAAGCAGGCCTTGCCATCGAGGGTGTGGTGGCCGAGGTCGTCGGCGGCATGCGCGCCCAGGCCCGCAGCGCCTCACCCGACTTCGCCGCCGCGCAGATGGCGGTGGAGCGGCAAAACCGCATCCGCCGCATCGGCGAGACCGAAATCTACCAGTATGCGCGAGACCGCAAATTCGAAGAGACCGCAATCGCGCTCTCGATCATGTGCGATACTCCGATCGACGTGGTGGAGCGCGCGCTGCTCGATCCCGGGGCCGAAATCGTGCTGATTCTCGCTAAAGTCGCGGGCCTGTCCTCGACGACGACCAAGGCCGTCCTGCTATTGCGCGCCGCCGATCGGGGAATGTCGGCCAAGGACCTCGATCAGGCGCTGTCGAGCTTCAATCGCCTACAACCCGACACCGCCCGCCGCGTGCTCAGCTTCTTTCGCACCCGCGCGAAAAAGCCGGCGGAGCCGGTCGCGCCGCCTGCCGTCGCCGTAAACGGTTGAGTTCGGCGTTTCCCTGACGCGGCGCGGCGCGCCCCTGGAAGTACACAAAGCGCATGGCGCAAAGCAGGATGCTCTTCGGTTATGACGCGTGAAGACGCGGCAATGTGACGAAGCATTAAAGCTTTTCTTGCAGAATCTTCTTGACTCGCCGCTGTTTGCATTTATGTGGGGATTTAGCCGCTGTTGGTTGGTTCATGTGGACTGATCGGGCGGCTTTCGCTTTCGAGGCGCCGGCTCGCCGGCATCTCGGGTTCTCATCTCTGGTTGGGGAGGACGGCATGAGCCAACACGCCCTCTTGCGATCGGTGAAGGGCTTGGGACTCCCAGGTACCGCCCGAAAGGAAGATAAGAAGACGAAATTGAAGGTGGCGGCTCCGGCCCCGACGCCAGAGGAGGCTCGCCACGATCATTTCGCCACTCGCAACGGCGTCCGTTGCGCCGGCGTGCATCTGATCGTCGATCTGCACGATGCCAAGCGGCTCAATGACATCGAACACATCGAGGCGACATTGCGCCGTTGCGTCGATGCCGCTCGCGCCACCCTCCTGCACATTCACCTGCATCATTTCCAGCCGAGCGGAGTGTCGGGCGTGGCGGTGCTCGCCGAAAGCCACATCTCCATCCATACTTGGCCGGAACTCGGCTATGCGGCGCTTGACGTCTTCATGTGCGGTTCGGCCGATCCGGATAAGTGCATTCCGGTGCTGCGCGAGGCTTTTTCCGCAAAGCGCGTCGGCGTCAACGAGATCCTGCGCGGCCGCGATACGCGACCTGACGTCCCATCCGGCGCCTGAAGCCGCCGCCGATTGACAAAGCTTGAACGGCCGGGCCGAGTCCCGGCCGTTCCTTTTTGGATTCGCTTAAGCACCCGGGGGGTGTCATGGCTGAAAAATTGCCCGAGAAACGCTGGATTCCCGAGACGCTTTTCGACGACCTCGGCTTCCGAATGAGCTACCGGGTCGACAGAGTGCTTTACGAGCTACAGACCGATCACCAGCATCTCATCCTGTTCGAGCAGGCGTTTTTCGGCAAGATGCTGATGCTCGACGGTGCGACCCAAATTTCCAAAAGAGACGAGTTTATCTACCAGGAGATGATGTCGCACGTCCCGCTGTTCGCCCATGGCAATGCGCAAGACGTGCTCATCGTCGGCGGCGGCGATTGCGGCATCGCCGAGGAAGTGCTCAAGCACAAAACGGTCAAGCGCCTCACTCAGGTCGAGATCGACGCCAAGGTGGTCGAGTTCGCCAAAGAGCATTTCCCGGAATTCACCACGCCGGTTTTTGCCGATAAGCGCTTCGAATCCGTGATCGACGACGGGGCCAAATTTGTCGCGAAAACCGACCGCCGCTTCGATGCCATTATCGTGGATTCGACCGATCCTATAGGTCCGGGAAAAATCCTGTTCGGCGAAAAATTCTATGCCGGCTGCCGGCGCTGCTTGAAGAAGGGCGGCGTGCTGGTGACGCAGAACGGCGTCCCGTTTTTCCAGAAGAACGAGCTGGCCTCTACCATGGCGAAATTCCGCCGCCTGTTCGCCGACGCGAGCTGCTATGTCGCCGCCATTCCGGTTTACGTCGGCGGCCACATGGCGTTGGGGATGGCGACGGACAACAAGCGGTTGCGCAAACAGCCGGTGAAAACGATCGCCCAGCGTTACCTCAAGGCCGGCAGCTTCAAGACAAAATATTGGACCCCCGAGGTCCATGTCGCCGCCTTCGCCCAACCGCGCTTCATCGCCGATCTCGTGGCTAAGGGCACTCAAAAATAACGCACGGATTTGCGACGATTGACGCCGCACAGAGGAGGTGTCGATGAACAACGTCTTCCATATCCGCTTCACCGCACTTGCAATTGGCGCGCTTTGCGCGGTTCTGACGATGGCCGCACCGGTGCAGGCCGAGTCCGACCTGGAGCGCGCCTACCGCATTATCTCCGGCAAGAAATTTGTCGATCTCACCCACGCCTTCGGCCCCGAAACGCCGGTCTGGGCGGGCTTCGGCCAGGCGAAATTCTCACCCGCGGCCGATCCCAAAACCGGAGAGGCCTACACCATCCCGAAGGACGAGTTCCGCGCGACCTATTATCAAATGGTCGGGCAATACGGCACGCATGTCGATCCGCCGGCGCATTTTGCCGAGGACGGCATCACCATGGACAAGATCCCGCTCAAGGAAATGATTTTGCGGCTCGTCGTGCTCGACGATACCCCCTATCTCGCCAAGGATCCGAACCACGCGTTTTCGATCGCCGATCTGAAAGCCTGGGAAAGCGAACACGGCCGCGTGCCGAAAGGTGCCTTCGCGGCGCTGCGCACCGACATGTACAAGGACTGGGATGCAAATCCCGAGCGTTTCAAGCGCCAGCCGTTTCCGGCCTGGTCGTTCGAAACGATCAAATATCTTTACGAGCAGCGCGGTGTAACGGCGACCGGCCATGAAGCGATGGACACCGACACGACCGACAAGATGGATTCCGAAACCTGGATCCTGCAGCACGGCCATTATCAGATCGAAGTCATGGCCAATCTCGACAAGGTCCCGGCGACCGGCGCGTTGATCGTGGTGACCTGGCCGAAAGTGGAAAACGGCCTCGGCTTCCCGGCACGCGCCTTTGCCGTTTTGCCGTAGAGCACGATCCGGAAAAGCGGAGCTGATGCGGTGCAGTTTCCCGGACGCGCACTTTGCGGCGTCCGGAGAAACCTGCGTTCCCCTTACGCCGCGTGGCGCTGCGATTTCACCCAGGCTTCGATCTCGCGCTCGGCCTCGCTCTTGGCAAAGCCGTAACGCGCTTGCAAGCGTCCGATCAGCTCCTTGCGGCGGCCGCCGATGCGGGTGAGATCTTCATCGGTGAGCTTGACCCAGTTGTTGCGGATCTCGCCCTTAAACTGCACCCAATTGACCTGAATTTGATCCCAGTTCATCGATTGTCTCCTTGACTGAGGATGGACAAACAACGCCAACAGCCGAGCCATTTGCCGCGTCGTTCTGGCGCGCGGATGACAACGGCGCGATGCGGCCTCAATGCGACGGTAGCGGGGTCTTTCCGGGAACAATCTTGGCGCCGGTCTGGCGAAGCCGGATTGTCAATTCGCTTTGCCGGTATTCCTGCTTCTGTGAGATTATTCGCGCGCGTGTGGTTGCAATTGGCTAAATTACGACGTCAAAACATCCATGGTTTCACCCGTGCCGTTTTCCGATACCGACCGTCTCGCCCGCGACATCCGCTCAGGCGAGCGTACGGTGCTGTCGCGCGCCATTACGCTGATCGAGAGTAAGCGCGCCGATCATCGCCGCACGGCGGCCGCCCTGACCCAGGCGCTGCTGCCGGATACCGGGAACGCGGTGCGCGTCGGCATTACTGGCGCCCCGGGCGTGGGCAAATCGACCATGATCGACGCGCTCGGGACCATGCTCACCCGACAAGGCCGCAAAGTCGCGGTGCTGGCGGTCGATCCGTCGTCGCGGCGCACCGGCGGATCGATATTGGCCGACAAGACGCGCATGGCGCACCTCGCCAACGACGACAATGCCTTTATCCGTCCTTCGCCGTCCTCGGGCACGCTCGGCGGCGTGGCAGCCAGAACCCGCGAGACCATGCTGCTCTGCGAAGCGGCGGGCTACGATGTCGTCCTGGTCGAGACCGTCGGCGTCGGCCAGTCGGAGATCGCGGTTGCCGACATGACCGATTTTTTCCTGGTGCTCGCGCTGGCGGGTGCCGGCGACGAGCTCCAGGCGCTCAAAAAGGGCGTCGTCGAACTTGCCGACATGATCGCGGTCAACAAAGCCGACGGCGATAATCTGCCGCGGGCCAAACTCGCCGCGGCGGAATATGGCGCGGCTCTGCATATCCTGTCGCCGCAATCGCCGAACTGGTCGCCTCCGGTCATCACCTGTTCGGCGCTCAAAGGTGACGGCATCGAGGCGTTGTGGGCTCACGTCCTCGATCACCGCCAGCGGCTCACCGCGTCGGGCGAACTTGCCGCGCGCCGGGGCGGCCAGCAGGTCAAATGGATGTGGACCATGTTGGAAGAACGGCTGTTCGCGCCGTTGCGATCCGATCGCACACTCAAGACCGCCCTGCCCCGCATCGAAGCCGATGTCGCGGCCGGCCGTTTGGCGCCGGCCACGGCGGTCGAGAAAATCGCGGACATGCTCGGCGGCTAGCAAGCCGCCGTTAACCCTGCACGCAAAATGGCGCTCCCGTGCCGGACCGAAGCAAGGTCTTGGCACATCATTTGATGCTTGCCTTGGAGCAAAGGACGCCACTCCGATGAACTTCAATCGCCGCCTCCTGTTCGCTGCCTTCGCCGGAGCTTCGGCCGGCGCCGCGACGCCCGCGCTGGCACGAGAGTCCGGTGCCGCCTCCGCCCCGCGCGCCGACATCGATGCCGCGTCCCTCGGCGTTCGGCCCGATGAGGAAGCAGATCAGTCGGCGGTTTTGCAACGCGCCGTGGAGCGCGCGGCGGCGGCTGGGGCGGTGCTGCGCCTGCCGCCTGGATCTTATCGCGCCAGCGGTCTGCAATTGCCGTCTTACGCGGCCATCGCCGGAGTCGCGGGAGCGACCCGCATCACTTTAGCAGGTGGATCGTCGTTACTTTCGTCGGGCGGTAGCGATCGCATTAGCCTCAGCGGCCTCGTTCTCGACGGCGCCAATAACGTGTTGCCGGATGGCGCCGGCCTCGTGCATCTCAAG
>Ga0181537_10002408_pt1 | contig 16457 bp, 16 predicted proteins | sample PEATcosm2014_Bin_39_FD_119765 | JGI IMG/M metagenome (GOLD analysis project Ga0181537, IMG submission 119765) | Peatland microbial communities from MTU Mesocosm Facility, Houghton, MI, USA - PEATcosm2014_Bin23_10_metaG | ecosystem: Environmental > Terrestrial > Soil > Wetlands > Peat | place... | reverse complement strand
TCGATGCCGAAGTCCCCCAGCGCACGCGCGAATTCAACGACCCCGGTTTTGTCGGAGACGGAAATCAGGGCGCGGGCGGCGCGGCGCAGTTCGTCGGTCATGCTTTTTCCAAGTCGAGCAAGTCTATCACAACGGCAGCTGCGGCTCTTCCTCGCGCGAACGCCGCGCCGCGCCGGAGCTCGGCGCCGCGGTCGGGTTCGCCAGCTGGAAACTCCACTGCACGCGCGAAGCGGTACGGGCGCGGCCGTGGACGACGATTTGCATGGTCCGGCGCGGGCCTTCGCTGCCGGCGAGATACACGCTGTCTTCGAGGTCCACCTGGTCCTCATGCGCGCTGAACGTCCACACGTCCTTGTTTGCCGTCATCAGCATGACACCGTGGCCGTCGGTCAGCCGGGTCGCTTTGACCAAGGGATGGAGGTGAAAGCGGACGGCGAATTCGTCCTGCGCGCTGCGCAGTTGTGAGCCGCCGTCGGCGGCCAGGAATATATCCTCGCCGTCGAGGCGTGCGCCGTCGGATGACAGCATCAAGACGCGCTCGTGCACGATGCCAAAACGGTCGGCATAACCGTCGTGCGCCGCGCGTAACACGATACCTTCAGGCCCGTCTTCACGTGTCACCGCCACATTGCTCGGGCCGCCCAGCATCGGCGAGCCGCCGAGCACGCGGCGGAAGGCCGCCAATTCGACAAACCGGGCCGAGGACGTATCGTTGAACGTGACTGTCGAATGCGCCGCGGTGGCGCGCGCCAGCTGCCGCCAGTCCTCACGTCCTACGGTCGGCATGCCGCAATTAACAACGATGAGACTCTGCCGCGGCGAGGAGAATTCGAACGAGACGCAGCCGGCGTGCGCATCGAGACTCATTTCAAGCGGCGGCGCGCGGCCGGTGTCCATGATAAGCACCGCGCCGCCGGCTTCGAGGCGCTGATAGGCTGAATAGGGGGCGTTCGATAACGGTGCCCCGCGGGTCTCGTCATAAGCCAACAGCGTCGACAACAGATCGGCCGGCGTCGCTCCCATGCCGTTGAAATGCGCGAACGTTCCTTCCGAGTGGCGAAAGAAGCGCAGCATCGGCATCATGCGATCGATGGCGTTCAAAACCGCCTGCGGCGGTGCGATGTTGCGCGAGGCGAACGCCTGCCGCAGCGGCAACAGTTCCAGCAATATTTCGACGATCGCGCCGGGATCGCGGCCGACATGGCCGCCATCGGGCAAGATTTGCCGGCCAATTTCGTTTTTCAGCCGCTCGGTGGTGCCTTTGATGTGGCGTCCCTGCCCGGCGATGCAAAGCGCGGCATAGCTGAGCGCGATGACCGCCTGCATGCGAGCGACGCCGCTGCGCGCATCACCCGCAGTGTGCCGCAGATAGCGCACTTGGCGGACGAGGCTGCGCAGGAATCGCCGGTAAAAGCGCACGTCGGCGTCCTGCAGGATCAGCGTCGATTGGCTGAGCCAGGAGATGATGCGGCGCGACAACACGTCAGGCCGCCAGGCGAGCGGATGCCATGAGCCTTGTAGCGTGATCCATTCGTCGACCAGGGCGCGGGCATTGGCGCGGGTGATGCCGGATTCCGCCGCGCGCAGATGACGCAACCAGCCGAAGCCCAGTAAGGCCGCAGCCCATTCGTCCGACGGCGGCTCCATTTCGAAAATCGAGCGCCGGTCGCAGACCACGACCTTGCCGGCAAAAGCGAAACGTCCCGCATAAATCTCACTGGCGCGCGTGGCGTCCGCCGTGCGCAGATCCTGCGGCGCAATCACCAGCCGGTCGGCCTTTAGTGGCGTCAGCGGCCAGCGAAACAGCGGATGGCCGTTGGCGCGGCCGGCAGCGCGCCGCATGGCACCACGCAGGAGCAGCCAGGATAGTTTCGCGTGGTTCGCGACTGCAACGCGCGACATCAGCCCGCTCGCCCCTTTGTGCGCAAAGTTCCCACGCGGGCGACCATAACGAAACGGTGACACTACGGCCAACCGCCGAATAAAGTTTTAATATCCCTACTGTTTTACCAGCCGCGCGGCATAGAAGCCATCGAGTCCGCCAAGCCGCGAATCGGCGTCGGGAAGGTGACACGGCAACGTGCGCAAATCGCCATCTTTGTTGACGAATTCGCCGTGGCCGAAAACTTCCGCCGCAGCAATCGGAGCGCGCTGCACGCTCGACTCCCGCGCCAGAAGCTCAGCGACCAGGTTTTCGTTTTCCTCCGGCTCGAGCGAGCAAGTGCAATAGATCAGCGTGCCCCCCGATTTTGTCAGCGCGACGGCGCGCTCGAGCAGCCGCCGTTGCAACCCGGCAAGGCTAGTGATGTCAGCGGCCCGCTTGAGCCACGGCACGTCGGGATGGCGGCGAATGGTTCCGGTCGAGGAGCACGGCGCGTCGAGGAGAATGGCGTCGAATTTTTCGTCCGGACTCCAAGTCGTGGCGTCGGCGCAAACAGGTTCAGCGGCAAGCGACAGACGCGCGAGATTTTCGGCAAGCCGTTTGAGCCGTCCCGGCGTGCGGTCGACGGCGGTGACAGAGGCGCCTGCGGCCGCGAGCTGCGCGGTCTTGCCGCCGGGCGCAGCGCAAAGATCGGCGACACGCAAGCCGCGGACATCGCCGAGGAGACGCGCCGGCAGCGCCGCCGCGGCGTCCTGCACCCACCACGCGCCTTCGGCGAAACCGGGCAGCGCAGTGACCGTGCCGTGCGCGATCGTGCGCACCGTGCCGGTGGACAGCGCCCGGCCGTTGAGTTTTGCCGCCCAAGCCTCGGCGTCGTTTTTTTTGACAGTCAGATCGAGCGCCGGCTCGCGACCGTTCGCGGTGGCGATCGCGTGCGCGATCTCCGCGCCGTACGTGGCGGTCCATCGCCCCAATAGCCAATCGGGTGTGTCGAGCACGGCTATATCGAGCGCGGCAAGCCGCTCTTTGCCTTCACGCGTTACGCGCCGCAGCACGGCATTGACGAGGCCGGCATAGCGCGTGGCGTCGCGATCCGCCTGCGCAAGCCGCACCGCGAGATCGACGGCAGCGTGGTCGGGCACTTCGAGAAAGAGTATTTGTGCCGCGCCGATCAAGAGCGCGGTCTCGACCCGCGGCGCTTGCACGGGCGGCCCGCGGTCGAGAAAGACACCAAGTAAGTGGCGCAGCGAGCCGAGCCGGCGCAAAACCGTCGCAACGATGGCGCGGGTCAGCGCACGGTCACGCTCTTCGAGCGCGGCGAGCCCTGCCGTCGTATCGAGCATCTCGTCGAGCGGCCGCAGCCGGCGCAGCACGCCATCGACAATTTCGGCGGCGATGCGCCGGACCGTAAAGCCGGGTACGTCGTCGGGTTGAACGAAGGACGCCGGTTCCGGCTTAGCCTTCGGCGTACGGGCCCCCTTCATGCAAAAAACCTCCTTGCGGCGGGCTGACCGCTACGCCAAGTGAAAGGTGATGCCAACCGAGCAAACCCCGCCCGAACCGGCCGTGGACGATGTGGCGAAGCCCCAAGAAGTCGGCAAGCGTCGCTTGACGCCGGCCGCCGAGCGCGCGCTGGCCGAAGCCGCCGCGCGCCGGGCCGAGCAGACAGCCAAGGCATTGCTTTCAGAGCCGGAAGTCGCGGGCCGCGGCGGGCCCGACCCAACCCGTTACGGGGACTGGGAAATTAACGGATTGATCTCGGATTTTTAGCGCCAGCCGGCTCCTATACCCGGACCGCTCTTGACATATTTTCCTATTAATCTGAATATAATCCTATTATACGCCGATTGATTCTGACCGCAATTTTCGAGGCAGGCGACAGTGCGACGATATTTTCCCTTCGCAGCTTTGGCGGTGCCGCGCCGTGGCAATGTGCTGTTCGGCGCGGCCGCGCTGTTTGCACTAGGGCTTGCCATAGGCGCGCTGGTGCGGCCCTCGGCGGCGCCGCGCGCTGCGGCGGCGGTCGAGCCCGCCCTCGCCGCAACCACGCCGGACAGCGAACCGGCGGCGACCGACACGCCGATCGCGCATCGGCTCGATCCGGCCATCATCTATCCGGCCGAGGTCTTACGCATCATCGACGGCGACACGTTCGAGGCGCGGGTGCGGGTGTGGCCCGGGCTCGAGGTCGATACCAAAGTGCGACTGCGCGGCGTCGATGCGGCGGAGCTTCACGCGCGCTGTGCCGCGGAACTGGCGCAAGCGGAAGCGGCGCGCACGGCACTGCAAAATATTCTGGACGAGGGCGGCGTGACCATTTCCCGCGTCGGCGTCGACAAATATGGCGGCCGCATCGATGCCACGATTGCGACGCGTCGGACCGCAGACGTTTCTATGGCGCTGCTAAACGGCGGTTTTGCGCGAAGTTACGACGGCGGCAAGCGCGGAACGTGGTGCGGGTGAAACAGAAGCAGTAATCAGAGGTCAGAAATCAGAAGACAGACGGCATGCTTCGCTCTTCCTTCTGATTACTGATTACCGACTGCTGATTCCTGCTTACTGATTACTGAATCACCACCACCCGCGTACCGAGCATGACACGGCCATACAGGTCCTCGATGTCCGCATTGTGCATGCGAATGCAGCCGTGCGACACAAAACCGCCGATCGAGCCCTCATTGTTGGTGCCATGGATGGCGTATTGGCCGCCGCCCGACAGTGTCATCGCGGCGACACCCATCGGATTTTGCGGCGAGCCGCCCGGAATGACCGGCGGCAGCCTGCTGTAATCTTTCCTGATCGAGTCCGGCGGCGACCATGCCGGCCTGATGTATTTGCCGTCGATGTAAGCGGTGCCGGCCCATTGCATCCCGAGGCGGCCAACGCCGACCGGATAACGGATCGCCGTGCCGGGACCGACGACGTAATAGAGCGCGCGTTCGTGCGTGATGATGACGATCGTGCCGGGAAGATACGTTTCGCGCATCGACACCACATCGCCGTGCGCTTCCGCCGGTTTCGGCGCGAAAGCCAAAACGGCAATGACGGCCGCGAGCGCGGCCGAAAACAGGATTTTTGCTCGCATAGTCAAACCCCTACTCCGGAACCGCCCCGCCGACCTCTGGCGGGGCCGCCAACCGGACCGCATCTTAGCCGAAACCGCAGGCTTCCTCAGTATCGCGCCGGCAATAGGGTAACGTTTTCGCTAATTTTTCCGGGAGTGTGCTCCGCGCGCGACAGGGGTTACGCGCTTTCCTTGCTCTTGTTCTGCCGGTTGCTCACCAGATCGTCGACCACGGCGGGATCGGCGAGGGTGGAGGTATCGCCGAGATTGCCGAACTCGTCCTCGGCGATCTTGCGCAGAATGCGGCGCATGATCTTGCCAGAGCGCGTCTTCGGCAGGTTCGGCGCGAACTGGATCAGATCGGGCGAGGCGATCGGTGAGATTTCGGTGCGCACCCATTGCACCAGTTCTTTGCGCAACGTTTCGGTCGGCTGCTCGCCTGCCATCAGCGTCACATAGGCATAAATGCCCTGTCCTTTGATGTTGTGCGGATAACCGACGACGGCAGCCTCCGACACTTTCGGATGCGCGACCAGAGCCGATTCCACTTCCGCGGTGCCGAGGCGGTGACCGGCGACATTGATGACGTCGTCGACGCGGCCGGTGATCCAATAATAGCCGTCGGCATCGCGCCGGCAGCCGTCACCGGTGAAGTACTTTCCGGGATAGGCGCTGAAATAGGTATCGATAAAGCGCTGATGATCGCCATAGACGGTGCGCATCTGGCCGGGCCATGAATCCGCGATGCACAGATTGCCGCTCACGGCGCCGTCCAGGACTTTGCCCTCGGCATCGACGATCTGCGGCACGACGCCGAAGAACGGCCGCGTCGCCGAGCCGGGCTTGAGCGGGGTAGCGCCCGGCAGCGGCGTGATCAAAATGCCACCCGTCTCGGTCTGCCACCAAGTGTCGACGATCGGGCAGCGGCCGTCGCCGACCACGCGGTGATACCATTCCCAGGCCTCGGGATTGATCGGCTCGCCGACACTGCCGAGCAGCCGCAGCGAAGCGCGCGAGGTTTTCTTCACCGGCGCGTCGCCCGCTTGCATCAAGGCGCGGATCGCGGTCGGCGCGGTATAGAAGATGTTGACCTTGTGCTTGTCGATGACCTCCCAGAACCGCGAGTTCGACGGATAATTCGGCACGCCTTCGAACATCAGCGTGGTGGCGCCGTTGGCGAGCGGGCCATAGACGATGTAGCTGTGGCCGGTAACCCAGCCGACGTCGGCGGTGCACCAATAAATGTCGCCGTCGTGATAATCGAAAACGTATTGATGCGTCATCGACGTGTAGACGAGATAGCCCGCCGTTGTATGCAGCACGCCTTTCGGCCGCCCGGTCGAGCCTGACGTGTAGAGGATGAACAGTGGATCCTCCGCGTTCATGTCCGCACAGGGACACTCCGCGGTCACAACGTCCTTGGCCTCGTGGTACCAAACGTCGCGAACCGGATCCATATCGACCGGCGCGCCGGTGCGCTTGACCACGATGACGAAGTCGACACCGCCCGCTTTAGCGATCGCGGCGTCGGTATTGGCCTTCAGTGGCACCTTGCGCCCGCCGCGCAAGCCTTCGTCCGCGGTGATGACAACGTTCGATTTGCAGTCCTCGATGCGGCCGGCCAGCGAATCCGGCGAGAAGCCGCCGAACACTACCGAATGAATGGCGCCGATGCGCGCACAAGCCAGCATGGCGTAGGCCGCCTCGGGAATCATGGGCATGTAGATGGTGACGCGGTCGCCCTTCTTGACGTTGCGGTTGCGCAAAATGTTGGCGAAGCGACAGACCTCGTCATGCAGTTCCTTATAGGTAATATGCTTTGAATCTTTCGGGTCGTCGCCCTCCCAAATGATCGCGGTCTGATCGCCGCGCGTATGCAAATGACGATCGATGCAGTTATAGGCGACGTTGGTCGAGCCATCCTCGAACCATTTGATCGAGACATCCGGCTTGGCGAAGGACGTGTTCTTGACCTTGCTGAAATGATGCGTCCAATGGATGCGCTTGGCCTGTTCCGTCCAAAAACCTTCCGGATCGGCGAGCGAGCGGTCGTACATTTCTTTGTATTTGGCGTCGTCGATAAAGGCGCGCTTCTTCCATTCGGCGGGCACTTCGTAAATCTTGTCCGACATCACATCCTCCACGCCCACTTAGTCGAGCGTACTGGCTAATAGTGTGGTTATAAGCGTTTCCGGAACCATTATGCGACGTTCTCCGAACGAGCGACAAGCCGGGACCGGCGCGGCACTTGGCTAATCGCCCTGCAATACCCGCTGGCCCTCGCGCTGCGCCTCGACAAAGCGCTCGCCGGCTTCCTGATGTGCCTTCAGCAATGGCCCAACCTCGTCCAACGTCCGCTGGTCGTTTGCCGTGATGCGCATGCCGGACACCGTCAACTTGGTGCGGTGACTGTTGATGTAATCGACGAGCTTGATCGACGCATCCAGTCCGCCGTCGAGAGCCTTGGCGGAGTTTTCCATTGCCGCTGTCGGCGCCGTAATGAGCTTGTCGAAGGCCTTGTCGTAAATCGCTTTCAAATCATCGGGCTGTTTGAGCGCACCGCGGTCAGCGTTCGCCTTGGCCAGACGCGTTTCGATGCCCTGCTCCATCTTGTCGACTGCGGCTTTTGCCGTCACGAGGTCCGCCGGCGCGGCAGCCATCTGCTCGATCGTGCGCGGAGCTGACATGGGTCCATAGCCGAGCTTCATAATCTGGGCGGTAAAGTCATCCATCGGACCCTTCATGTCCTTATCGTATTCCAGGATAATGGCGTAATGCTGCAAGAAGGGCCCGAAGGCTTTCTCGTCGGCCGGCGTCGGAACGAGAAAATGAATCCCGGGCCGATTGTTGATGTCCTGGAGAAAACCGATGAAGGCCTTGCGCTGATCGGCTTCGCTGTCGCTGCAGGCCGCCAGCGCAGCAACAAACACCATGAGCACGGCGCCGCGCGCCGCGCGATTTAGAACCGACATAATCAAACGCCCCCGATATCCGTTAACGATCGCCGGTCTTACGCTTTACCTCGGCCGCTGTCTCACTGCGCCGAGAGTCCGCCCATCTTGCAGACGAGCTTCCACTCTGCATCGGCCACCGGCTGAACCGACAGGCGGGCGTATTTCACCAGCGCCATATCCTTGAATTTCGCGTCCGCCTTGATCGCGGCAAGCGTCACCGGCTTCGCCAATGGCTCGACCGCTCCGGTGGTCACCGCCACCCACGGCTCGCCCGCTTTTGCCGTCGGGTCGGGATAGGCTTCCCGGATGATTTCACCGATGCCGACCACCTGCTTCTCATCGCCGGTATGATAGAAGAAAAACTTCTCGCCCTTCTTCATCTCCTTGAGATAACGTCGCGCAGTGAAGTTGCGCACGCCGCTCCACGGCTCGCCCTTTTTGCCGCGCTTTAGCTGATCTTCCCAGGAAAATTCTTCCGGCTCGGTCTTCATCAGCCAATACGCCATGATCACTCCTCTGCCTTTAGCGGCCGCGTCAAAAGCGACTCGATGACGGCGTCCACGCTCATTTTTTCCGAAAGCAGTGCCGCGACGGCCGACGAGATCGGCATGTCGACCGCGCGCTCGCGTGCCATGTCGAGCAGCACCGGTGCGGTAAAGACCCCTTCGGCAAGTCCGGCATGGATCGCATTGGCCTTTTCGCCGTGTCCAAGATTCACGCCAAAGCTGAAATTGCGCGATTGCGGGCTGGAGCAAGTGAGAAGGAGATCGCCGAGCCCAGACAAACCCATCATGGTTTCCGGCTTCGCGCCGTAGGCGCGGCCGAAACGGACCAGTTCGGCGAAGCCGCGGGTGGTCAGCGCCGCCAACGCGCTGGCGCCGAGGCCGCGACCGGTGACGACGCCGGCGGCAATCGCGAGCACGTTCTTCGCCGCGCCGCCAATCTCGACGCCGCGCACGTCGCTCGAATGGTAAGGCCGAAATGTCGCGGAGCCCACGGCATGCGCCATTTCGGCGGCAAGCTTGCCGTCAGCCGCCGCCAGTGTCACCGCCGTCGGCAAACCTCGAGCGACATCGGCGGCGAAGCTCGGTCCCGATAAAATCGCTCCGACCGCGTTGGGCGCGCATTCGGCGATCACCTCGCTCATGAACTTTTTGCTGCCGCGCTCGATGCCCTTGGCGCAGACGATGACCGGTGTGCCGTCGGCGAGCAAGGGCGCCAGCGCCTTGCCGACTGCGCGCACCACTTGCGCCGGTACCACCAGCAGGATCGCTTCGGCGCGTGCCGCTTCGGCAAGGCCGCTGGCAATGGCGATGCTCTCGTCGAGCCGGACGCCCGGCAGGAACAAGCTCTCGCGCTTGGCGGCGAGTTGCGCGGCATTGGCGGCGTCGTGCTCCCACAGCGTGACTTGACGGCCAGCGCGCGCACAGGTCAGCGCCAGCGCGCTGCCCCAAGCGCCCGCTCCGATGACTGCGATGTGATTGAAGGCCATGTCGGATTACAGCAGTTCGCCGCGCAACAGCTTTGGCACTTCGCCGACCAGTCCCGCTGCTTCGCGAATGAACAGACGCTTGAGGCCGGGCAGGCGATCGACGAGGCCAAGCCCGACGTCGCGCGCGAGCCGCAGCACGTCGGAGCGGTTGGAGAACAGACGATTGAGGCCATCGGTGGCAAGCCCCATCGCCATGGTGTCGAAGCGGCGCCAGCGCTGATAACGCTCAAGCACGTCGGCCGCGCCCGGATCGAGTCCCAGTCGGGCGGCGTCGACAATGACTTCAGCGAGCGCCGCCACGTCCTTCAATCCCATATTGAGGCCCTGGCCGGCGATCGGATGAATGACATGCGCGGCGTCGCCGATCAGCGCGATCCGCTCGGCGGTGAAGGATCGCGCGACAAAGAAACCCAGCGGATGCACGCGCCGCGCGCCGATAACGCTTATTTCGCCAAGCTGCAGCTTGAAGCGCTGCTCGAGTTCGGCATGAAATTCGGCGTCCGGGAGCGCGACCAGGCGTTCCGCGTCCGGCGCCGTCTCGGTCCAGACGATCGACGAGCGCCGTCCAGTCAACGGCAGGATCGCGAACGGACCCGCCGGCAGAAAATGCTCTTCGGCGCGGCCGTGATGATCGCGCTCATGGGCGACGTTGATGACGATGGCCGACTGGCCGTAGTTCCAGCCATGCGTCGCGATACCCGCGCCGGCGCGAATGGTCGAGCGCGCACCATCCGCCGCAACAAGAAGCCGCGCGCGCAATGCCGCGCCATCGTTCAATTCAGCAGCGACGCAGTCGCCGTCGCGGGTGAAATTTTTGATGGCGGCAGGCCACAGGCCAACGCCCTCGGCGTTGGCCTTCTCGACAAGTGCATCGACCAGATGCCGGTTCTCGATCATATGGGCGAACGGCTCGCCCGGCTCGACCTCGCCGGCAAACGTCAGAAAGACCGGCCGCACCGCATCGCCGAGCCGGCTGTCGGTAACAGCCATGTCGAGGATCGGCTGCGCCTGATCGGCGACCGCATCCCAGATGCCGATCGCCCCGAACAGCCGCCGTGCCGCCGCGACGATCGCCGAGGCGCGCTCATCGCCGGCATAGTTTTTCCCAAGCCCCGGGTCGGCCACAGTAACGGAAAATGGTGGCCCTAGTCCTTGGCGCAGGGCGATGGCGAGCGTGAGCCCGGCAAAGCCGCCGCCGGCGATTAGGACATCGACTTGGTTACGCGTCATGCCGCTACCCTAGCACGGCTGGGTGCCCCCGGCTTGACCCCGGCGCCGATCCGATATGCAAAGAGTTAAACGACGAGTTTCCCGGAAATACGGAACAAGCATGGCCTCCGCTGTCCAAGAATTGGTTGGGACCCTCAATCTCGAACCGCTCGAATTGAATTTATTTCGCGGCCGCTCGCCGCAGTCGGGCTGGCAACGGGTGTTCGGCGGCCAGGTCATCGGCCAGGCGCTGGTCGCGGCCTGCCGCACCGTCGATGAAGTCGCATCCCGGCCACCGCACTCACTGCATGCGTATTTCCTGCTCGGCGGCGATCCCAAAGTGCCGATCATCTACGAGGTGGACCGCATTCGCGACGGCAAGAGCTTCACCACGCGCAACGTCAAGGCGATCCAGCATGGCCATGCCATCTTTTCCATGTCGGTGTCGTTCCACGTCCATGAAGAAGGCTTGTCGCATCAGTTCAAGATGCCCGACGTGCCAAAACCCGACGCGTTGCCGACGGAAACCGAATTAAAAGAGCGCGTGTGGCCGCTGATGCCGGAAGCGGTGCGGCGCTATTACGAACGTGAGCGGCCGATCGAATTACGGCCCGTGGAGTATCGCCGCTATCTCGGCGAGAAATCCGAAGAAGGCCGGTTTCACGTCTGGATCCGCGCCACCGGCAAGCTGCCCGACGAACCGGCGATTCATCAATGCGTGCTGGCTTACGCCTCCGACATGATGCTGCTCGATGCCGCACTGATCCCGCACGGAAAATCGGTGTTCAGCGAAGACATCATGGCGGCGAGTCTCGACCATGCCCTGTGGTTCCATCGGCCGTTCCGCGCTGACGAGTGGCTGCTCTACGCTCAGGACAGTCCAAACCTCGCGGGGTCGCGCGGGTTCTCGCGAGGCCTGATCTTCACCAGCGACGGCACGCTGGTAGCGTCGGTCGCTCAGGAAGGCCTGTTGCGGCTGAAGCGGCCCCAGGTTTAATGCAGTAGTGCCGACAGGCTGTGCAATCGCTCCGGCCGCGATTAGGTTAGCGCGATGAAGCTCGTGACCGCCATCATCAAGCCTTTCAAGCTCGAGGAGGTGCGCGACGCTCTTCTGCGCGCCGGCGTCCACGGCATGACCATCACGGAGGTCAAAGGTTACGGCCGGCAAAAGGGCCACACCGAAATCTATCGCGGCGCCGAATACGCCGTGAATTTCCTGCCGAAAATCCGCATCGAAGTCGCGGTCGCGGCTGATGAAGCCGACAAGATCGTGGCCACCATCAGCGCCGCGGCGAAGACTGGACAGATCGGCGATGGTAAGATTTTTGTCACACCCATCGAACAGGCCATGCGCATCCGCACCGGCGAGACCGACGCTGACGCGCTGTAAAGGCGCCGCGCCTTAGCCTTGTGCAGATTGTCCGATCTTTAGGCGGCCCTCTCCGCGACGTCCTCCGGCATCGAACCCCCGAGCCCGGTCAAGGCGGTAAACTTGCTTGAATCCTAAAGATTCGCGCCGCCTTCCGAACTGGCACGCCGCTTGATTAGAGCGACCGGGCAATGCGGGCGACGGGGGAAATAGGGCAATGAAAGTCGTTATGGCGATCATCAAACCATTCAAGCTCGACGAGGTGCGCGACGCGCTGACCAAAGTCGGCGTTCAGGGACTGACTGTCACAGAGGTGAAGGGCTACGGGCGACAAAAGGGTCATACCGAAATCTATCGCGGCGCCGAATACGCCGTGAGCTTTCTGCCGAAGATCAAAATCGATATCGCGTGCCCTTCCGGTCAAGTGGACAAGGTAATCGATACGATCGCCGCGGCGGCAAAAACCGGACAGATCGGCGACGGCAAGATCTTCGTGATCAATCTGGACCATGCGGTGCGCATCCGCACCGGCGAAATCGACGCCGCGGCGCTTTAGCGCCGCATCCATCCATTGCTGTAGCGCCGGTTCGAGCCCCGTGAGGCAACTTTCGGGGAGGGATGAACGCGCCCGAAAAATCTGCTAAACCGTCCCGCAAGATCAGCCCCAAATTCAGCGCCAAGATCAACCCGAAGAAAAAGCCCAGTGAGGACGTCATGTACAACAAGCTCGAACTCTTCATCGACGGCAAGTGGCTTAATGGCGACGGCCGCCGCGGCGAGGATGTGATCAATCCGGCGACCGAAAAGCCGCTGGCGCATTTACCGCATGCCGGCCAAGCCGATCTCGACCAGGCATTGGAAGCAGCCAAGAAGGGTTTTTCGGTGTGGCGCGCCACGTCGGCCTACGACCGCTGCAAGATCATGCACAAGGCCGCCGACTTAATGCGGGAGCGCTACGACGCGATCTCCAAGATCATGGTGCTGGAACAGGGCAAGACTTACCCGGAAGCCCGCGCCGAGGTGATCACGTCGGCCGACATCATCGACTGGTACGCCGAGGAGGGACGCCGCTCTTACGGCCGCATCGTGCCCGGCCGCGGCAAGAGCGTTCGTCAGCTGGTGATCCAGGAGCCGATCGGAATCGTCGCGGCATTTACGCCGTGGAACTTCCCGGTGCTCACCCCGGCGCGAAAAGTCGGCGGCGCGCTTGCGGCCGGCTGCTCGCTCATCCTCAAAGCGTCGGAAGAAACGCCGGGCGCCTGCATCGAGATGGTGCGCTGCTTCGCCGACGCCGGACTGCCGGCGGGCGTGCTCAATCTTGTGTTCGGCGTGCCGTCGGAAGTCTCCGAATATCTGCTCGGCAAGGATGCCATCCGCAAAATTTCCTTCACGGGCTCGATCCCTGTGGGCAAACATTTGGCCGCGCTCGCGGCCAAGGGTATGAAGCGCACCACCATGGAGCTCGGCGGTCATTCGCCTGTCGTGGTGTTCGCTGACGCCGATCCGGAAAAGGCGGCCGACACCATCGCGGCGTTCAAGTACCGCAATGCCGGCCAGGTCTGCATCTCGCCGACGCGATTCTACGTGCAGGAAGACGTCTATCCGCGTTTCCTCAAGCGCTTCACCGAATACGCCAACGGCATCAAACTCGGCGACGGACTGGAGAAAGGCATCACCATGGGGCCGATGGCCAACGCCCGGCGCATCGACGCAATGGAGGGTTTCGTCAACGACGCCAAGAGCCGCGGCGGCAAGATCCAGACCGGCGGTAAGCGGCGCGGCAACCAAGGTTACTTCTACGAGCCCACCGTCATTACCGACATTCCCGACGACGCCAAAGTGATGAAGGACGAGCCGTTCGGGCCATTGGCGCCGGTCGTCACGTTCAAGACCTTCGACGAGGTCGTCGAGCGCGCCAACTCGCTCGAATACGGCCTCGCGGCCTACGCCTTCACGACGTCGAACGCCACGGCCGCCGCCATCGGCGACGCGCTCGATTCCGGCATGGTCGGCGTCAACTCAATCGCGATCTCGACTCCGGAAACCCCGTTCGGCGGCGTCAAGGAAAGCGGCCACGGCAGCGAAGGCGGCGTGGAGGGTCTTGGCGCCTACCTCGTCACCAAGTTCATCTCGCAAGGCTGAAAATATTTCTCAGCGATAAGACCGCCGGGACAAAAACTCCCGGCGGTTTTTTGTTGTCCGCAAATTACCTAAAAGTGGAACTGCACGACGCGATCGCGCCACTATTTGAACGTGAATGTGTTGCTCGCGCGGCAGGCACGCGCCAGTTCCGGGAACGAATCTAAGCGAGGATGATTGTACGGCCGTGGCGGGGGGAAAGTGCCTGTGACCTATGGACGTACTAGCTGCAATGTTTGCTTACCTCGGCTGCGTTACCGGCATCGTCGGTGCGCTGGCGATTTCGTTCTTTGTTTTCTTTTCCGCGCCCAGCCAGCAGATTGCGCCAAAATACGTTGTCGCAATTGCGGCAAAGTCGGACAAGCTTAACACAACGTTCGCGAGCGGCGGAAAGCCGCCGCCCACCCCCAGCGCCGCTGGGGCTGAAACAACGCCGGCGCCGAAACTCGCTGCGAACACTCGCACAAAGACCAGCACGCCTTCCGCGCAACTGCGCCGTCTGGTGCAGCAGGAGCGCGTGCGGCGGTTTGCTTACCAACAAGATCCCGCGTTTGAGGCTCGTTTTCTAGGCTATGCCGATTGACCGGCGAGAAACTTCGCGCTTAGGCGTAAGACCGTTCCAAATAAGTCACCGCGTCGTCAGCAAGGCCATCAGGGTCACGTTCGCCGCGTTGCGCCATTTCGATGATGCGCTTGGCGATGATCTCCTGCGCCGCGCGTTTATAGGCCGGCGAGGCGAGCTTGCTGCCCGATTGCTCGACTTTCCCCCATGCAGTTTCGAAGACCGCCACCAGCGTCTCGATCATCTCCGGCTCAAAGGCCGATTGTGCAAGCAGTGGGATAATTGGCATGGCCATAGTCCGTATTTTGCAATTCTACTTACTCAAGTGGCAACAAAAAGGTTCGACGTCCCAGAGCGGTCGAGCACGGCCGCCGCGGTAGGGCCGAAGAATAGCGCTTCCCCGGGACGCCTGCTGACACCGAGCACGACCATATCGTAACCGCGCTTCGATTCCCGAAGGATCGCCTCGTCGGGCGCCACCTTCGCGCGCGTGATGGTGCGGACCTCCACTCCATAGCGATCAGCCAGCGACTCGATATCCTTGAGCAAGATCATCTCATTCCGCCGGACGGCGCGTCTCCGCGAGGCGCTTTTGCGGTCGCCATTCCCGTCAGCGCGTGTGACATATAGGATCGTGACATGCGCATTGCTCGCGCGCGCGAGCGTAAGCCCAACTTCGACAGCACGGCGGGACACTTCCGTTCCATTCACCGGAATGAGAATCCTGCCGTAACGGTCGGCGGCGCGATCGAGCCCGGCGCCGTGCGCATCGACCACTGCGAGCGGACCTTCGAAGCCGTCGGTGATGCGGGAAATGTCTTTGCTGAACCCGCCTTTGGGATTGCGGGTCTTACCGATGCCGACGACCAAAAGGTCATAGCCCTTGCGCGCTTCCCCGGCGACCGCCTCGTGGCTGGTCGATTCGTGTTGCCGGCGAACGACATCCACATTGCCTGGCTTCTCCTCGTCGGAATGCGTTTCGAGTGTGGTCGTACCCTTAGCTGCGGTCTTGACCTCCCGCTCCGAAATCTCGCCGTTGCTCTTTTCCGCTACGCCGCTGTCTTCCGCCTCAGTCTTGGCGTCCTTCTTGTCGTGGCCGTTGCTCAACTCGAGGATCGTCGTCGGCTTGCCGCCGGAGCCGGCGATCGCACCGACCAGCCGCGCCGCGATCTTGCCGTTGACGCTGTCGTCGGCGGCGAGCAGCAGGCGTTCGAGATTGGTCACAAACCCCTTGGCATCGAGCTCCTCGCGCTCAAGCCGCAGCCGCTCCTTTTTGCGCAGCGGCAGCCGCTTGAGCGCCCAGCGGAGCATCGTCGGCATGGCCATGGTGGTGACGACCGCCATGGTGACGATGAGCGTGAACAGGTTTTGGTTGAGCACGCCCATCGACAAGCCGATCGAGGCGACGATCACCTCGGTCGAACCACGCGCGTTCATGCCGCAACCCAGCGCGAGCGATTCAGCGCGCGACAAGCCGCCCAGCTTGCCGCCGACAAAGGCGCCCATGAATTTTCCGATGCTGGCGATCAGGATGAGGCCGACAGTGAGCAGCGCGAGATCGGCACGGCGAAGCACTGTCAAATCGGCGCTCAGTCCCGAGAGGCCAAAGAACACCGGCATGAACAAGGCCACGATGAGGCCTCGCAACTGCTCTTCGATATGGCGCGTCAGGATCGGTGATTCGCCGATCAGGATGCCCGCGACGAACGCGCCGAGCACGGTATTGACGCCGATCAACTGCGTCGTCAGCGCCATCGCCACCATGATTACGAGGATGGTGGTGATG
>Ga0181537_10002407_pt1 | contig 16457 bp, 13 predicted proteins | sample PEATcosm2014_Bin_39_FD_119765 | JGI IMG/M metagenome (GOLD analysis project Ga0181537, IMG submission 119765) | Peatland microbial communities from MTU Mesocosm Facility, Houghton, MI, USA - PEATcosm2014_Bin23_10_metaG | ecosystem: Environmental > Terrestrial > Soil > Wetlands > Peat | place... | reverse complement strand
CAAATCATTGGATAGGGGACCGCTCATCGATGCTGGCCTCCTTCCCAGCCAGCATCTTGAATCACATTCCCAGCCCTAACGGAATCCCCTTCCGATTCGGCTTAGGCTTGAAACGCTCTAGAGCGCGCCCCAGATCAGGAACAGCCCGGCTTTGCCGGGCATGCCGCCGGGAAAGTCGAGAATTCGCGCCACCAGGTTGAAGCCCTGGGGTTTGAGATCGCCCTCCCAGCGCAGATAGACTTCGGCCGCCTCGCCGCGCAGGGTTTCGGGCCAGTTGGGCTCGGGGGCGTTGATCGCGCGGCCGCCGTCGCTGCACAGTTCGGCGGGAAACTCCAACAGCGGGAATTCCTTCTCGCCGTGTTCGGCCGCCTCCTGCGCGCGGCGCAGGATGCTGTGCCAAGCCTGATCGCCGATATGGTGATCGATCATGTCCTTGACCATCGCCTTGCGCCGGTTCGCTTCGGCGAGGCGCAACTCGGCGCGGCGGCGCATTTCGGCGGCGTCGTGATCGGCCACCAGATCCTGGAAATGCCGCGCCGAGAGGGCGCCGCCGGACGCCGGTTCGGGGGCCGGCGCGGGCTCCGGTTCGGCAGACAGCACCGGACCGCCCCGTTCGAGCGGCACCTTTCCCGGCCCGCCGATCTGTTCGCCGTTGGCAAACGCGCGCACCAGGTCGGCGCGGCTGACGATGCCGACGATCTTGCCGTCGCGCACCACGGGAACCCGCTTGATGCGATAGGATTCCAGCAACCGGGCGACCTCGCCGACCTCGGTTTCCTCGGTGATGGTCACCACCGGCGCGACCATGATCTGATGCGCGGCGCGGCGGTCCGAATTCACGTAGGTCTGGAATTCGCTGTTGAGATGCTCGCCCTCGGCCAGCATCGCCAACCACCAGTCGCGCCGCGATTCGCGGTCGGTCTCGCTGCGGGCAACCAGATCGCCCTCGCTGATGATGCCAATCGGCACGCCCGCCGCGTCGACCACCGGCACCGCGCTGACGTGATTGCGCAGCAGGATGCGCGCGACGTGACGCACCGAAATGTCGGTGGGCACGGTGACGACGTTCTTGGTCATGATGTCGCGGGCAAGCATGGGATGGCGCTCGCTACATTTGTGCTGCCGCACTCAGTTGGCGGTTTTGGGGTTCCGTTCCAGGGCGTCGTGCACGAGCTCGAGGAACCTTCCGTCGTTGAGGGGCTTTTCCAGCACGTCGAGCGCGCCGGCCGACAGGGCGCGGTTGCGGTTGGCGGGCGTCGGCCGCCCCGTGACCATGATGACCGGCACCTTGCTGTGCGTCTGACGCAACCGTTCGAGCAAGTCGAGCCCGTCCATTTCCGGCATATGGATGTCGAGAACGACGCAACCCACGCTGGTGGGCGGCCAGGCCGCGGCGATCAATGCCTTACCGGACGCATAATCCTGTACCTCGAGGCCTTCGCTCTCGAGCAAAAACCGCATCGAAGCGCGGATAGCGTCATCGTCGTCGACCACAATGACCATTGATTTCGATGCCCGTGCCATGATCCTGCTATCCTCGCGGGCATCGGCCGGCTCGGCCTTGATTCACGTCAATTGCGACCATGAATAAGTATTCGCCCCAGGACTGAGGCTCAAAGCGCAGGCCGATCCTCGATAAGCCCTTCGATTCAAAGTAACTCTCGCATGGCTAGCAGAGCCAGCCGGCGGTTGCAATCGGCGGGTCCGGTACCTATCGTCACTGCGGCGATGGAACCGGGAAGCTGGCCGTATCAAGGCGCGTACGGCTGCCATCGAAGACGAGGGAAATCGGCGACGATGCCTGTGGGTAACCGCGTGCGGCCGGGTAAGGCCGGTTCGAACGGCCGTCGGTCGGCGCGGCGCCAGGCGGCGAAACCGGTGCCGGCCAAGAAGCCAGCCAAGAGGTCGGCCAAAAACGCGGCCGGTGCGAAGCCGCCCGTCGCGGGTCCGGCCGCGCTGGGCATGGCCGGCGTCGACCTGCTGGCCGCGATCGTCGAATCCACCAGCGACGCCATCATCAGCAAGACGCTCGACGGCATCGTCACCAGTTGGAACAAGGGAGCCGAGGACATCTTCGGCTATTCCGCCAAGGAAATGATCGGCAAGTCCGTTTCCGTGCTGGCCGCGCCGGGAAGGGTCGACGAAATGCCCGGGATTCTCGCCCGCGTCGCGCGCGGCAAGCGGGTGGTGGCGTTGGAAACTGAGCGCCGGCGCAAGGACGGTAGGGTGATCCAGGTGTCGCTGACCGTCTCGCCGGTGCGCGATCTCAAAGGCAAGATCGTCGGCGCCTCGAAAATCGTTCGCGACATCACCGCCGCCAAACGCATGCAGGATGAGCTGGCCGAGCGCGAGCAGCAGTTCCGCTCGATCCTGGAAACCGTACCCGACGCGATGATCGTCATCGACGCCGAGGGCGTGATTCAGTCCTTCAGCAGCGCCGCGGAACGCGTCTTCGGCTACACCGCGGCCGAAATCCGCGGGCAGAATGTCAGCCGGCTGATGCCGTCGCCCTACCGCGAAGCGCATGACGGCTATCTCGATCGCTACCGCCGCACCGGCGAGCGCCGGATCATCGGCATCGGCCGGGTGGTGGTGGCGCAACGCAAGGACGGCACCACCTTCCCGATGGAGCTTTCGGTCGGCGAGGCCAAGCCGGGCGCGCGCGGCCTGTTCACCGGCTTCGTGCGCGACCTGAGCGAGAAGCAGCATTTCGAGATGCGCCTGCACGAACTGCAGCACGAGTTGCAGCACATTTCGCGCGTCAGCGAAATGGGGCAAATGGTCTCGGCGCTGGCCCACGAGGTCAACCAGCCGCTGGCCGCCGCCACCAATTACCTGCAGGCCGGCCGGCGGCTGCTGGCGCGGTCCGAAACCGGCGACGTCGAGCGAGCCTCGACCGCGCTCGACAACGTCGCCGCGCAACTGGATCGCACCATCGAGATCATCAAGCGGCTGCGCGCGTTCGTGCACAAGGGAACGCCCGAGTGGCGGCCCGAGGACATCGGCAAGGTGATCGAGGAAGCCAGCGCGCTGGCCCTGATCGGCATCCGGGAACGCGGCATCGACGTGTTCATGGACGATCACCGGTTCCTGCCCCATGTGCGCATCGACAAGGTTCAGATCCAGCAGGTGATCATCAACCTGATGCGCAACGCCATCGAGGCGATGGAGCACAGCGAGCGGCGCGAATTGAGGACGTCGCTCGCGGTCGTCGACGGGAAATTCATCGCGGTGAGCGTGATCGACACCGGTCCGGGGCTCGCGCCCGAGGTGGCCCAACGGCTGTTCATGCCGTTCGTCTCGACCAAGCCGCAGGGCATGGGCATTGGCCTCTCGATCTGCCGCTCGATCGTCGAAGCCCATGGCGGCACCATGTCGGGCGCGTCCAATCCGGGGGGCGGCACCATCTTCCGCTTCACGGTGCCGATCGCCACCGACGAAGCCGGCGCGGCGACGGGGGCGGCCTGAACCCAGGCCTAGCGGTCGGTGCGGCGGCGCCTGCGGCGGCGGATATCGGCGCGTTCGCGATGCAACGGCCAGTATTTCTCCATCGCGATGTAGGTGAACGACGCCGACCAGCCGATCAGCACCAATCCGTTGAGCGCCTCCACGCCGGCGATCAGGCGCAATGCGCGGGTCGGGTAGTAGTCGCCCAACCCCAACGAGGTGTAGGTGACCGCCGAGAAATACAGACTGTCCTCGAAGCCGGCCACGGCCTGACCGCCGAAGCCGCCCAGCCCGAACAGTTCGATGAACACCCAGTAGGCCAGCCCGTACAGCCAGACCTCGGCGGTATGCGCGGCGAAGACCGCGATGACCACCACCAGGATGCGCACCCGCGGCGCAAACGGCAGGTTGAGCAGATGGTCCGAGGTGATGCGCAGGACCTCGTAATGCATCAGGATCGTGACGGCGACCAGGAAGGTCGCCGCGCCCATCGCCGGGATCATGGATGGACGGTCCGACGTTCGTTCCAGAGACGCGGCTCGTTGGCAATCTCTGGGTACATCGCCGACATCGTTATCCTCGTTCCGCGGGAATCGCGCCGCATGGCAGGCCAAGCGCCAGGAAAGCCGGACCGTGCGGTCATGACATTGATGCATGTCAACCCTTGCGGCCAGGCGCGGATTGAGCCAAATCAAGGCCATGCCGGGCATCGCGGCCCTATCCTGATTTGCAAAGAGCGGTTCGCGCTGAGAGGGTGACATGGCCATCAAAACGATCCTGGTTCCGTTGCGCGGCGATGCGATGGATGCGCGCGCGCTCGGTGCCGCGGGAATGCTGGCAAAGAAGTTCGGCGCCCACCTGACGGCGCTTCATGTCGAGCCCGACGCGGGCGACCTGATCGCCTCGATGCCGATCGACGTGGGCGGCGGCGCCTACTTCATGGAAGAGCTGACCAAGTCGATCCAGTCCAGTTCCGACGCGCATCGCGATGGCGCCAAGCGCGCCTTCTCGGAGTGGCGGATCGCGACCGGCGTGCCCGAGGTCGCCGTCCCCGGCGAGGCGCCCGGCGAAACGGCGCGGCTGCTGCTGGTCGTGGGCAACGAGCAGGCCGAGCTTCGCACCCATGCGCAAGTCTCCGATCTGGTGGTGCTGGGACTCGCAGCCCGCGAAGACGTCGATGCCAGCCTGGCGCTCGAGGTCGCGTTGCTCGACAGCGGCCGGCCGGTTCTGGCGCTGCCGCTGAAGGCGACCATACCCGCCGCCGACGCGCCGGTCGCGATCGCGTGGAACGACACCGCCGAATCGGCCCGCGCGCTGGCCGCATCCCTGCCGATCATCGCCGGCGCCAAGGAGGCGCTCATCCTGCATGCGGGAACGACTCTCGATCCGGGTCGCCTCGAGCGCGTGGTTTCCTACCTGGCGTGGCACGGCATCAAGGCGCGGCGCGAGGAACTGGGCGCGGGCGACAGCCCCGGTATCCTGATCGGCGAGCGGGCGGCGCAGATCGGGGCCGCGATGTTGGTGATGGGGGCCTATACCCATAGCCGCGCCCGCGAACTGGTTTTCGGCGGAGTCACGCGCCATATGTTACAGGCAACCCTGGTTCCGCTGCTGCTGTCGCACTGATCCCGCGTTCCCGACGGAGGACGAGCCTTGCAGGCGATGGTGCTGGCCGCTTCTCCCGGCCGGCTGGTCGAGACGGAGTTGCCAGAACCGCTTCCTCCGGGGGCGCATCAGCTTCTGATTCGCGTCAATGCCTGCGCGGTGTGCCGCACCGATCTCCATGTCGTCGATGGCGAACTCACTGAACCCAAGCTGCCGCTGGTGCCGGGCCACGAGATTGTCGGCATCGTCGCCGCCAGGGGTGCGAGCGCCGACCGCTTCGCCGTGGGCGATCGCGTGGGCGTGCCGTGGCTGGGCTGGACCTGCGGCGTGTGCCGCTTCTGCCGCTCGGGCCGCGAGAATCTGTGTCTGTGGGCCCGCTTCACCGGATACCAGATCGACGGCGGCTACGCCGAATACGCGGTCGCCGACGAACGCTTCTGCTTCGCGTTGCCGTCCTCCTATGGCGACGCCGAGGCCGCGCCGCTGCTGTGCGCCGGGCTGATCGGGTATCGCGCGCTGCGCTTCGCCGGCGAGGCGCGGCGGATCGGTCTTTACGGGTTCGGAGCCGCCGCCCACATCGTCGCCCAGGTCGCGCTCCACCAGGGCCGCGAAGTGTTCGCCTTCACCCGCGCCGGCGACAAGGAGGCCCAGGATTTCGCGCGCGGCTTGGGCGCGGTATGGGCCGGGGCCTCGGAGGAGATGCCCCCCGAGCCGCTCGACGCCGCGCTGATCTTCGCGCCGGTCGGATCCCTGGTGCCGGCCGCCCTGCGCGCGACCGAGCGCGGCGGCACGGTGGTGTGCGCCGGCATCCACATGTCGGATATTCCGTCGTTTCCCTATAGCGCGCTATGGGAGGAACGGACCATCCGGTCGGTGGCCAACCTCACGCGTCGCGACGCCGAGGAATTTCTCGCCCTCGCCGGCAAGGTACCGATCGCGACCACGGTGCGGCGCCGGCCCCTGGCCGAGGCCAACCAGGCGCTCGACGCGCTGCGCAGCGGCGCCGTGCAGGGCGCCGAGGTTCTGATCCCGCGCCAGGCGCACGCTTCCCTCTAGCGGGACCGCCCGGGCCATGACCGATACCGAAGCCGCATCCCAGGAAGAGACGATCGCGTTCCTGTCGCGGCCCGCAACCCACGGAGTCGCGCGCGTCGAGACGATCGAAACCCACACCGCGATCGTCTTCCTGGCCGGCGAGCGCGCCTGCAAGCTGAAGAAGGCGGTGCACTACACCTATCTCGACTATTCGACGCCCGAGGCCCGCCGCCGGTTCTGCGAGGCCGAATTGGCGGTCAACCGGCCCCTTGCACCCGCCCTCTACCTCGCGGTCGAATCGGTGACGCGCGCCCGCGACGGCGGTTTGCGCATCGGCGGCGAGGGCGAGGCGGTCGACTGGCTGGTGGTGATGCGCCGATTCGACCAGGCGGATCAGTTCGACCGCATGGCCGAACGGCACGCCTTGCCGATCGAACTGATGCGCCCGCTGGCGGATCGCATCGCCGCGTTCCATCGAAGGGCGGCGTCGACGCCGCACTATGGCGGCGTGGAGGGGATGCGCAAGGCCACCGGCTTTACGATCGAGAATCTGCGCCTCGCGGTCGGTCATGGGCTGGCGCGCGAGGGGGTCGAGCGCTGGATCGGCCGCGCGGTGGCGGCGATCGATCGGCTGGCGCCGCTCTTGGAGCGGCGCCGGGAGGCGGGCCATGTCCGCGCCTGCCACGGCGATCTGCACCTGCAGAATATCTGCCTGTTCGAAGGCCAACCGACCCTGTTCGACGCCATCGAATTCGATCCGGCGCTCTCTTGCACCGATGTTCTCTACGATCTCGCCTTCCTGCTGATGGATCTGCGCCATCGCGGGCTGGAAGCGCATGGCGGCACGGTATTCAACCGCTATCTCGACCGCTGCGACGAGGCCGACGGGCTGGAGGCATTGCCGCTGTTCATGTCGGCGCGGGCGGGAATCCGCGCCCAGATCGCCATCGCCAACGCGCTCCACCGCCACGAAGCCGGCGACAATGCCGCGCTCGAGGCCCAGGCGCGCGGCTATCTCGCGTTGGCGCTGGAACTGCTCGAACCATCAGCCCCGCGCCTGCTGGCCATCGGCGGCGTCAGCGGCACCGGCAAGTCGACGTTGGCGTATGCGATGGCGCCCGGACTCGCATCCGCGCCCGGCGCGCGGGTGGTCCGCTCGGACATACTGCGCAAGCGGGCCGCCGGGGTGAGTCCCGAATCGCGCCTGCCCGAAAGCCACTACACGGTCGAGGCGCATGCCGAGAATCATCGCCGCCTGTTGGCCGAGGTGCGCGCCGTGCTCGCGGCCGGACGGGCCGTGATCGTCGACGCGGTCCTTGCGCTTCCGTCCGAGCGCGGGGAACTGGAGGCCCTGGCGCGCCAAGCGGGCGTGCCGTTCCAGGGCCTGTGGCTCGACGCGCCGGTCGAAATGCTGGAGCGGCGCATTCTCCAACGCCGGGGCGACGCCTCCGACGCGGGAATCGAGGTCATGCGTGCGCAATTGCAACGCGGCGGCATTCCCGCCGGGTGGCAGATTGTCGATGCATCGGGCGCGCCCGCCGCTGTCGCGGCGGCGGCGGTAAAATTGCTGCGCCCAGCTAATGCGACATGAACACCGGCACGGTCATGTGGTCGAACAGGTCGCGGGTCACGCCGCCGAGGATCAACTCTCGCAACTGCGAATGACCGTAGGCGCCGCTGACCAGCAAATCGGCGCCGAGATCGAACGCCCGGTTGAGCAGGGTATCGCCGACCGCCACCTCGCGCACGTCGATCCGCGCCGCCTCGGCATTCACGCCATGGCGCGACAGGTGCAGGGCGATGTCGATGGCCCCGCCCATATGACGATCGACCACCCGATCCTCGGGCGGGTTGACCGAAAGAACCGTGACCTTGTCGGCCGTCGCGAGCAGCGGCATGGCGTCATTGAGGGTGCGGGCCGATTCGCGCGAATCGTTCCACGCCACCACGATGTTGGTGGCGATCGAGTCGAAATGGCCGGCATAGGGCACCACCAGCGCCGGCCGGCCCGACGTCACGACCGCGCGACTCGCCACGCGCGAACCGAAGTCGAGCGGATCGTCGGGATTGCTCTGCCCGGCGATCAGAAGGTCGGCATAGCGCGCGCGCAGCGGCACGATGTCCTCGGGCAGGCCCGACAATTGGACCATCCGGCCGGAGATCCCGGATTGGGCCAGGCATTCGCGGAAATGCTTGTCGGCGTGCACGGCCAGCGCACGCGACTTGATTGCCGCCGATGCCTCGACGGTCGGGGCATTGCCATAGGATGCGCCCGTCGACAGCAGCGGGTCGGTCGCATCCGGCTCGATCACGTAAATCCCGGTGAGATGGGCATCGTGACGCCGGGCCAATTCGGCCGCCAGCGCGACACGCGAATCGCTATGTGCGGTGGCATCGACATGGACGTAGATGTCTTTGTAGGTCATGGCCACTCCCCATATGGAGTGACGCCTCTCCCAGCCCCCAAAGGGCCGGTGGGATACGCCTTCACTTCGAACTCAGCGGGAATTCTGCTCGCGATCGCCGATGCGCGCGTTGATCTGGCGCAACCGGCGAATACCGGTCAGGCGCCGGCGTCGATGGTGCGCAGCGCGTGGACGATGGTCGGGTCAAGTGGGTCGTCGGCGAAGGAGAAGCCGAGATTGGTGCACATTTCCAGCATGGCCGTGTTCTCGCGCAGCACGTTGCCTTCGAGCGCGCCGATGCCCCGCTGGCGCGCGATCTCCATGATGCGCGTCATCAGCAAATGGCCCAGGCCCAGGCGCTTCCAGTCGCTTCGGACGGTCACCGAGAACTCGGCCTTGGCATTGTCGGGATCGGCCGCGATCCGGACGATGCCGATGCCCTGCTCGCCGTCGATGGCGACCAGCGCGAGTTCGCGCGCATAGTCGATCTGCGACAGGCGCGCGGCCAATTCGGGCGTCAGCCCATTGGCCGACGAGAAGAAGCGCATGCGCAGATCGTTTGGGTCCATGCGCGCCGCGCCCGCGATCAACAGCGACTCGTCCTCGGGACGGATCGGACGCAGCTTGATCTTCGCGCCCGAGGGTAGCTCGGCGATGCTTTCGTATTCCCGCGGGTAGGGCTGGATCGACAGCCGTTCCGCCGCCGAACGGGCATCGGGCGCCACGCGGATGCGCGCATCCACGGCGATCACGCCATCGGCATCGGCGAGCACGGGGTTGAGGTCGAGCTCGGCGATCTCGGCGCAATCGGCGGCGAGTTGCGCTACGCGCACCAGCGTGCGCGCTAGGCCTGCGATGTCGGCGGCGCGTCGGCCGCGATAGGCCTGCAGCAGCCGCCAGACGCGGGTGCGCGCCATCTGCGCGCGGGCGAGGGCGTCGTTGAGCGGCGGCAACTCGAGCGCCGTGTCCTGCAACTGTTCGACCGCCGTACCGCCATGGCCGAACATGACGATCGGTCCGAACACCACATCGTTCGTCACGCCGATGATCAGCTCGATCGCGCCGGGCCGCCGGATCATCGGCTGCACCATGAAGCCCTCGAGATGCGCGTCGGGCAGGGCCTTGGCGATCCGCTCCAACATCAGGTGGCAAGCCTTCTCGACCTCGAACGGTCCGGGCAGGTCGAGCGCGACGCCGCCGTAATTCGATTTGTGGAGGATGTCGCGCGACACGATTTTCACGACCACCGGAACGCCGAACTTTTGCGCGATGCGGCCCGCCCCTGCCGGATCCTTAGCCAGTTCGGTCGGCACGAACGGGATGCCGTAGGCGGCGAGCACGGCGGCAACCTCGTCGATCTCGAGCCACTGCCGCTTCTCGCGGATGGCGCGCGCCATCGTGACGTGGGCCGTGTTCACGGCGGGCTCGAACTCGTCGGGGCGCATCGCCGGCGCCTCGCGCAGCAGCTCCTGATTGCGACGGTATTGCACGCGATGCATGTAGCCGCGAATCGCGCTGTCGGGCGTTTCGTAGGTCGCGATCCGCGCCTTGGAGAACAGCTGGCGCGCCGCGGCCGCCGACTGCTCGCCCAGCCACGAAGTCAGGATCGTCGGCCGGCTGCCGGGGGCCGAGTATTTGGGCTGTTCCAGAAGCCCGATAACCGCGCGCGCGCACTCCTGCGGATCGGCCAGCGCGGTGGGGCAGTTAAGGATCAGGATCGCATCGCTGGCCTCGTCGGCGAGCAGTGTCTCGAGCGCCTTGACATAGCGGGTTCCATCGGCGTCGCCGATGATGTCGACCGGATTGCCGTGGCTCCAGGTGGGCGGCAGCACCGCATTCAGACTCTCGATCGTCTTGGCCGATGGTTGCGCCAGACGGCCGCCCTTGGCCATCAGCGCATCGGTCGCCAGCACGCCCGGGCCGCCGCCGTTGGTCAGGATGGTCAGGCGCTCGCCGTGTAGCGGGCGCGTCAAGGCGAGCGTCTCGACAGCGTCGAACAATTCCGTCATATCGCCCACGCGCAACATGCCGGCGCGGCGGAACGCGGCGTCGTACACGGCGTCCGAACCGGCCAGCGCGCCGGTGTGGGAGGCCGCGGCCTTGGCGCTTTCCGCGAAGCGGCCGACCTTGACCACCAGCACGGGCTTGAGGCGCGAGGCGGCGCGGGCCGCCGACATGAACTTGCGCGCGCTGCGCAGTCCCTCGACATACAGCAGGATCGCGCGCGTTTCGTGGTCGGACGCCAGATAGTCGAGCATGTCGCCGAAATCGACGTCGGCCATGTCGCCCAGCGACACGACATGCGAGAAGCCGATGCTGCGCGCCGCCGCCCAATCGAGCACGGCGGTAATCATCGCCCCCGACTGGCTGACGAAAGCCAGATGGCCGCGACGCGGCGCGATGTGCGAGAAGCTGGCGTCGAGGCCGATCTGGGGAACCATCACGCCGACGCAATTGGGACCCACCAGCCGCAGCAGATAGGGTTTGGCCGCGTCGAGCGTGGCCTGCTGCAACTCCTTGCCGCGCGCGCCTAGTTCGCCGAAACCGGCGGAGATGATCACCGCCGCCTTGGTGCCGCGCGCGCCGAGATCGCGGATCAGTCCGGGTACCGTCTCGGGCGGGGTGGCGATGACGGCAAGATCGGGCACCGTCGGCAGGCTGGCCACATCGGGCCAGCACGGCACGCCGTCCAAATCGGCGCGGCGGGGATTGACGGGCAGCAGCACGCCGCCGAAGCCGGCGCGACGCAGGTTGCGCCACAGCACTCCACCCACAGATTCGAGCCGCGGCGACGCGCCGATCACCGCGATCGTCGAGGGCTTGAACAATTGGTCGAGATTGCGGATGGACACGGTGAGGCATCTCCGTCGTGTGCCAGACATCGGCTACAGGATTGCCCGGCGAAGGGCAACCGACGATCGGCCTCCCGCAGCCATGTTGGCCTGCGATCAAGCGCGGCCCATTGACCTCTGTCAATCGAGCGCGCCGCGTCATTTCAGATATGTGAATTTGTGCTCTGGACCCCGCCAAAAGCTATCGCAAATGCCTCGAATTGCGGCAGATCAAGGGCTCATGTGTGTGCGCGGCCGAGAATAGCGGATCGCGACGGAGGATGGGTCGATGAAGGCCGACATACTGGGCGTGCTCGGCGAGCGGGCGTTGGAACAACCGGCGCGGGTCAATGCCGCGCTGGCCGCCAACGATCGGCTCAAATACTATTTCTCGGTGCTGCAGATGGCGCGCGCGCGCGCCGACCGGCCCGATCGGCCGGTTGCGTCCCTGCGCCGCGATCGCCAAGCCTGCGGCGTCGACCTGCCCGAATTCGACGACGCCCCGGCCGCATCCCTCAAGATCGACGGCAAGTACCGCATCCCGACCGCGGCGCGGATGATGGGCGTCATCGCCGACGATCTCCGGATCATGGCCGAGCCGGTCGAGCCCGCGTTGCGCGACCGCGCAACAAAATTGATCGAAGCCTTGCCCTCGGCGGCGGACGACATGCTCGAGGGCACAGCCATCGACGCGATCGTGCACGGCGACCGGCAGGCGGGCGACAGCCTCCATCTGGCGGTAATGGATCTGCACAAGGCGCTGAACGCGATGCAGGTCGAGCTGGCCGAGGAGCGGATCGACGGCGCGTCGGTCTATCACATCGACCAATCCGACCGCGCGATGATCCGCGCCTTCATGGCCGGCGTCAACCGCACCGCGCCGCTCAAATTCGGCCATCCCGGTCTCGCCACCACGGCGACGCGGTCGGGCAACCGACTGGTCATCCAGAACGACATCGGCACCACAGACGCGCATGTCCTGGTGGTGCATGTCGAGGGCCGCACGGCCGCCGTGACCTACAGCGACGTCCACGAGGAGCGGCTGGCCTTCTTCCAGTCGCTGTTCGCCGATCGCCGCACCGAATGGAGCGCGTCGGAAGCGCGCAACGCGGTGGCGCTGGCCGCCGGGCAGCCCTTCTACCTTTCGATCGGCAGCTACGCCGCGCCCGACGACGCCGCGCTCGCGCGCTGGCTCGAATTCCTGGGCAGCCGGCTGGTCTACCTGATCGACTGGAACCGGGCGCGCAAGCAGTTGCGCGATTTCCTCAAGGGCCCGGACCGGATCAAGCTGTTGCGCTGGGCGGCCGACAACGATGTCGGGCACCGCGCCTTCCTGGCCATGGGCGGCGCCCGGCTGGTCTACGGCGCGATCGAGGCGAGCGCCGGCGGCATCATCCATTTCGGGGATCGCCTGGCCGACGTGCTGGGCGACGACGTCGCCTTCGCCTTCATGCAATTCTGCTTCAGCACGACGACCGAGGGTCTGCTCAACCACCAGTCGGAATCGCTGGTGCGCGACCGTATCCGCACCGAGCTGACCGCCCACATCAACACCGGCGAGCGCAGGCTGCTGGCGATCGCGTCCGACCATGCCGGGCTGATCTTCGAGATCGCCACGGCGATCAGGGATGGCCTGCTGACCGGCAAGATCAGCAAGCACGAAGCCGAGCAGATCACGCGCCGCGCCAAGCGATGGGAGCACGAGGCCGACCAATGCCTCAACGAGGCGCGCGTGCTGGTGCGCCGCCGCCCCGACAACGAGCCGGTGGGCCGCATCATCGAGACGGCCGATGACACGGCCGACCATCTCGAGGAAGTCGCATTCCTGCTGACCCTGCTGGCCGACGAGAAGGGGCCGCACTTGGACTTCGCCGATCTACTGTCCTTCGCCGAGATCCTGGTGCGGGCTTCGCAGGAATGGGTCAAGGTGCTGTCGCTCGCCGCCAACGTCGACCCGCACGGCGCGCGCGAGGATGCCGAGGATCTGCTGACCGCGCTCGACCAGATTTCGCAGCTCGAGCACGACGCCGACGAGGCCGAGCGCCGCGTGGCCGTGGTCGCGCTGCGCGATGCGCGCGACTTCCGCCAGCTGCACCTGATTACCGCAATCGCCGACGGGCTGGAGGAGGGCGCCGACGCGCTCAAGCATGCCAGCCTGCTGCTGCGCGATCACGCGCTCGGCGACGCCTCGCTGCATTGATGAGGGCCAGGCCATGATGGATGGCGTCTTCTTGATCGCGCCGGGCATCGGGCCGCCCCCCGGTGGCGCCGATCTGGTCGGCAACAAGGCGTTCAACCTGATGCGCCTGTGCGAGGCCGGCATGCCGGTGCCGCCTGGGTTCGTGCTGTCGGTGGACTGGTGCCGCCGCCGCCGCGCCGGCACGCTGACCGAGGAAGAACTCGAAGCCGGCCTGACCTCGGGCATCGCCCGGCTCGAGGCGCTGACCGGCCAGCGCTTCGGCAGCGAGCGCAAGCCGCTGCTGGTGTCGGTCCGCTCCGGCGCCAAGGCTTCCATGCCGGGCATGATGGAGACCGTCCTCGATATCGGCATGAACGATCGCACGGTCGAGGGCATGATCCGCGCGACCGGCAATCCGCGGCTGGCCTGGGACAGTTATCGGCGCCTGGTGCAGGGGTTCGCCGAAGTGGTCGACACCATGGCGCCGGCCACCATGGAGGCGCCCATCGAAGCGGTGGTGGCGGCCGAGGGTCTGGCCAGCGAACGCAGCCTCGACTTTGCCCAGCTGCGCCGCCTGACCCAGGATATGCTGGTTCGCTATCGCCGCGTCTCGGGCAAGGTATTTCCGCAGAATCCGCGCGCGCAACTGGCCGCTGCCGCCATGGCCGTGCTCGATTCCTGGGATGCGCACAAGGCCGTCGAGTACCGCCGCGTCACCGGCCTGTCCCACGATTCCGGAACGGCGGTGACCGTGCAGACCATGGTGTTCGGCAATTCGGGCGGCACATCGGGCTCGGGCGTCGGCTTCACCCGCAATCCGGTTTCGGGCGCCGACGAGCTTTACGTCGATTTCCAGTTCAACGCTCAAGGCGAGGACGTGGTTTCGGGCCGCCATCCCACCGGCGATACCAAGCGCCTGCGCGCGACCCTGCCGGAGGTGTGGGCGCAGCTCGAAACCATCCGCCGCCAGCTCGAGACGCTGTTCGGCGACGTCCAGGATTTCGAGTTCACGGTGCAGGACGGCGTGCTCCAGCTGCTGCAAACCAGGCGCGGCAAGCGCACCGCCTGGGCCGCGGTCGAGATCGCGGTGGCGCTGGTGAAAGATGGCATCTGCCGACCGCCCGAGGCGCTCGCACTAATCGACGGCATCGATCTCGACCGGGTGATCCGCAAGCGCGCCCAGGAATCCGCCGCGCCGCCGCTCGCCCGCGCCATCGCGGCCAGCGACGGAGTGGTATCCGGTCCGGTGGCGCTCGACCTCGACGCGGTGAAACGCTACGGCGCGGCGGGCGCCACGCCCATCCTGGTGCGGCGCGAGATCGCCACCGCCGACATTGCCGGCCTGGCCGGCGCGGGCGGCATCCTCACCGAACTGGGCGGACGCACCTCCCATGCCGCGGTGGTGGCGCGCCAACTGGGCAAGGTGTGCCTGGTGGGATGCGCGGACCTGTCGGTCGATCTGGCGCGCCGCGCCATCGCCATCGGCACCGTGAAGCTGGGCGAGGGCGAGATCGTCACTCTCGAAGGCAATGACGGCGCGATCTACGCGGGCGAGCTGGCGGTGACGATCGAGCGGCCGCAGGCGGCGATCGACACGATCAAGGGGTGGCGCGCGGCGGCGGCGTAGGGGTCAATCGCCGGTAAGGCGCCGGATTCACTCTTCCGTCTCGCCGATCGCGGTCTGCTGATAATTTTCCAGACCGATCTTTTCGATCAGGCCGAGCTGGGTCTCGTGATAGTCGATCCGTCCCTCCGCCGCCTTCAGCAGGCCGAGAATCAGGTCGCGGCTGACATAGTCGCCGGCTTCCTCGCATTCGGCGAGCGCCGTGACGAGGTCCGCCCGTTCCCTGATTTCGAGGGACAGGTCGTTCTTGATTGTGGCCGGCACGTCCTTGCCGATCAGCAGTTTGCCCGGAAGCATGCTCGGCATGCCCTCGAGAAACAGGAGCCGTTCGATCAGCCGATCCGCTTCCTTCATCGCCGCGATCGAGTTCGCGTACGCCACCTTCCCCAGCGCCTTGAAGCCCCAATTCGCCAATATCCGCGCGTGCAGGAAATACTGGTTGATCGCGGTCAGTTCGAACCCCAACGCGGCGTTGAGCCGGGCGTTGATCTTTGGGCTTCCCTTCATCTGCGGGCGCCTCGCTCAGGTTTCCGGCGACAGCCGGCCGACCGCCGTTTGAAGATAATTCTGCAATCCGATCTTTTGGATCAGTCCGAGCTGGGTTTCGAGCCAATAGGTGTGGTCCTGCTCGGTGTTCTCGAGCAGTTCGCCGACGATGCGGCGGGTTTCGTAATCCTGCTCGGTCTCGCACAGTGCCATGGTCTTGCGCAGCGTATCGACCACGGCGAGTTCGTAGTCGAGGTCGTTCTTCAGCATCTCGGGCACGGTCTTGCCGATCTTGATCGGCTCGCGCGAGGCCACGTCGGGGGTTCCTTCCAGGAACAGGATGCGGCGGATCAGGAGATTGGCATGGCTGAGCTCTTCGAGCCGTTCATGCTCGATCCGTCGATGGAGTTCGCCGAAGCCCCAATTCTCGTACATCCGCGAATGGATGAAGTACTGGTCGGCGGCGCTGAGCTCGCCGGCGAGCAACCGGTTCAACGCCCGAACGACGTTGGCTTTCCCTTTCATGGCGCTCTCCGTCCATTGCCGGACAGATCTATGTCCATGGGCAATGGCGGCAATATGGCCCTCCGGGCCCGATGCGGCAAGCGACCGCGTTAGTGGCCAGGATTAAAGTCAGCCCCTCAGCGCACCGTCACCACGATCTTGCCGGTCGCCTTGCGCTCCGCCAGGGCCGCGAATGCTTCCGCGGCCTGCGCCAGCGGGACCGTCATCGAGACATGCGGCTTGAGGCGGCCGGCGCGATACCAGGCCGCCAGTTCGGCCAGCGAATCGGCCAGCGCGCGCGGGTTGTGGTCGCGATAGGCGCCCCAGTAGATGCCGACGAT
>Ga0181537_10002406_pt1 | contig 16469 bp, 12 predicted proteins | sample PEATcosm2014_Bin_39_FD_119765 | JGI IMG/M metagenome (GOLD analysis project Ga0181537, IMG submission 119765) | Peatland microbial communities from MTU Mesocosm Facility, Houghton, MI, USA - PEATcosm2014_Bin23_10_metaG | ecosystem: Environmental > Terrestrial > Soil > Wetlands > Peat | place... | reverse complement strand
GGCTGGAGGTTGGCGCGTGATTTGGATTGCTGACGGCGCAGTCCCGTGACCCACGTGTCATAGGGCGCGAGCGAACGGAAGAGCGGCTCTACCTTGCGCATTCCGCAACAGCGGTCGGGCGCTGTTTGGTAGAGGATGCCGAATGCAGATTCCTGCTCGGCGACGGTGCGCTCGGGCAGCACGTTGATGAGATTCAGATCCCACTCGGCGGAGATGCGGTCGCGATAGGCGAGGGTCTCAGGAAAGTGATAGCCGGTCTCGAGAAAGAGCACCGGCACGCGTGGCAGAATTACGCGCACCAGGTGGAGAACGACGACGTCTTCGGCTTGAAAACTGCTGGTGACGCAGGCATTCTGCGCAGACGCGAGGCGCTCGCGAAGGAACGTTGCGGCGGTAAGGCCGAGTGCTTCAGATGCCGAGGCCGTTGTCATTTTCATCTCCTGTTCCTGTTGCACTGAGGCGCTCGATTTCGCTGAGGATCTGGTCGGATGTTTCCAGTTCAGGCGCGAGCGCGTAGGGTTTGGTGGCCAAGCCATCGGCGAGGGCAAACGTGATGGGTCCAGGATCATCGGACTCGACCAGCAGAAAAGCGCCGAGGCGCGCAAAGGTGCTGAGCGACGCGGAAGCGGGAACGCGGGTACGGAGCACGAGCGCTCCGGCGGCGAGTAGAGATTGCTCCAACCGTGCCGCAAGCTGCGGACGATTGCCCACCGCGAGCAAGCCTGTGACTGCGTGGCGATGATCAGTGTCGTGAATATCGCGGATCATGCCGGCGCCGGCCGTGGCGTTGTCTGCAGGATCAATCAGGATCAGACTGCCGGTGGTGCGATTGTCGCGATAAAGATCGGCGAGCAGCGGGCGGCTGGTCTCGATGACAACGTGGCCAATGTCGTTGAGCGAGAGTTGTTCGGCGGCTTGCTCCTCGAGATGTTCCACATCGATGCGGGACTTAATCTCGACAACGCGGGCGCGCACGGTCTGCGTCGTGTGCTTGAGCAGATAGGTCGCGCCGGGGTGCAGCGGAGTGGAGTGCATCCAAACCGTGGTCGCTTCAAAACGCGTGCTCTTGTGCGGAGCAGCGTCGACGGCGGCGATCATGTCTCCGCGGCTGAGATCGGTTTCGTCTTCGAGAGTGAGCACAACCGATTGCGGCGCATGGGCTGAGGCAAGCTCGCCATCCCATGTGCTGATGGAGCGAATACGAGTGCGCCTTCCCGAAGGAAGCGCGAGAACCTCGTCGCCGGGGCGAACGACACCGGCCGCGATCTGGCCAGCAAAGCCGCGGAAATCCTGATGAGGACGCACGACGCGCTGTACGGGAAAGCGAAGGCCAGCGTTGGAACGCTCGATGGCCAGCGGCACGGTTTCGAGCAATTCGAGCAGGCTAGGGCCGTCGTACCAGTTGATGCGCGCGCTGCGATGGACGATGTTGTCGCCCTCGAGCGCACTGACCGGAACAACGATCAGCTCGGGAATCTGCAGATGAGCAGCAAGGGCGCGAAGATCGGCGCTGTAGCGATCAAATACTTCTTGCGAAAAGCCGACCAGATCCATTTTGTTGATGGCGGCAATGACGGTGGGAATGCCGAGGAGCGAAGCGATGCAGGTATGGCGGCGTGTCTGATCGAGGATTCCCTTGCGCGCGTCAACGAGGACAATCGCGACGTCGGCAGTGGATGCGCCGGTGGCCATGTTACGGGTGTACTGCTCGTGGCCCGGCGTATCGGCGATGATGAACTTTCTTTTCGGCGTCGAAAAGTAGCGATAAGCCACGTCGATGGTGATGCCCTGCTCGCGCTCGGCGCGCAGGCCGTCGGTCAGCTGTGCAAAGTCGATGGCAGCGTTGTGAGTGACGGCCCGAATGTGGTCGTCGTAGACATTGCGCGAGTCGTAAAGCAGGCGCCCAATCAAGGTGGACTTGCCGTCATCGACACTGCCGGCGGTTGAAAAGCGCAGCAAGTCTTTGGCACGCTCGCTCTCAAGCTGCTGCTCGATGCGCGCGTCAACATCATCGGGAAGGGCGGCGATCAAATCGCTCTCGTCGGCTGCAATCATCAGAAGTAGCCCTCGCGCTTCTTCAATTCCATCGAACCGTCCTGGTCGTGATCGATCACGCGATTGGCGCGCTCGGAGTTGCGCACCGCCATCAACTCGGCGATGATCTTGGGCACGGTGTCGGCATCGGAGCGAATGGCACCGGTGCACGGGCTGCAGCCAAGCGAACGCAGACGGCACTTGACCCATTGCTCTTCGCCGGGCAGGCCCTGCACAAAGGGCTGTTCAACGGGGATGAGCGAGTCGCCGCGCACGAGCATGCGGCGCTCTTTGGCGAGATAGAGCGGCACGATGGGAATTTTTTCGAGATGGATATAGTGCCAGATGTCGAGCTCAGTCCAGTTGGAGAGCGGAAAGACGCGAATGCTCTCGTCGGGGCCGATGCGGCCGTTGAAGAGGCTCCACAACTCGGGGCGCTGGTTTTTGGGGTCCCACTGGCCGGCGCGATCGCGGAAGGAGAAGATCCGCTCTTTGGCGCGGGACTTTTCTTCGTCGCGGCGGGCGCCGCCAAAAGCCGCGTCGAAGCCATGCGCGCGCAGCCCATCGAGCAGGGCCTGGGTCTTGAGGAATCCGCAGCAACGCTGGGTGCCAAGACGAACCGGGTTGGCGCCGTCGGCCAGCGCTTCTTCATTGCGCCAGACGATCAGTTTGAGGCCGAGTTCGGCGGTGTAGCGATCGCGAAATTCGAGCATCTCGCGGAATTTGTAGCCGGTGTCGATGTGGAGCAGCGGAAACGGAATCGGCCCGGGATGAAAGGCCTTTTGCGCCAGGCGCAGCATCACGGAAGAGTCTTTGCCGATGGAATAAAGCATCACCGGCTTCTGGAACTCCGACGCCACTTCGCGGATGATGTGAATGCTCTCAGCCTCGAGAAGCTGGATATGGTTGAAGCGGCGGGCGGGACTGAGGCCCGCGGTCGAGTTGAGCGCGAGAGGGGCTGCGGGTTGGCGAGGAGCGAAAGCGGAATCGCTCGCTGAGGCTGTCATGCTGCTTCTCCGATTGAATTGCGTGCAAAAACAAAAAACCCGCGGCTGCAGAACTCTGCGGCGCGGGCTTCGGGGATCGATCTGAGTTTGAGTCTGGCTTACCCCATAGTCCGGCGCGCTGCGCAACAACATGCACAACACAGCGCCGTCATGGGACACAAACTCATGGATTTACTATAGCCTGCGACCGGGCGGGGGTCAAATCCCGCCTCGGGCCGATGGGCCTCGTTATGCGAGTGTATCGGCGATCGCGGCGAGGTCGAAGTCCTTTGCGGTGATGCCCCCAGCGTCGTGGGTTACGAGGGCAAGCCGAACCCGGTTATAGCGGATATCGATGTCGGGATGGTGGCCGGCCGATTCGGCCGCCTCGCCGACCCGATTGACGAAAGCGAGGGAGGCGACGAAGTCCTTAAACGTAAAGGTGCGCGTAAGCTCGCCCGATTCGACCTTCCACGACGGAACGGACGCGAGACGAGCGGAGATTTCAGTTTCTGAGAGCGGGGGCATAAACGATCCTCTTGGCGCGCGGTAAGTGCGGGCCGTTTTCATCAACTATATCGTTGGATGCGGCGGCCCGGTGGCCGTTGTTGGCTCGCTTCAGAGGGCTGGGGATACAATCTCGAAGTGCCGCGGAGGCTGGGGTGGCTGGAAATCTGAAGGAGCCTCGGAAATAGATGAACAAGGTCTTTCCCAACGCGCGAGACGCACTTGACGCCCTGATTGAAGACGGCATGACTCTGGCCGTTGGCGGCTTCGGTCTGTGCGGAATCCCGGAAAACCTGATCCTGGCGCTGCGCGACACGGGGAAGAAGAACCTGGTCGTGGTCAGCAACAACGCGGGCGTCGACGGCTGGGGGCTTGGGTTGCTGCTCGAGTCGCGCCAGATTCGCAAGATGGTATCGAGTTATGTGGGCGAGAACGTTGAGTTCGCGCGGCAGTTTCTGTCGGGCGAGCTGGAAGTCGAGTTATGCCCGCAGGGAACGCTGGCCGAACGCATGCGCGCGGGCGGTGCAGGCATTCCCGGGTTTTATACGCGCGCCGGCGTGGGCACCCTGATCGCCAAGGGCAAAGATCATCGCGACTTTGACGGAACGACCTACATCCTCGAGCGCGGCATCAAGGCCGATGTCGCGCTGGTCAAAGCGTGGAAGAGCGACATGAGCGGCAACCTTGTATATCGCAAAACGGCGCGCAACTTCAATCCGCCGGCGGCGACATGCGGTGCGGTGACGGTAGCCGAGGTCGAGGAGTTAGTTGAAACCGGCGCGATTGACCCTGACCACGTGCACACGCCGGGTATCTACGTTCATCGTGTCGTGCACTACCCCGATCAGCAAAAGCGCATTGAGAAGCGCGTCACCCGGGAGCAGGCGTGATGGCGTGGACGCGCAAACAAATGACGGAGCGCGCGGCCAAAGAGCTGCGCGATGGCGACTATGTAAACCTCGGCATCGGCATGCCGACCATGGTGGCGGGATGCATCCCAGCCGGCATCAACGTCACGCTGCAATCGGAGAATGGGTTGCTCGGGATCGGCGATTTTCCGCTCGACGATGAGGTCGATGCCGACCTGATCAATGCGGGCAAGCAGACTGTGACGGCCGTCAAGGGAGCGAGTTACTTCTCAAGTGACGAGTCGTTTGCGATGATTCGCGGCGGCCACATTGACCTGGCCATCCTTGGCGCGATGCAGGTCTCGGAGCGCGGCGATCTTGCCAACTGGATGATCCCCGGCCAGATGGTCAAAGGCATGGGCGGCGCGATGGACCTGGTGGCAGGGGTAAAGCGCGTGATCGTCTTGATGGAGCACGCCACCAAGACCGGCGAGCCGAAAATATTGAAGGTATGTTCGCTGCCCCTGACCGGTGCGCGTGTGGTGAACCGGGTCATCACCGAACTTTGCGTTCTCGACGTGACAAAGGATGGTCTGGCGCTTATTGAACTGGCGCCCGGTGTTTCACGAGACGAGGTGCAGGCAAAGACCGGGGCGGCGATTCAGCCAGGCTGAGGCGGGGTGACCCGATCGTTCATCAGGTGGACGCTGCCGCGGGCGACCTCTTAATGGTCGCGATCAGGGCAGCATTCGCCACAGTGAGGCCCGCCAACAAATACAGGCCGGCAATCGGTGAATTGAAGTGGAGATCGGCCCAGACTTTCACGTTGGGCGCGATGAATCCGCCGAGGTTGCCGACGCCGATGAGTGCGATGCCGCCGGCCGCTGCTCTATCTGCAAGATAGCCCGTGGGGAACGTCCAGAAAAGCGGCTGAACCGCGATGTAGCCCGAGACGGCAACTGACAGCCACACCAGTCCCCATCGCGGGCCGGCCGTGGGAAAAGCAAAAGCCGCGCCGCCGGCAATGAGCAAAGTGAAAATCGCGAGATTGCGATGGCTTTTGAATGCGTCACCGGCGCGAGGCAGGAAATAAACTGCACCAAGCGCGCAGATCCAGGGAATGGCGGAGACCACGCCGACAGCAAATCCGGCGGGCCGTTGCATGAGGGTCGCGATCTCGGCGGGCAGATAGAAGATCGCTCCGTAGGTGCTCATCTGGATCAGCATATAAATCAGCAGAAAGCGCAGGACGCGCGGGTCGCGGAACATGGGAAGAAGTCGGGCGGGGCCCGCCAAGCGGCGAGCGGCTTCTTCTTCCTCCAAGGCCTCGGTCAGCGCCTGCCGTTGCGAGGGCTGCAGCCAGCGTGCGTCCGCAGGTTTGTTATCGAGAAACCAGTAAGCAGTAAGTCCCAGCGCTACGGCCAGAAATCCTTCCACTAGAAACATCGATTGCCAGCCCTGAAGCCCTGCCAAGCGGGGTAACTCGAGCAGCAGTCCTGAGAGCGGTCCACCTAGGATAAGAGCGAGCGGAACGCCGAGATAGAAGACACCGAGAATCTCACCGCGGACACGATTGGGAAACCAATAAGTCAGATACAGAATCGTTCCCGGGAAAAACCCGGCTTCCAAAACTCCCAGAAGCAATCGCAAAACATAGAACGAAGTATGTCCGCTGACAAACATCGTTGCCATCGAAGCCAGTCCCCAGCCGATCATGAGAATCGGAAACCAAATCTTGGCGCCAATGCGGTGAAGGATCAGGTTGCTGGGAAATCCGCAAAGCGAATAACCGACAAAGAAGAGGCCTGCGCCCAACGCGTAGGTGCGCTCTGAGATTCCGGCGAAGGATTGGAGCGCCTGCTTGGCAAAGCTGACATTGGCTCGATCGAGAAAGGAGACCACGTAGAGCAGCATCAGGTAGGGCGCAAGACGCCGCCGCGCCCTCACGATAGCGGCTTGCAGTGGGCTATCGGCGGCGCCATAGGAACGAATGAGCACAACCCAATATACAGTTGGCTCCGTTTGGCGCAGCGCGGGGAGTCAGATGCGTCGCATTTCCAGGAGCAACGATGAAGTCCCGTTGAATTTGCGAAGACTCATTGCTGGTGAGAGGTGACTGGGACTGCAAACAGTGAAGTTAACTAACTCAACTTGCCCTATAACCCACTAAAGATCTCTTGCATTGTTGCCGATAACATCGTTACCTAAGTTTGTAGCAAGAGACTCACTAGTACCAAAGGGCTATTCCTGAACCATAACATGTCGAAACTAAACTATTTAGACGGGCGAGCTGAATTGGAGTGAACAGGGATGAAGGGAATCGGGCATAGGTTCACATGGACCGTCTCGATCTCAGCAGCATTTGTAGGCTTGGCGGCAATCGGATTTGCCGCATGGCACTGGTCGCTGTTCTCCGCTCATAACACCATCCTTGAATTGCGCGATTTGCCGGTGCATTCTCCGGTGCATCTACTCGGCGTTGTCACCTATACCGATGAACCAGGAAACCGGTTCTGGATTGAGGATGAGACTGGCGCCACGGTAGTTCCAGTCAATCCGGAAAAACTTGACGTTCACGTCGGTGAAACGATTTCTCTGGACGCGATGAAGACTGGCCCCTACGACCCGATCCAGGGGCCGGCCAGCTTTGGACTCGCGCACGTGCAGGTTCACTCAAGCGGCGCGCGAGTGAAACTGCCCCCGCCCTACCCGGTCACCCTGGCCAATTTTCCGACGCCTGATAAGAATGGCCTGCGCATGCGGGTCACGGCCGTCGTGCAGGACGCGAGTCTGGACATGTACGGGCGTCTGAGACTCACATATGCGGATTCTGGAATAGGCAACGATTTGATTGTCGCCAAGCCAGACGGCGACTACTCAAAGCTGGTGAATGCCAACGTTGAGATTGTCGGGCTGACAGAACAGTCGCGCAACTCTCAAGGGGGATTGCTGCAGCAGCAAATCTGGGTGCCCTCGAGTAACGACATCAAAATCATGCAACCCGCGCCATCCAGCAGCCCAGTCTATTCGATCCGCGATTTATATCGGAAAAGCGGCATAGTCGGTGGACATCTGGTGCATGTGCGCGGACGGGTCGCGATGGCTTTTCCTAACTCGGTATTGCTCGAGGACCGCTGGGGATTGATTGAATGCCATCTTGAACGCGAGCAAGAGTTCGCGGTCGGAGACTCAATCGAGGTGAGCGGATTTCCGGGGGCGTTGGGAATTGCGATTGCTCTCTATCATGCGAAAGGCGTTGCGATACCACCGGAGCAGATCGACCGGCAGAACACCGAAGACCGGGAGATCAGCCCGCTCACAACCACCGCGTCCATTCGGCAGTTGCGGCGTTCTCGCGCTGCCAACGCGCTGCCCGTTCGCATCTCGGGCGTGATCACTTACCTCGATCCTATTTGGCAGCAGCTTTTCGTTCAGGACAAGACCGGCGGGATTTATCTCAAGTATGCGGGGCACCAGCCCGGATTGCATGTCGGCGAGCAAGTCACTGTTATTGGAATTACAGGGCCTGGCAATTACGCGCCGGTGATACTGGCGCCGAAGTTTGAGATAGGGAACGACGTTCCGCTTCCCACTCCTGTCCCGGTTACGACCGAAGACGCTACGGCTGGACTGCTCGACTCGCAGTACGTGACCGTCGATGGCGTCGTCCATCCGATGAAGTTCGCCGAGGAGCCGAGTCATCCGATTCTGACCTTCGAACTCTACACGGCGGTCGGGCAAATCCATGTCTTCACTTCGCCGGGGTTCCCAGATCTGCGTCAGTCTCGCAACCTCGAGGATGCCCGTGTCCGCATACAGGGCGTGCTTGGCACAATCTTCAACTCGCGACGCCAGTTGGTCGGCTACCAGCTGCTCGTCTCATCCGAGTCTCATATCCAGACAATTGAGGCGGCGGTGTCAAACCCCTTTGAGACGGCGGCGACACCGATTGGGTCGTTGTTGAGTTTTTCGCCCGGAACCCGATTTGGCCATCGCGTCAAGGTGGCCGGCTCGGTGACCATGGTGGGCCGCGACTTTCTCTATGTGCAGGATGGTAGCGGCGGAGTCGAGGTGCGAGGCGACGCGCACCCTGTGCGAGTGGGCCAACGGATTGAGGCGATCGGTTATCCAACGCTCGAAGGCCGCTATTCGCCCGTGATCACAGACTCCGAGCTTCGCATCCTTCCCGGCGAGAGTCCGATTCAGCCGGTCGCAACCGATGCCGGATCGATTCTGCAGGGGCAATACGATTCCCAACTCGTAACGGTAGAAGGCCGTTTGCTTACGACTTTGCGTGCGCCCGGCAGCGAAGTTCTGGTGCTGCAATCAGGAATTGAGACTTTCATGGTGCAGTTGGATACCACTGACCTGGAAGTCTCGCCGATCAAGCTCAGAGAGGGCAGCGTGCTGCGGCTGACCGGCGTCTGCTCAGTACAGATCAACCCGAGGAAGGTCTACCGGCTTCTCCAAGAGGACCCGGTCAGTTTCAAGATATTGTTACGCTCACCTGCTGACGCAACAGTTATACGGAACGCCTCGCTTTGGACGCCGCAGATGCTACTGCCTCTGCTCGGCCTGCTCGCTTTGTTGATTGTCGTGATCCTCGCGTGGGTTGACGTTTTGCGGCGGCGGGTGCGAAGGCAGGCAGTCGCCCTGCAACGCGCGTCGCAGACAGCCCAGGCGATTCACGATCTCTCCACTGCCATGCAGGAAGTTTCGCTGGAGCAGCGATTTGATACGCAAGTATCCGTGCGCGGCAGCGAAGACATCGCCCAGCTCGTGGTGGGGTTCAATCGAATGCTGGCGCAGTTGCAGCAGCGCGATCGTGCCAAGCGCGAGGCTGAAGCCATGCTGCAACATCAGGCGCTGATCGACGAACTGACCAGCCTGCCCAATCGCAGACTGCTTTCAGATCGACTGAATCAGAGCCTGGCCGCGGCGCGACGCGAAAATTCCATCGTCGCATTGCTTTATATCGATCTTGACGGATTCAAGCTGGTAAACGACAGCCTTGGACACGCGGCCGGCGACTTGCTTTTGACAGAGGTTGCGCAGCGTCTCAAGATGCGCATTCGCGAATCCGATACGCTGGCTCGCATCGGCGGCGACGAATTCACGGTTATCCTTAATCACATCGAGTCAAAAGAAGGCGCGGAAAAGTTTGCCACCGACCTGCTTGATTGTCTGAGCGCTCCGTTTAACATCGAGGGGCATGAAATCACGGTCGGAGCCAGCATTGGCATCAGCAGCTTTCCCGATCTCGCGAGCGAAGACGACAACCTGCTGCAGCAAGCCGACAGTGCAATGTATGCTGCCAAGCGGTCAGGGAAGAATCGCATTGTCCACTTTAGCAGCGATATGGGCACGTCGGTGCGCGAACGCTTGACATTGGAGACCGAGCTGCGGCGCGCTGTGGCAAACGGCGATATCTCGATTCATTATCAGCCGGAATTTGATCTCAGCACCGGCACGATTGTTCGTTTTGAAGCGCTCGCACGCTGGACGCATCCGAATCTCGGGGTGATACCTCCCCTGCGCTTCATCCCGGTCGCTGAAGAGTGCGGAATCATTGTGCCGCTTGGCGCGCTCGTACTGGAACGCGCCTGCACCGAAGCCCTATCTTGGCAAGCATTGTCAGACCATCCCATCCAGGTCGCGGTCAACGTTTCGAGCATTCAGTTTGCGCGAGAGGGCTTTGTCGAGGAAATTGTCGAGATCCTCGACCGCACAGGGCTGGCCCCGGGCCTGCTGCAACTGGAGCTGACGGAGTCGGCGACTCTTCTCGGAATCCAGCATGCCGCCACGATGATCCAGCGCCTCAAAGACCTCGGCATTAACGTGGCCATGGACGACTTCGGAACCGGCTACTCATGCCTGAGCTATCTGCCTAAGCTTGCCTTTAATGCGCTGAAGATCGATCGCACTTTTGTGAACGAAGTTGTGAATTGCACTGAGACGAGAGCGCTGGTGCAATCCATTTTGACTCTGGCGCATAACCTTGATATGAAGGTCATCGTCGAAGGGATCGAGAACCACGAGCAGCTCAAGCTGATCAGCGAGCTGGGCGGCAACGAAGCCCAAGGCTATTTGCTGGGCCGCCCGACTCCCGATCCGCGCGATGTGTTGCGCAAAAAACGGGCTTCTGACGCCAAGGCTCACTCTGAAAATCTCGAGCCCGCAATGTTCAGCTTCTAGCCCTGCAAAGCCTTCTCATCCATTTTCAAATTGCGCTGGAACTCCACCTGAGCGGGCGCCGGCTCGCAATCACGCATATTTTCCGAATGCCTCAATCTGCGCGGCGCGGTATTCGCGCCGGCGCACCGGCGACGACAACACCGTCGATGTTGAAGTCGCGCCCAGCGCCGAGAGCCTGTCGATGAATGCCTCCAAATGACGGATGGAGACGACGTCAGCCTCAAGTACAAACGACTCGGCGCCGGTGATGCGATGGCATCGGCTGATTTCGGTCAACTCTTTAATCGCAGCAACGGTTCGCGTAACCTGCGCGTCGCCGCCGTGGATGGTCAGGCGGATGATGACTCGAATCGGCATGCCCAGCCTAGCCATGTCGAGCGCAACGTGATAGCCGGTAATGACTCCAGCTTCCTCAAGCCGGCGGACGCGTTCTGCCGCGGCTGGAGTCGAGAGGCCCACCATCCTGCCCAGCTCTGCAAATGACAGGCGTGCGTTGTGTTGGAGCGCCTCAAGGATCTTCCACGCGATTGCATCTAATTCAACATGGTTGGGAGCGATACGGTGCGCCATAGTCTCCTACATTTCTTAAGCACTTCCATTATTATGCCTAATGTTGTTAGGATCCAAGTCGATTTTTTCGTCCAATCCGCATTCTCTGTGCCACACGCCGGGCCTATGCTTGCTTCCGACACGAATGGTGTCGACCGGAATTTCCCCTTGCTTCCCCGCGAGTCTCCGGTACTGGAGGTCCAACCATGAGCACTCTCCCGCATCCTGCAACTGCTGACTTGATGACCCATGATTCGGTCGAATCAATCCCAACACGAAAGGATTTTCTGCCGCTCAAAGGCACTGACCACATCGAGTTTTATGTCGGCAATGCCCGGCAGGCTGCTTACTTCTATCGCGCGGCGTTTGGGATGTCGCTCGTGGCCTATGCTGGGCCCGAGACCGGGCAGCGCGATCGCGCTTCGTATGTGGTCCAGCAGGGCAAGATTCGCTTTGTGCTCACGACCCCGCTGCGCAGCGACCACGACATCGCAGGGCACATCCATCGCCACGGAGATGCGGTGCGCGTGATTGCCCTGTGGGTTGACGACGCACGAAGCGCATGGCGCGAAACCACGCGGCGCGGTGCGGTCAGCATAGCAGAGCCGCACGTCCACACTGACGAGCATGGCAGCGTGATCCTGTCGAGCATTCATGCCTACGGCGACACGATTCACATGTTTGTCGAGCGCGGCAGCTATTCAGGCGCTTTTCTCCCCGGCTATCGCGCTGTCGAAAGCGATCCCGTGGCGAGGCCCGTCGGTCTGAAGCATATCGATCACATCGTGGGCAATGTGGGCTGGCACGAGATGAATGCCTGGGTCAACTTCTATAGCAACGTAATGGGGTTTTCGCTCTACCAGCATTTTGACGACAAGGACATATCGACCGAGTATTCGGCGCTGATGTCGAAGGTGATGGCCAACGACAATGGCTATGTCAAGTTCCCCATCAATGAGCCCGCCGAGGGCAAACGCAAATCACAAATCGAAGAGTACCTTGAGTTTTATCCGGGGCCGGGAGTGCAGCACATCGCGCTTGCGACCGATGACATTCTGCATACGGTGAACCGGCTGCATGAGCAAGGCATCGAGTTCCTGCGCGTGCCGCACACCTACTACACCGAACTGCAGGACCGTATCGGCACGATCGACGAGCCGATCGATGAGTTGGAGGCACTTGGCATTCTGGTGGACCGCGACGACGAAGGATATATGTTGCAGATCTTCACGCGGCCAGTGGAGGATCGTCCTACTCTGTTCTTCGAAATCATCCAGCGCCATGGCAGCCGCAGTTTCGGCAAAGGCAACTTCAAGGCGCTCTTTGAGGCCATCGAGCGTGAACAGCAAGCGCGAGGAAATCTCTAGGCCAACGGGAGACAAACGATGAATACCGAAACGCTTTCGGCTGCAGCTCCCTACATCATCCGCCAGGAATACTCGTCGTATACCCCGGAGCAGCACAGCATCTGGGCTGAACTTGTTAAGCAAGTGATGCCTGAGCTCGAGAAGCACGCGGCGCGCGAGTATCTTGAAGGATTCGAAATCATTGGACTGCAACCGGACTGCCTTCCACATCTCGGCTCGATCAGCGCGCGGCTTGAGCCGAGAACCGGATGGAACTCGACGCCTGTCAGCGGATTCCTGCCCGCGCCTGCATTCTTTGAGATGCTGGCGACACGACGTTTCCCCACGACCACGTGGCTGCGCAGCCGCGATTCGCTCGAGTACACACCGGAGCCTGACATCTTTCATGACGTCTTCGGCCATGTACCCATGCATGCTCACAAAGTGTTTGCTGACTTCCTCGAGCACTATGGGCGCGTGTGCGCCGGCATTTCTGACAGCTCCGCGTTGGAGAAGCTCGGACGTCTATTTTGGTATACGGTGGAGTTTGGCGTGATCCGCCAGCAAGGCGAGTTTAAGGTCTACGGTAGCGGATTGATCAGCTCCCACGGCGAGTGCGCAAATGTGATCGGCGGTCATTGTGCGATTCACGACTTCTCCCTCGACGAAGTGCTGAATACTCCGGTGAAAGTGGATGAACTGCATAAACTGCTCTTTGCCGTCGACAGCTTCGACCAGGTTTACGAGGCGATGCACGAGGCCGAGATTCGTGTGATGAACGTATGCTTGTGAAAGGTGCAATCGATGAAAGATGACCTTCGATATCAGACCGGCTTCGGCAACGAATTTGCCACAGAGGCGGAGAGTGGCGGGCTCCCGGTCGGCCAGAATGCGCCACAAAAGCATCCGCTCGGTCTCTACACCGAACAGTTCAGCGGCACGTCTTTCACCGCGCCGCGCGCGACCAATCGCCGCACCTGGACGTATCGCATTCGCCCATCCGTCACCCATCGTCCCTACGAGGAAATTGGAATGGGCAAGATTCGTAGTGGGCCGTTCATCGAGGTTCCGACGACTCCGAATCAACTCCGTTGGAACCCGCTGCCGATGCCGAAAAAAAGGACTGATTTCGTCGACGGCATTTTTACTCTGGGCGGCAACGGTGATCCCGCGATGCAAACAGGAGTTGCGATTCATCTCTATGCCGTGAATGCGTCGATGGAAGATCGCTTCTTCTATAGCGCGGATGGCGAACTTCTTATTGTGCCGCAGACGGGGCCGTTGCGCTTTCATACGGAGCTCGGGATTATCGAAGTGGCTCCCGGAGAGATTTGTGTCATTCCGCGTGGAGTCAAGTTCAGAGTTGTGCTGATCGAGAGCCAGGCCCGGGGATACATTTGCGAGAACTATGGTCCACCTTTTCGCCTGCCGGAACTTGGAGCGATCGGCGCCAATGGGTTGGCAAATGCACGCGACTTCAAAGCCCCTGTGGCCGCATACGAAGATCGCGATGGAGAGTTTCACATCACCGCCAAATTCATGGGCCGTTTGTGGTCCGCGGCGATCGATCACTCGCCGCTCGATGTCGTTGCATGGCACGGCAATTACGCTCCTTACAAGTACGATCTGGCGCTCTTCAATTGCATCAACACGGTTTCGTTCGATCATCCCGATCCTTCGATCTACACCGTACTGAGTTCGCCCTCGGTTGTCCCCGGCACGGCAAATTGCGACTTTGCGATCTTCCCTCCTCGCTGGATGGTTGCAGAGCATACCTTTCGTCCGCCGTGGTTTCATCGCAATATGATGAACGAATTCATGGGGCTCGTCTTTGGCGCATACGACGCCAAGGCCGAGGGATTTGTGCCCGGTGGCGCCAGCCTGCACAACTGCATGGCCGGTCATGGGCCCGATGCCGAAACATTTGAGCGCGCAAGCAACGCAGAGCTCAAACCGCAATTCCTCGCCAATACAATGGCCTTCATGTTTGAAACCCAACTCGTGGTGCGGCCAACCGAATTCGCGATGAAGACCAGCATTTTGCAGCATGAGTACTTTGAATGCTGGCAGGGATTGAAAAAGCATTACCATCCGGCGCGCAGCAAAACGCCGAAGAAATGACCGCGATTGAAACTTTGACCGGGGGCCTGTTTGACTATGCCGGGCTCTTTCCGCCTGCAAGCCTTGACATGCGCGCTGCGACCGGGAATTTTCTGAGAGACACAGACGACAGGCATTCTGCAGCGCTCGGTCGGTTCGTAGTCGACGAGTCGCGCATTGCAGAGTTTCGCGAGTTTGCAGGCAGCTCGGTTCGCGAAATACCTCTGAGCCTCCTCATTACTCCGGCCACAGATTGGGGCGGCCTTGCGAGATTGCGCGGGGAAGGCATCCGCATCGAGTCAATTGAAGTTAAAACGAATCAGCCGGCAGAGATAAAGAGCGTTAATCAGAGAATCGGCCAAGACCTTACCGCATATTTTGAAATACCAATTTGCGAGGCCGACCCCGCTTGTCTTGATGCAATCGCCGCCGCTGGTGCGCGCGTGAAACTGAGGATGGGGAGCGTGGTTCCCACGGCGATTCCTTCGACGGCGGCCGTTGCCACAATGCTTAAGATCCTCGCGGATCGCCGGCTGCCATTCAAGGCGACTGCTGGATTGCATCATTCTATACGCGCGGAACATGCATTGACGTATCGACCCAACAGCCCCGTGGGCTTGATGCATGGCTTTGTGAATTTGCTTTGTGCCTCGGCGCTGGTTTACTTCGGCGGCGACATCGAAGAAGCTAAGGCTATCCTTGACGAACAGGACCCCGGCACCTGGCGGATGACTGCACAAGCCGTCTGTTGGTGCGCTCGTTGCTGGAGTGTTGAGCAACTGCGCGACGTTCGTCAGCATTTCATGACAAGCATCGGAAGCTGTTCGTTTCGAGAGCCGATCGAAGATCTGGAGACGATGGGATGGCTTTGAAGAGCTGGGTCTCGTCGGCCAACGACGCCGCCACGGATTTCCCCATTCAGAATCTTCCGTACGGCGTCTTCCGTCACGGAGCGCGTGACAATATCGGCGTTGCCATTGGCGATCAGATTCTCGATTTACATGCGGCCGCACAAAAGGGCTTGTTAATGGGATTAGGCGACGAAATCGTAAGCGCCTGCAGCGCGCCAATGCTGAACAATTTGATGGCGCTCGGACCCCCTGCCTGGCCCGCACTGCGAAAGAGAATCACCGATCTTCTCGACGAGACTGGGATCTCCGGCAAACCACGAGAGCAAGCCGCAGCTGCGCTCGTTCCGATGCGAGATGCCGTGATGCAGCTGCCCGCGGAAATCGGCGACTACACGGATTTCTACGCGTCAATCGATCACGCAACGCGCGTGGGCAAGCTCTTTCGCCCGGACAATCCGCTGCTGCCCAATTACAAATACGTTCCGATCGGCTATCACGGACGCGCTTCATCCATCGTGGTGAGCGGACACGAACTGCGCAGACCGTGGGGCCAATTGAAACCAGCGGAGGGCGCTCCGGAGTTCGGCCCTGCGCGTTCGCTCGACTACGAACTGGAAGTTGGCGTATTTATCGGCCCAGGAAATGATCTCGGCTCGAGCATCCCAATCGCAAACGCAGAGCAGCACATCTTTGGCCTGTGCCTGGTAAACGACTGGTCGGCGCGCGATATCCAGGCGTGGGAATACCAGCCGCTGGGTCCGTTTCTCGCTAAGAACTTCGCAACAACAATCTCGCCATGGATCGTTCCGCTCGAGGCGCTGAAACCGTTTCGCGTTCCAACCAATCAACGTCCGCAGGGAGATCCCGCGCCGCTCGCGTATTTGGCAAGCCCCTCATCAGCCACCGAGGGCATCGACCTGACGCTCGAAGCTTTCATCCAATCGCGGAATATGCGCGATGCGGGCGTAACTCCAATGCGCGTGAGTTCCGGCAACTTACGCGACCTCTATTGGACCCTGGCGCAACTATTGACCCACCACGCGAGCAATGGAT
>Ga0181537_10002405_pt1 | contig 16472 bp, 9 predicted proteins | sample PEATcosm2014_Bin_39_FD_119765 | JGI IMG/M metagenome (GOLD analysis project Ga0181537, IMG submission 119765) | Peatland microbial communities from MTU Mesocosm Facility, Houghton, MI, USA - PEATcosm2014_Bin23_10_metaG | ecosystem: Environmental > Terrestrial > Soil > Wetlands > Peat | place... | reverse complement strand
GAGAAGGCGGATACTGAATGGAAGGGCATGATTTTGTTGGGAGTTTGTCACGGACTTCGACTCGGTGACGCGGTCCGGCTCACGTGGGAAAACATCAATGCAGAACGCCGTTCACTAATTTTACGGCCGCAAAATCAGCGAACGGCGTTCTGCGTTGATGTTTTCCCACGTGAGCCGGACTGCGTCACCAAGTCGAAGTCCGTGACAAACTCCCAACAAAATCATGCCCTTCCATTCAGCATCCGCCTTCTCCATCAAGTCGGCGATCTGCTTACGGCTGAATGTGGTGCGGCTTTGACGGTCGGCGGGTAACAGGTCAACGGCATCAGCGGGATTGGAAAGAATCAGCCCCTGCCGGCGAGCGATGTTGAACGGGATCCTCAACGTCTTGATCACCATGTTGGCGGTGCCGTTGGATTTGCCGGCCTTCACCTGCTGATCCCTGAAAGCAGAGATGTCAGACGGCCGGACATTTCCAAGATTTGTCGTGGCGCGGTTCCCAAGGAATTCGTTGAATTTCTCGACTACGTATCGATACCGAACCGTTGTGCCTTTGGCCTTGGTCGCTTCTTTGCCCGCGATCCAATCCATCAAAAACCGCTTGGTAGTGACAAATTCAATTGCGCCCAGGCCGGAGCGCTGGGCGATGTCGCTGACCACTTTCCTGGCCTGTGCTTCTGTGAAATTGCCTTGCCGAGCCTGATCTGCCGAGGCCTCCCATTTAAGGCAAATTTCCATGGCATCATCCCGTTTAGCTTTTCCGGTGCTTCTCTGGGTCCGCGAACCATCGGGGCGTGTGTAACAACACACCCACAATTTGCTGCCAAGTCTCTTGCGTAAACTCGCCATACCTAACAACAAAACTAACAACACCAAGTCGGTCAAAGCAACCAAAACTGTCACAAAACCCCATATTTTTCGCATTCATGCGGGGTGGTTACGAATCGCAGGTTCGAAACCTGCAGCGCGCACCACTTGCCTCATCTATTCGCAGACCGGAAATTCTTGTTTAGCCGGCGCAAATCCCAACGGCGCCGGGTTCGGCGCTCACGATCTGGATTTGCCCGCCGCCTTGAATTTGGCCCAACGCGCCTTTTGAGCGGCGATAATCCGCCGGCGACCGGCCGCACTCATCCGTCTTTTTGGCCGGGAACCCGCCGGGGCAACCTCCGCCGTTCCCAGGAGTCCGTTCAGCCGCGCTTGCAGGCTTTCGAGCTTCGCTTTGATCTTGATGGCCTTCTTGAGGTCTCGAATAGATATGATAGAGAGCTTGTTACTCATGTATGACATGAAATAAAGGCGAGGTCGGAGGAAAAGTCAACCAGCGAGAATTGGAGTCTAAACAACCTTCATGATAAAGCCATCCGCGGATGAAGGTAAGCTATGGATGGCGCTTGTCACTCATGGCCGACAGTCCGGGCTCCCGGTTTGTCCTAACCGGGCCCGGGGGCCGGCACAACCCTGGAAGCTCCGTTAGGTTGCAGGAGCGTCCAGGAGAAATTCAAATTGGGCGTAATCTGGCTGAAGTTGTGAAAATTCACCGGTTTGACAATGTAATCAACCGCTCCCAGCCGCATCGCTTCAATGATCTCAGTGTCCCTTCGTGAAGTTGAAAGCACCACGACTTTTATGTTGCGGGTCCGCTCGTCCGCCTTGAGGAAGCGCAGGACGTCAAGCCCGTGTACCTTGGGAAGATTCAAATCCAAAAGCACCGCTCCCGGCAGGTTCTCCGGCGGGTATTGCCGGTAATGGCCCCGGCAAAAGATATAATCGAGCGCCGCTTCACCGTCGCGCACCACTTGGACGCGGTTGGTCATCCGTGCCATCTTGAATGCCTCCAGCGCCAGTTCTATGTCATGGGGATTGTCTTCCACCATCAAGATATCGACCAAATGATCCATCCGAGCGGGATGCCCTGCTTCCGGAATTTCCGTCATCGCGCCCGGGAACAACTGGCTGATGGGCAGGCCAAAAGCACCGGCCAGTTTGGAGATGTTCTCCAAGGTCAGGTTGCGCTTGCCACGTTCAATATCCGTGACGTAAGTGCGGTGAAGGTCGGCGCGTTTCGCCAGGGCGCTCTGGGAGAGGCCCAGACGGGTTCTTTTGTCCTTAACGATGTTTCCAAATTCTTTTTTTACATCCATAATCGCGGTTCCGAAGCCGCCGGAAACTGCGCCCGCCAGCCTGACCGGAGGCCGCCCCCCCGCATCCGACCCGGCCGACACGTGCATCCGACGCCCTTTGCATAGCTTCAGAATTGACCCTGTTACCGTGAACTGCAGTTCCGGCAGAACACCTCCGACTTCCCCGGGTCTCATCCAACCAAGCCAGGGCGGAGATTTTTGAAAGACAAAATGCCTTCACGCCCCAAATACGTTCGCTGTTACACCAATCTTTCAAAAATCTTTGATAAAAATTGCTGGCCAGTCTTCCCAATTCGTCTGAGAAGAGAAAGACGGTCGGCCTTTGCAGGCAGTGCGCAGCGCGGCTGGTGCGGTTATTGAAGCTGAATCCGGCCTTGGTCCTGATTATTCCGGCTTGTACTCTTCCTGCACCTTGGCCAGGGCCTGGTGCATTTCCGACGCCGATGCGTACCGTTGCGAACAGTCTGGCTGGCAGGCGGTCAGGATTACGGAGTTCAACGGAAAAAATGCCGCCGGGTCCTTGTCCTCAACCAGGGTTGTCGAGATTTCCGGAAAAAATGCCGAGTGACGGCCGGTGCTCAGTACATAAAGCACCATGCCCAAGGCGTATATATCCGCCTGCGGCGTGCCGGGACGTTCCGGCGGCGGCGGCATATAGCCGGGCGTGCCTACGAAAGTTCGTTCCTCATCAGCCGGCCGGATATCGGCTATAAGCCCGACGTCCGCCAGCTTGGCGTGGCCGTTTACAAAAATGATGTTCTGCGGCTTGATATCCCGGTGGGTCAGGCCCTGTTGATGCAGAAAATGGAGCGCATCAGTCAATTCCAGCCCGATTCTCAGGCATTCCCGCACGGGCAGCCTCCGCCCCGGCATCCGGGTCCGTTCACTCCCCAGATCGCGGGGCTTATAGGCCGGGGGATTCTGCTCCCAGCCCGGCTCCAGCGAATCGCCCAGTTCCATCACGTAGTAAAAGTAGCCCGATCGCTTTTTGCTGACAAAATCAACGCGCAACAATCCGGGATGCTTGTCCGAAACCGGCTTGTAGCGGCTGATGCCGTTGAATTCGCGTTCATACGGGTCGCCGTTCTCGCCGAAGTTCGACCGGTAAACCACCTTCAACGCCTGCCACTGCCCCACAGCATTGCGCGCCAGCCATACTTTGCCGTAGGCCCCATGCCCGAAAGGCGGATCAACCAGTTCATAATCCGGCGTCTCCGGCAGTTCGGTGCTTCTGCCGGTCGTCGCAGCCACCGCCCTCGCAGCGTCAGCAGAGGAAGCGCGAAGACCGGCCGGCTTCACCAATGCCCACATCAGGGCGCACGGCACTTGGCCGCCAACCACCACCAGCCAGGGAAACCAGTAGTTGGTGGCATAACTCAACCAAACCGCTCCAACTCCGAGCGCCAGCGCCGCGCCGGCAGCGCACACCGACGCCGTCAGCCGGCGCAACTGGCAAAGCCCGCCGCCAAGCAACGCGCCCACCAATGCCACCAATAGTGCCTCCGTCCACCCGGGCGGCCTCTCCAGGCACTCGCCGTTCATCAAATTCAGCCACGCCGTAATCATGATGTCCACGCCGCCCACCGATTCTCCCGTCCAGCGGGAATAAGGGGTCTGAAACTTGTCTGCTTCCGACTCCGGCGTCACGGTCCTCGGCTGCGAACCGATGAACACAACCCGGTCGCGAAAGTAATTGGCGGGCTGGGCCATTGCCACCCGGTAGCTCAATCGCGGCCAGGCGCCGTTCGGACCGTAATAGCGCAGCCATTGCTCGCGCGGACTCTCTTCCGGGCGCGCGCCAGCCAGCCGCGCGGCAGTCGATGGCAGGGTGGGGTAAGGCTCAGGCGGCCATGGCCGGCGGACGATTGAATCAAGGTCCGGGTATAAGGAAGTCAGCCCCCAATTGGTTCGGGCTGCGGCCAAAAAAATGTCCGCCGGCAGCATCGGCTGCTCGCCCGTTAGCGTCGGATTATTCACCTCCGCAAGTTTCGCCATCAAAACCGTGTGGCGTTGCCTCCTTATCGCCGCGGCGAAGGCCTCATCCTTGCCGGGATCTTCCGGTTTCCTAAAAAAAACATCGAACACCGTCAGCGCGCAACCATCGTCGGCGAGCTTTTGAAGCAGTCTGGCGTGCAATCCGCGGTCCCAGGTCTGTTCGCGGACCTGGTCGAATTCATCGTACGCCTCATTGTCCATCATGATCAGGACAACCCGGTTGGTGACCGGCCGGCTGCCGAACCGGAACAGGTAATCATAGCTGGCGTTCACCCACGGCTGGCCCATCGGCGTCCCCCAAAGCAACAGGCCGCAAAGCGCCGTCAACCCCGCGCCCACGGCGGATTTGAACCAGCGGCGATCATTAATCGGCGTCGACATCACTTCCCCTGATGCTTGTGCTCCGCGAGTGTAGAACGCTTTTGCCGGGTGAACAGCGTTTTTCCAACTTCTATTCTTCGCGGGCGTTCCGATTTGGAATCCCCCCCTCCGGCATCCCCCGGCAATTGTTACCGTCATTCTTCGCGTGAGATTTTATTCGCAAATTATGTTTTCAGCTTTGCGCGTGAGTTTTTGGCCTTCGCCCGATTCATCCAAGATTTCGGAAAGAATGTTTGTGCGCCCCCGTATTCATACTTGTTCACAGACGCGTTAGAAACGCTCTGCGATGCGCCATGGCAATCAGTCCATGGGCCAAAACTAAAACCAAAAAAACACAGAAGAACTATGTACACACCCAGACTGCCGTTTCGTTTCATCTTGTTGCCCGCCATTGCCGGCGCGGGGATCCTCCTCGCCGGGTTCACCACGCCGCCGCCCGAATCCCCCGCCATCACCGCGCAACCGCAGGACGAAATGGTTCCCGCGGGATCCGCGGCCTCGGTCGCAATCGAAGCCAGCCACGGCGACCATTACCAATGGCTCCGCAACGGCGCCGTCATTCCGGGACAAAATCAGTCCAGGCTCGCCTTTGGCAAAATTGAAATCAAGGACGCGGGAAACTACTCCTGCATCGTATCCCGCGGCGCAAATTCGGTGGCCTCGCGCGTCGCGGCGCTGATGGTTTATGTAAGACAACACGCCGCAGTGGCGGCGGGGCCATCAACCCGAGTTGAAGCTACGCCCATGGACGGCGGCAATCCCATCGTGGTATACGCCTCCCCGACCCTTGGCGGCGGTTCCTCCGGTTCCTGCCCCGGCAACTACGCCGGATACGTCACCTATTATAAGACAGTCGCCAATGGCTGGGGCTGGGCTCCGACTTCCGGGGCCACCAACTTGATCGCCGCCGATGGCGGTGGACGCAGTGACACCCGGGTGGAATACACCGGAAAATACCTCGATGAAGGCTGTGACCAAACCAGCGTGGCCATACCTTACCCGGCCTATAGCAGCAAATACAGGTTTGCCATTTACTTCCCCAGCAATGTGCCAACAACCAACTATCCAATAACACTGACGGGGTTTAATCCTTAAGTAACCGTAGCTAATCTGCGGTCTGACGAGAGCAGGTCGAGATAGAATGCTACGCTCAAGATTTGCTTTGCGCCCTATCTTCAGTAACAAGCCGCCTCTTCCTCGCACAAATAATTGCGGGGAAGGGGTCGTCGGCCGTTCCGGCAGCTTCGCTCATCAGAAGTTGAGTCCGAGGCGGACAGCGAGTGTCCGCCGTCGCGGCAATTCATTGTAGAGGTTGAGCGGATTCAAATTATAATCCTGGTTCGCGATATTAAGCAGGGCAACGGCGGCCTCGACCCTTCGTCTCGGGGAACGATAGCCGGCCAGTACATTGAACTGCCAGAAGGCATCGCCCGGTTCATCCGGGCTGTATCCCAGATTATCCTGTCCCTGCCATAACGCCTCGCCCTCGGCGAAAAAGCCCTTGGGATGATTGTAGTACGCGGTCAAATCCAGACGGTTCAACACCCCCTCGAGGCGTTCTCGGGGCAGAAAGTCATTGACTGAAACGCCGTTGGTCACCTGCGGAAAATTGATGTGCAGCACCGCGTCACTCAGCCGGTAGTTCAAGCCGAAGGACCATTCCCGTCCAACCAACTGATTGAGGTTAAACTGGAATGTTCTTTCCTCATAGTCCAGATTCTCACTGAGGCTGGATGGAATTGCAAAGTTGAAGTTGGTGTTGTCTGGGAAATTGCCAAACGCTCCGATCGTTCTGCCATCCCGCGAATTCAATATTTCGCCCGACAAGACCATATAGGTGCCGGTGCGTAATTTCTGTTCCAACGAGAGGTCGAACGTCTCAAACTTTGAGCCCGGCGTCGGTCCCACGACCGATTCGGGTATGATGCTCCGAAAAGACTGGACGAACCCCGCCACCTGCGCCGGCTCAATCTGATAGCTTTGATCAATGCTCGCCCCTGATATTGATTGCGTGTAGGCAAACCGGACCGTTGTGTCTCTGGATGGTGTCCAGATCAAACCGGCCTTGGGTGAGACACCCTCCACACTCGTCTCGTTTGCCGAAACGGGCATGGTCTCGAAATTCTCGGGATAAGTGATCCAGTCATAAGTCACTCCGCCGGTCAGTTGCAGGGAGTCGAGGATTTGCCACTGATGATATCCATAAAAGCTCAGCCGCCTGAACCTCGGCGTGACGTCTTGTGCTGCAGCCGAACCAATCGTTGGGGGCGTAAAAACACCGCCGTCCTCAGATGGGCTATCCTGCACATTGTCAGTGTGAAACTCGCCGTATTGAAAGCGTCCCCCCAACACGGTGGTATGCCCGGCCCCCTCCAAAATCTGTTGTAGTTCTCCCGAGTAAACAGCCAGTTCTTCGCGATAACCCGTGCTCATGTTGAGGCCTTGCACGGCCTGCAAATAATCGATGCCTGTGGGGTTGACCTCATTAATGTCCGGCCAGTTGGCCAGCAGGGTCGGTTGTGCCGTGTTCGTCAAGGAATACGTGTCTTGCAGCCTGGTCACGAACACCAGCGTGTGGGAGCCCGGCCCCCATTCATGGTGGTAGCCAAGTCCCAAGATCGGGTCCTGCTTTTCATTAAAGTGTGAGTTGGTGCTGGCCTGGCTTTGCTGATAATACTCGAAGTTGTCGCCGCCAAAGGCATCATACTGTTGCGCGACCAGGTAAAGGCTGTCCCGCGGAGTTAACTGCTGCTTGAGTCCCAATGATAGCTGTCGTTGATAGATGTCATTGTCGGGGCGCTGCCCCGGGTCGGAGTGGTAAAACACGCCAAAATTGTAACTATAATTCCCAAACGTGCCATACTGCGCTCCTGATTCCGTCCACGCGCCACGACTCAGATACTCCGTCTCCGACGCCACTCCGAATCCATCCCGCTCGAACAGTCTGGAATACTCCTGTTGCGAAATCGTGGACGACAAGGTTCCCGCGCCGGGCGGGGCCAGCAAATTCGCCACCAGAAATTCCGCCTCTTCCGGTGTCTCGTAGCGCAGGTTGATTTCATTCGGGTCACGCAACTGGTCGTAACTGTTCGCCAGGAAAAGGTGCGCGGAATAGTTCGCGTAATCGTAACTCACCGCCCGCGCCGCCTCGTCCACACTCACGTCGAACATGCCGGCGTCCCGGTACATGGCGGCAAGATTGGCGCTCCGCACCGCCTGATCCTGGTCCAGCAACAACTGCGAACGGTATACGCGCCGGTTGTCGTTCAATTCCCCGGATTTCTCGGCGTCCTGAATCGCTTCGTTAATCCGCCGGTTTTCCTGGTTGAACAGCGCGGAATAAAGCCATGCCGTGGGGTCATTCGTATCCAATTGCTCGGCCAGGCGGAATTCCTTCGCGGCGTGCGGTTCATCGCCGGCGTCCGCGTAGGCCTTGCCGAGATAACTCCGCAGTTCGGCGCGTTGCGGCTCAAGCGCGGCGGCCAGCAGCAAATCCCCGCGCCCTCCGCTCAAGTCGCCCCGGCGGATCCGGCACAAACCGCGGCCCAGCCAGGCGTTGCCCAGCGTCGAATCCACCGCGAGCGCGCGGTCGAACCACGTGATGGCTTCGCCGGGACGGTTTTGCGCGGCCAGTAGAAACCCTTTCAATGCCAGCCCCTGCGCGTTGCGGGGGGCGAGCGCAAGGCTCTTGTCCAAGGCTTCCTGCGCGGCCGCTGTGTGGCCAAAGCCGAATTCCAGTTCCGCCACACGTTCCCAGGCGAAGCTGAATTGTGGCGAAACATTTGCCGCCTGCCTGGCCAGGTCGAGCGCGGACTTGAGGGAAGCACCGCGGACGGCAAGCGACTGCTCGTAATAAGAGCCGGCAAGTAATTCGGTCGCAAGCTGCGGAGAAATTGAATCGGGATCCGACTGGCGTTTCACCGCGGAAATGAGCGCGCGCAACGCGCTGGCCAGCCGCCGCGGGCGTCCGGAGGCATCCGTGTCAGTCAAGCCATCCAGCGCCGTTTGAGCCGGCCCGGCCTCCCCGACCGAGAGCAGCAATGCCGCGTAATAGATCCGCTCGGCGTCGGAGCCGGGTTGCCGTCCGGCCGGATAGTTGGTGAGCGCCGCGGGCAGGTCGCCGGCCTGATAGGCCCGGAGAGACTGAGCCAGGAGTTGCTGTTCGGCCGCGGTCATTGGCAAATCGGCCGGGTCCAGCACCGCCGGATAATAGAAGCACCATTGCAGAATGTTGTTGGCCACGAAACCCGCGGTGCGGACGGGCGCCCTGCCGGGACCGGCCGCCGCCTGCTGGCCGTTGGTCAACTCGAGCGCGCCTTGCTCATTCGTAAAGCTCACCCTCCCGTCCAGCACCGACAAGGTCGTGTTGTCCGCATCGTCCACCGACATCACGAATTCGGTGCCGTCCACCCCGGCAACGGCCCCGGGCGTCATGATGCGAATCCGGCCCGGCTTGTCGCGGTGAAAGAATGAAATGATGCCCCTGACCAGATGCAAGCCGGATTCGGAATCGGCAGAGTCCGGCGGCAATACTTCCAGCTCCGTCAGCGCGCCGAAGGGGACGACGGATTGTTCCGACCAGCGCAGCGCCACCCGGCTGTTGGAGCCGGTGCGCAACCGGTCAAACGGCTGCAGCATCTGGTTGGTCCGCGCCGGGACCCACCCCGCCGCCGCCGCGGGAGACACCTCCACTTGGCCCTGGAATTCCACCACCTGAACTTGTCCGGCCAGCCCGCGCCCCGCCGCAAGTTGCGCATGGGACACTCCTTCATGCATCGCGAAACTGGCAATAATCGCGGACGGCAAGTATTTCCAAACGGTCCTGGGATGCAAATTGAGCGTAGTTGACCTTTTAGCGCAATGGCGACTCTATAGCAGGCTATTTAATGGGAAGCAAGACTATTACTCATGCCACTCTATACCTCGCGGGAGGGGCCGGCATCTTTTGAATTGCATTAATTGGCGTGATGCTTCAGGGTGCCAGCATGGCTGGGTCTGTGGATGAGTTGGATGCCACACGCACGACGCTGATTGAGCGCCTTAGAAACTGGGAGGACCAATCAAGCTGGCAGGAGTTTTTTGACACTTACTGGAAGCTCATCTATGGCGTGGCCCGCAAGAGCAGCCTGACGGAAATCGAGGCCCAGGAGGTCGTTCAGGAAACCATGATCACCGTGGCCAAACAGATGCCCAACTTCAAGTATGACCGGAAAATCGGTTCCTTCCGGGGCTGGCTCCTGAAAACCACGCGCTGGCGCATCACCGACCAGCTCCGGAAGCGGGGGCGGTTCTCCGCCCAACTCCCCGCCTCGGAAGCCTCCACCATCGGCACCAGCGCCATCGAAAAAGTCGTTGACCCGGCGGGGTCGAAACTCACCGAGTTATGGGACGCGGAATGGGAAAACAACCTGGTCGAGGCAGCCCTGGCTCGGGTAAAACGCCGCATTGACCCGCACAAATATCAGATCTTCGATTTTTACGTCAACAAGGCCTGGACGCCGGAAAAGGTTGCCGTCACCTTCGGCATCTCCGTCGCCCAAGTCTATCTCGCCAAACATCGCGTGACGGATCTGATTAAGAAAGAAGTCAACCGTTTGGAAACCCAAATTTGCTGACCGCGAGGCCTTGAGGATCCGCTCAAGGCGTAAATGTCGCCGCCGCCTTCAAGAGCTGGCCCTCCGCCGTTTTTCCGGGGAAACGGAACCAACGCGCGAGGCGACGCACGCCCCATTGTCCGGAATATTCGTGACAATCTTTTTCCGGCTGCCAGTGTAGCATCAAATCCATACAGACGAAAAACATCGCAACCTGACGGCGGCGGAGCTCCGGCGCCCTTCCGCTGCGAACCCATTTCAACCCGCAACATGAAAAATCGCTGCAACTTTCTTCGCATTCTCGCGGCCCTGGTCTTAATCGCGCTGGCACCGCGTTACAGCGTCGCCCAGGCATCATCGGGAAGCGTCCCGCCCGGTCCGCGCGAGCGCTTGTTGATGGATTTCGGCTGGCGTTTTGCCTTCGGCAACGCGACGGACCCCGCGAAGGATTTTGATGCGGTCCCGGACCCCACCTTCAGTTATTTTGCGAAGGCGGGCGTGGCCCGGGGCGCGGCGGCCGCGGATTTTGATGATCGCGGCTGGCGGGTGCTTGACCTGCCGCACGACTGGGCGGTGGAACTCCCGTTCAGCGAACAGGGCAGCGGCAGCCATGGCTACAAGGCCATCGGACGAAACTTTCCCGGGACGAGCGTCGGCTGGTATCGCAAGGCGTTTTCCATTCCCGCCTCCGATCTCGGCAAGCGCATCGCTGTCGACTTTGACGGCGTGTTCCGCGATTCCCAGGTGTGGGTGAACGGATTTTATCTGGGGCGCGAATCCAGCGGTTACAGCGGGTTTGGCTATGATATGAGTGATTATCTCAATTACGGCGGCGACAACGTCATCGCCGTCCGCGTGGATGCTTCCCTCGAGGAAGGATGGTTTTACGAAGGCGCGGGAATTTACCGTCACGTCTGGCTGACCAAGACCGCGCCGTTGCACGTTGCGAAATGGGGCACCTATGTCACCACGGAAACGAATGGCCACGACGCCGAAGTCACGGCGCGCGCCATGGTCAACAATGACTCGACGAACCAGGCGGAGTTCACGATTGAGCAAACCATCTTCGACGCCGACGGCCACGCCGTGGCCACCGATGAATCGAAGGACCTCTCGCTGGGCCCGGGGGCGTTTTCCGAATTCTCCTCCACGCTCAAGGTGCCCGACCCGAAACTGTGGTCGCTCGAATCGCCTTATCTGCACAAGCTCGTCACGGTCATCCGGCAGGGTGACGCCGTGGTTGACCGGTACGAAACGCCGTTCGGCATCCGCACCTTGCGCTGGGACGCGAACGAAGGTTTCTTCCTGAACGGCAAGCGCGTCGAATTGAAGGGAACGTGCGATCACCAGGACCATGCGGGCGTCGGCGTGGCGGTGCCGGACGAACTCGATGCGTATCGCGTGGGGCAGTTGAAAAAAATGGGTTCCAACGCCATTCGCACCAGCCACAACGCGCCCGCGCCTGAACTGCTGGACGTGTGCGACCGCGTCGGCATGCTGGTGATGGACGAAAATCGCGAAACCGGCATCAACCCGCAGGAACTGGGCGAGCTCGGCCGGCTGATTGTGCGGGACCGCAATCATCCTTGCGTCGTCATCTGGTCGCTCGGCAACGAGGAGTGGGCCATCGAGGGCGACAAAAAAGGCACACGCATTACGCAGACCATGCAAACCCTGGCGCAGCGGCTCGACCCGACCCGCCGGGACACCTTCGCCATCAGCGGCGGCTGGGGCGCCGGAACCTCGGTCAGCATTGACGTGATGGGCTTCAATTATTTCACGCACGGAAACAACGACGCTTACCACAAGCAATTTCCCGACAAGCCCTCCGTCGCGACCGAGGACGCCAGCACGTTTTCCACCCGCGGCATCTACGTGGAGGACCGCGAACATCACCACCTCACAGCCTACGACACGAACAAGCCGGATTGGGGCATCACGGCGGAAGAATCCTGGACGCACTATGAGGCGCGGCCGTACGTGGCGGGGTTGTTTCAATGGACGGGGTTTGATTATCGCGGCGAGGAGACGCCGTTTTACTGGCCGGCCATCAGTTCGCAATTTGGCATTCTCGACACGTGCGGTTTTCCGAAGGACAATTTTTATTATTACCAAGCCTGGTGGTCGGACCAGCCGGTGCTGCATCTGTTTCCGCACTGGAACTGGGCGGGCCGTGAAGGGCAGGACATTGACGTTTGGGTCCACAGCAATTGTGAGGAGGTGGAACTGTTCCTGAACGGGCAAAGCCTGGGACGCCAGACGATGAAGAAAGACTCGCACCTGATGTGGAAGGTGAAATATGCGCCCGGCACGCTGCTCGCCCGGGGCTACAATGGCGGGAAGGAAGTTCTGACGGACAAAGTCGAAACCACCGGCGACGCGTCGGCGGTTCAACTCACCCCTCATCGCGCCAGCATTCGCGCCGACCGTGAGGACTTGTCCGTGATCACCGTGCAGGTCAACGACGCGCAGGGAAGGATGGTGCCGACCGCCGGCAACGAAATCACGTTTGAAATCGCCGGGCCCGGCAGGATCATCGGCGTTGGCAACGGCGACCCGTCATCGCACGAGCCGGATCAATTCGTGGAAAAAGTGGATGCCGTTCCCATTACCGGCTGGCGGACGCAGGTGGTGGAAAATGCAAACAACCTGGCGGAAGTCGGTGTGGACTTTGACGATTCCGGCTGGCGGGAGGCGTTCAATGGACGCGAGAATGGCGGAGGCCGCCGCAGTAATGACAACCAGACGGCGCGAACGACGGTGTACCGGGGATATTTCGAATCACCGCAGGACGCGAACAGCGCGGGCCTCGCGTTGGAGTTGCGCAGCCTGGGCGGCCAGCAGTCGGTTTACCTGAACGGCCAGCCAATGGGGGAGAATGTTTCAAGCACTGACACTGCGTACGAGATCAAGCTGTCGGCGAACGTACTGCAGCCCGGCAAAAACGTCATCGCGATCGTGGCCGGGCCGCGGGCGGGACGGGGAAACCGCGGCGGGCGCGACGCGAACCAGGGCAGCCCGGCCCTTATCCGGGTCACCACGCCGGCCGGCGGCTGGAAGCGCAGTCTCTTCAGCGGGCTGGCACAGGTAATCGTGAAATCCACCGGACAGCCCGGAGAAATCACGCTGACGGCCAAATCGCCGGGACTGACGGACGGTGTCCTGACCCTCCAGGCGGAGCAGGCCGCGTGGCGTCCATCCATTCCATGAAAATAAAACTGACCTGTCTTTGTGCGGCCTCGGCGTTGTTGATCGGCGCGGGCGCCCGCGCCCAAACCAACCAGTATCCTTTTCAAGACCCGAGTCTGCCCCTGGAAGAGCGCGTCAACAATGTCGTTTCCCTGATGACGCTGCCGGAAAAGGTGGCATTTTTCAGCTCGCGTCCCGGAGTGCCACGGCTGGGCATCCGCCCCATGGGCCACGTGGAGGGGTTGCATGGCGTCGCCCGCGGCGGTCCCAGCAACTGGGGCCGGCGCAACCCGGTTCCGACGACGATATTTCCGCAGGCGATCGGAATGGCCGAGACCTGGGACACGGACATTCTCCGCCAGGCCGGCGCGGCGGAAGGTTACGAAGCGCGCTATATTTTCCAGAGCCCCAAGTACGGGGGGCGGGGCGCATTGATTGTGCGGGCGCCGAACGCGGACCTGGGCCGCGATCCGCGCTGGGGCCGGACCGAGGAATGTTACGGCGAAGACCCGTTTTTCAACGGGACCATGGTGACGGCATACGTGCGCGGTTTGCAGGGCGACGATCCGAAATACTGGCAGACCGCGTCGCTGCTGAAGCATTTCTTTGCCAACAGCAACGAGAACAAACGGGAGAGCACCTCATCGGATTTCGACGAACAGCTTTTTCGGGAATATTATTCGGTGCCGTTCCGCATGGGATTTGAGGAGGGCGGCGCAAAGTGTTTCATGACGTCCTATAATGAATGGAACCACGTCCCCTGCACCGTGCAACCGGTGATCCGGAGCGTCGCCATCAGCGAATGGGGCGTGGACGGGGTCATTTGCACCGATGGCGGCGCGGCGACCAACTTGACCAACCCAAACCGGCAGCATTATTACTCGAACAGCGTCGACGCCGCGGCCGGGGAAGTGAAGGCGGGCATCAACCAGTTCCTCGACAACACTTCTACGGCGGGTGTCCGTGCAGCGCTGAAAGAAAATCTCCTGACCGAGGCGGACTTGGACCAAAACATCAAGGGCACGTTGCGCGTCTTCATCCGGCTGGGGTTGCTGGATGCTGTCACCAACAATCCCTATTCCGGCATCGGCGCGAACGGCGAGCCCGAGCCCTGGCTTTCGGAGAAGCATCAATCCCTCGCCCGGTTGGTCACGGAAAAATCCATTGTCCTGCTGAAAAACGCGGACAATTTTCTGCCACTCGACAAAACGAAGCTGAAATCCGTCGCGGTCATCGGGCCGCGGGCAAACGAAGTGTTGCTCGACTGGTACAGCGGCACGCCGCCGTTCAGGATTTCACCGGTGGAAGGCATCAGCAACAAGCTCGGCGCCGGCGTCACCGTGTATTCCACCATGAACGAGGACGCCAAGGAAGCGGTGCGGCTGGCCAAGATGTCCGACGTCGTGGTTCTGTGCGTGGGGAACAATCCCATCGGCGTGCCCGACGGCGCCTGGGGCAAGGTCTCCGTGCCCAGCGAAGGGCGGGAGGGCGTCGACCGCGAATCCATCGAGCTCGAACAGGAAAAACTGATTAAAAAAGTTTACGCGGCCAACCCGAAAACCGTCGTGGTGCTCATCTCAAGTTTTCCCTACGCCATCAACTGGACGCAGGCGCATGTGCCCGCGATCGTGCACCTGACGCATTGCAGCGAGGAACTGGGCAACGCGCTCGCGGACGTGCTGTTCGGCGATTACAATCCCGCCGGCCGCCTGGTGGAAACGTGGCCCAAGTCGAAAAGCCAGCTGCCGCCAATGATGGATTACAACATCCGTGACGGCCGCACCTACATGTTCTTCAAGGGCGAACCCCTCTACCCGTTCGGCTACGGCCTCAGCTACACGACCTTCCAGTATTTCAACTTGAAAACCAGTTCGCCGACGCTGGCGAAGGACGGTGATATCGGCGTCAGCGTGGATGTGCAAAACACCGGCACCCGCGCGGGCGAAGAGGTGGTGCAGTTGTACGTCCAGCACGAAAAATCCGCCTACGAGCATCCGGCTCAGGAACTGCGGGGTTTCAAGCGCATTGCGCTGGCACCAGGCGAAACCAAGACCGTGGAGATGCGATTGCCGGCAGCATCGCTGTCGTATTGGGACACAGCCAGGCACGACCTTGTCGTCGAGGCCGGGAAAGTGGAATTGCGGGTGGGCGCCTCTTCGGCCGACGAACGTTTGAAAACGACCGTGGAGGTCGAGTAACGGAACTCTCCCGGGGGTTCTATTGCGGCAACGCCAGCCGATAGAACATGTTCCCGGTGGCGGCCGTATCCGGGACGACGTACAGGCCGGAGACGGCGCCGGGGTGGCAGGACATCGGCGTCCAGGAACCGGGCGCGGCGGGAAAAGCGGTGGTGGATTGGAGCGTGCAGCCGTCGAAATTCGTGGACCAGAAAAGGACCGGATGGTTCGCAACCAACGTGATGGCCACTGCCAGGGTTGAGCCTGAAGGAGGAGGCCCACCCAGGGCCCCGGCGGGCGCGCCGCAGCAGGCCGCACTGTGCAGATCACATGAGGTCATCACTAAATTATTCGTGCAGAACGTGACGGTGGCCGTGTTGGTCTGGCTGCCATCGATTTCATTGTTCACCAGATCGGACGTGCTGCCGATGGAACCCGCGAGGAGGCTGTTCGACAGGCAAACCGTGGCGACGGAAGCGGAGCCGTCCTCGATTTTGTTGCCAAAAGCCAGGTTGTAAAGGGCGCCGCCGTTGGCTCCGCCCGTCGGCAGGTTGGTCAGGACGAGGTTGTCCTGCGAATCGTAGGCATACGTGGTGGTGGCGCCGGGGATGGTATAGTTGGAGACGATGGTGGAACCGTTCACCGATACCGCGCCGTTCAGATTGAAAATCGCGCCACCGTAGCCGCTGCCGCCCACGCCGCTGCCGAACTCGATGGAGAATCCGTCGGCGTCAAAGCCGTTGCCGCCCTCCGCGGCGTTCGCGGTCAAGGTGCAGTTCGTCAGGACGAGCGAGCCGCGATGATTGAAAATGGCGCCGCCCAGGCCGCCGCCGCCGCCGCCGCCCTGGTCCTCCGGATTGCCGCCGCCGGCCGCAAACCCGCCCGTGCTGCCGCTGTTGCCGCTGCCGCCGCCGCCGCCAAATCCGCCGAAACCGCCGTTCTCACCACCCCCGCCCCCGCCGCCGCGGCCCCCGGGGGGGGGCGGGGGGGGG
>Ga0181537_10002404_pt1 | contig 16474 bp, 19 predicted proteins | sample PEATcosm2014_Bin_39_FD_119765 | JGI IMG/M metagenome (GOLD analysis project Ga0181537, IMG submission 119765) | Peatland microbial communities from MTU Mesocosm Facility, Houghton, MI, USA - PEATcosm2014_Bin23_10_metaG | ecosystem: Environmental > Terrestrial > Soil > Wetlands > Peat | place... | reverse complement strand
GCACCCTTTCCATCAATTCAACCGAGGCTGCCCCACCCTCTGCGAATTTCAGAGGGCGGGAGACGATGCTCTCAACCCTTGAGGTTTTGAGTTTATTCTGGGCGCGTCGACGGTCGCGCGAGCGGATGGAAAAACCCGCGCGATGCAGGCCGTATAGGTTCCCAGCCTCTCAAAAACCGCAGAGGGTGGGGCAAGCTCATTTAGGATCGCGACCGGAAAATCAAAACAGAGAGAGGGCCGGCCTCGTCACGGTTTCATCATCGCGAATTCCTGCGACGGCCATCATACGACCGGTCTTACCCGTTTCTGCGCGATAGGAGAAGAGCAGATCGGTGCGGCAGCTGGTGCACATGGGCGACGCTTCGATGCTGTTGGCCGGGACGCCCACGGAGAGCAGCTGGCGGCTATTCGCTTCTGCCAGATCGAGAAAAATCTTCGGGGGGAGTTCGCCGTGGCCGGGGGCGCGGGCGGTCAGAAACAGGAGCGGATACTTTTCGCGGACGGGATCGGAATCTTTGACTTCGCGGAACAACTCCGCGGCATAAGAAAACTGAGACTCGAACTGCGTGCGAACCTCCTCGCCTACTTCATAACAACAGCCGCCGATGCCGGGGCCGATCGCGGCCTTTATATCCTCGGGACGGGTTCCAAACCAGCGCTGCATTTCTCCTACACCTTTTTCGACGATTCGTTTCACGGTGCCGCGCCAGCCCGCGTGGAACACGCCTACGGCGCGGCGTTTGGAGTCGACGAGAATGATGGGAAGGCAATCCGCGGTTTGAATGGCGAGCAGCAGTCCGGGAGTGGCGGTGATCAGGCCGTCGCCGGTGAGAGGCGCGTCAGGGTCGGATGCGGGCTGCCTAGAATCAACGTGATGAATGATGTCGGAGTGAACCTGGCGGAGGGTGACGAGCTTCGAGCGGCCGGATTTATTACTGTCCTTGTCATTATTTTTAGTGTGGCGGGCGCTGGTGGCCTTGAGTTCGCTCAAGAAGGCGGCGCGATTTCGATCGACGGTAGCCTTGGCGTCATCTTTGGTGAAACCGAGATTTAGATCACCTTTGGCGTAGGCGCGCGAGAATCCGCCGGTGCGCGTGGAGAAACCGTGAACCAGCCAGGGGAGCTTTTCCAGATTCTGTGCGCGAAGGATGCTGAGCTTCGATCGTTTGCTGGTTGGTTTGGGAGCCCGGGTTGGCACATGGTTATGTTACAAGAGGCGGGCGCTGGCGAGTCGACAGCGTCTACAAAACCAAGCCGGCTCGCGCCGGCTGGACGGGCAACAGTGCCCGTCCCCACACATCCTTTCGTTGCTTCACGGCAGCGTGAAGGCTAGGAGCGCATCGCCCAGGGATTCTTCGGTGATCTTGGGATGGCCGCCGGCGGCGATCACCACATATTGTTTTCCGTTTGCGGCGAGGCGGTAGGTCATCGGTGTCGCGTGTCCGCTGTTCGGCAGTTGCGCCTTCCATAATTCTTTTCCGGTTTCGACGTCGAAGGCGCGAATGTATGGATCGAAAGTGCCGGCGATGAAAACCAGTCCTCCAGCCGTCGCGATGGGACCGCCGAGATTGATGGATCCGGGTGGAACCGGCGGCTGTTTGCCGCCGAAATCCTGCATCGAACCCAGCGGAACTTGCCAGCGAATTTTTCCCTCGGTCATATCAACCGCCGTCAGCGTGCCCCACGGGGGCGCGGTACAGGGCAGATCGGACGGCGACTGCAAAAATCGGCGGAACAAACCGTAGGGCGCTCCGGCCTGAGGAGAATATTCACCATCTTCTGTTCGGACATCGTCTCGCCAGAAGTCGGCGCGGGGAATCAGCTTCACTTTGGCAATGAAGTTATTTGTGTTGACGACCAGAAGACTGTGCTGCGGATCAAACGCGTAGCCGCTCCACGTCATTCCGCCAATGTTTCCGGGCACGTCCAGTGTGCCTTGCAGACTTGGCGGAGTGAAGATGCCCTCGTTGCGCAGGCCGCGAATCCAGTTGCGGCACGCCTCCAGATCCTGTGGTGTCAGACCCCAGGCGTCTTCCACAGAAACTTTTTGCGGAGCGAGCGGCGGCGGAGCTAGAGGGAACGGCTGCGTGGGTGACGCGGATTCGCCGGGCACGTCACTCGGCGCGACGCGGCGCTCCTCCACGGGAAACACCGGCTTTCCCGTATCGCGATTGAGTACGTAAAGGAATCCGGTTTTGTTGCCCTGGATGACAACTTGGACGTCTTCTCCGTGATAGTGCAAAGTCGCAAGCAGCGGCGGAGAAGCTGTGTCGTAATCCCAGAGATCGTGATGGACGAGTTGGAATCCCCAGGCAATTTCTCCGGTCTTGGCTCGTAGTGCGACCACCGAATTCGCCCATTTGTTGTCGCCGGGGCGAAGACCTCCGTAGTAGTCGGGGCTGGCGCTTCCGGTGGGAACGAAGATGAGATCACGCTGTGCGTCCACGGACATAAGGGACCATGCATTGGCTGCGCCGGTGCTCAACACAATGTTCTGGGCACTGTCCAACTGACCCGTATCCGCGGCCGTATTGGTGGGAATCGGATCCCAACTCCAGCGCAGGGCGCCCGAGCGAGCATCGAAAGCGCGCACCACGCCCGCTGGCATTCGGACGCGCTGATTGTCGTCAATGGCGGAGCCGACCACGACGAGATCGTCGATCACCGCGGGAGGCGACGTCATGTGATACCACCCGGCGCGATAACCCGGGACGTCACGCAGACTGACCTGGCCGTAGTCGCCGAAATCGAAGCAGGGCTTGCCGGTTTTCGCGTCGAGAGAAATGAGCCGGGCGTCGAGCGTGGCTTCGTAAATGCGGCGGCGGCAGGCCGGTTTCGAGGACGGCCGCGAATCGAGCCAGGTGGCTACGCCGCGATTCACCAGTCCATCGCCGTAGTCGAGCGTGAGGTCGATCTTAGGATCGTAGGCCCAGCGCTGCTTGCCAGTTTCCGGATCGAGCGCGATCACGCGGTTGAAAGGCGTGGTGAAGTAGAGCGTCCCCTCGACGAGGATTGGTGTGGCTTCAAATCCACTTCGCCTCCGGTCGCGAGTGCCGTCGGAGAGGTCTCCGGTGTGAAATATCCACGCGACTTTTAGGTTTGAGACATTTTCGCGGTTGATTTGGGACAGTGGCGAGTAACGCATTCCTCCAGGATCGTTGCCGTAGGTCGGCCATTCCGTGTCGCCGGAGATTTGGCTGAGTGCAATTGTGCTCGGCAGGACAGTGCAAACCAGGGTGCAAACCAGAGTGAGAACTCTGACACGCCTTCGCAATCGTCTCAGGTCGCTTCTTGCTCCGCCCATGGGCCCCATGTTCAATGAATTTTCCTCCGAACGCAACCACATCTCGCGGCTTTACATTTCTGGCTCGCCGCCGGAGGTCGAGTTCGCACGTCGCAAAAAGCCCCGCTAGCGTCGTCCGAGGCCTATTTCGTGGCGACTCTGAGTACAGCCTAAGAACAAGAGAGGTGCGCCGGCCTCGTCGACCGTGGCGACTTTGCGGCGTGGTGACCTGCGAACAGGCTCAGGCAAAGACGTATTGGGCCGCATTGGGCCGCCGCTCGGTTTGCAGGGGCTGCATCCAGGCGTTATAGTTTCAATTAGCTATGTTTGAGAATTTTACGGCTACGGATCGCTGGACTAAGAAACAGGTGCACTGCGTTTATCAGGCGCTGATTGTGGCGATTTCTACGCGCCACGCCGACGCGGTGGACATCAAGTTTCTGGTGGACGGCAAGAAGGCCTCGGTCGCGCTGCCCCATCCGGCATGGGTGGAATACAAGAACCGTACGGGAAAGCTGATCACGGACTCGCTGGCGCTGGAAATTGCAGGGCATTACTTGAAAACGGCGATCGAGTCCGGCGAGAGCTCGGGGCGGGAGATGTATTCCCTGACCGTAAACGAGACGCTGGCGCACCTTGATGCCGCTGTCGCGGCGATGCAAGCGGAAGTGACGGCGTAAGGTCTCTGTCGTCGGCTTCCTGAGAAAGTCAACGCATGCTCAACACCGGCTTCGGTTCGCGTTTCATCTCTTCCCGCGTGCCTTTTTCTTTTTGCGCCAACTTGCATGTATCTGATAACGAAAGCTTTTCGACGAGGCCGGGCCGCGCCTGATGACGGTTGTGATTACGATGCCTTGGCAGCGCGGGGGCTTTGAGGGACAATACGACGTTTGTCTTTTTCGCCTGTCTTCGTTCTGGTTCTTGAGGAGATTTTTTTATGGCCACGACCATGCACATCAGCAACCTTGCTGAGCTGCTGAGCGAAGGCAGGACTCATTTCAATCTGTCTCCGGCCCTTCTGGTGGAACACGCGATCCATCGCAATGAAGCGAAGATGGCCGCCAATGGCTCGATCGTTGGCTATACCAACCGCACCGGCCGCTCACCAAAAGACAAGTTCATCGTGAAGGACGAAACCACGGCGCACGCGGTGGCGTGGGGCGCGGTGAATGCGCCATTTGAGTCGGAGAAATTCGACGCACTTTATGACCGGGTCATGGAACACCTGCGCGGGCGGGAACTTTTTGTGCAGGATCTTTTTTGCGGAGCCGATCCCGCATATCGCCTGCCCGTGCGTTTTGTGAACGAGTATGCGTGGCACAACCTGTTCGTGCGGCAATTATTTCTGAGGCCTTCGGTGGAGGAACTGAAACTGCATCACCCCGAGTTCACGGTGATTGCCGCGCCGGAGTTCAAAGCTGATCCTAGGCGCGATGGCACCAACTCAGAGGTTTTCATTCTCCTGAACTTTTCCCGCAAGACCGTGCTGATTGGTGGAACCTCTTATGCCGGGGAGATGAAGAAATCCATTTTCAGCATCATGAACTTTCTGCTGCCCCCGGGCAACGTTTTCCCCATGCACTGTTCCGCCAACGTGGGGCACAACGGGGTGAGCGCATTATTTTTTGGACTGTCAGGAACGGGTAAGACCACGCTTTCGGCGGACCCTTCGCGCGATCTGATTGGCGACGACGAACATGGCTGGAGTTCGAGTGGCGTGTTCAACTTCGAAGGCGGATGCTATGCCAAGTGCATCAAGCTCTCGAAAAAGAACGAGCCACAAATATGGAATGCGCTGCGCTTCGGTTGCGTGCTGGAAAATGTAACGCTCGATCCGCTCACGCGAATTCCCGATTACAACGACGACAGCAAAACGGAAAACACGCGCGCGGCGTATCCGGTTGATTTCATCGACAACGCGGTGATCCCGGGCATTGGCGGGCATCCCAAGAACGTAGTGTTTCTCACGGCGGACGCTTTCGGCGTGCTGCCGCCGATTGCGCGGCTCACGCCGGAGCAAGCCATGTATCACTTTCTCTCGGGCTATACCGCGAAAGTGGCGGGCACCGAGGCGGGAGTGAAAGAACCGCAGGCAACTTTCTCGACGTGCTTCGGCTCGCCGTTTATGCCGCTGCCGCCCAAGACCTATGCCGAGATGCTGGGCCGCCGGCTGCGCGAACATCACGCGCAATGCTGGCTGGTGAATACTGGTTGGCAAGGCGGACCGTATGGCGTGGGCAGGCGTATGGATATTCCTTACACTCGCGCCATGGTAGACGCGGCCGTGGAAGGAGAATTGGCGCGGGAAGAATTTGAAATTGAGCCGACGTTTGGATTCAGCATTCCGAAGTCTTGTCACGGCGTGCCGCCGCAGGTGCTGAACGCGCGAGGGAAGTGGGCGGACAAGGCTGCGTATGACAAAGCTGCGGAAGATTTGCGGAATCGATTCGCGCGGAACTTTGAGAATTTTGATGCGCCTGCGGAAGTGAAGGCAGCGGGGCCCCGGGCGCGGGGCTAGATGGCAAGGCGACGCTCAACCATTCGGCACATCCTTCTTGTCCTTGCGATCCTGTACTTAATGGGAACGATCTTTGGCGGCATCGGCCTGGGCTGGATCGCACTCCATCCACCCAGCGCCAAGGTCACTCCGCACGAAGAGGCCAACGCGCAGATGGCAGCGGCCGCCGCTTCCGAGGGATTTAGCGACGCCACCCTCTCAACACAAGACGGTGCGACGCTAAGGGCTTGGTTCTTCAGCCCGCGATCGCCAAATGGGGACGCCGTCGTTCTCTTGCACGGGGTCTCCGACAATCGCCTTGGGATGTATGGTTATGGGACGTGGCTGTTGAGCAAGGGTTATGCCGTCCTTCTTCCGGACGCTCGCGGCCATAGCCTCAGTAGCGGGCTGACAACGTACGGGTTAAAAGAATCGATCTGGTCTGGGTAGGAAGAGCGCCCAACATCGCCGCAAAACCAAGCAGCATCCGTGAAACTGGTTTCTCCAGTTACATTACCGCAGAAGTCTTTCGCAAGCTCCACGATAGCGCTAGTTCTTCAATGGGACTGCCATGTGGGAACAACGCTTATGGGTCAGTGGAAACCCATACGGAACGGGCACGGTTTACCGATCTTCGTGGTGGTTGAAGCCCTCTTATGCGGGTTGATTAAGTTAGGCGAAAGCCATCTCCCGTGGAGGCTGCATTTCAACTTTGGTGTGTAGCCGTACATTGAGCGCATCCAGTATCTTTACCGCACGCTCAAGGGTAATTCCAAAATATTCGTTGCGTTCATCTCGGGAAACTTGGGATTCATGGACATCGAGCCGCTTGGCCAGTTCTCGCTGTGACATCCCCTGAGCGATACGAAGCGAGATCAGGAGGTGCCCGAGTCCCCGAAGATTTTCCAACTCTTCGAATTCGCCGCGTTTCAGACGCTCATAGCTCTCTACTTCCTCCCTCAGCTGAAGGTGGAAGGTCTCCATCGGATCTGTAACTCGTTTAATCTCGTCATCGCTGAGGCCGGTCTCTTTCAGCCGTGCCCTATGTTCGCCGAGCCTCTTGCGTTCGCTGGCGAGACGAGTTGACGCTTCTTGGTATTCAGCTTCGTTGCGAATCATGGCTGACCTCCGTATTTGATGTTGACGATGCCTCTCGGTTTGCCGTTGCGGCGGCACTGACGAAAAGCCGAGGGAAATTCCAGTTCGTTACCGTATTTATCGAGAATGCCGCTACCGATCCCCAAGCCCGGCACGTGGGGGTAGAATTCCACGCGATACCTGTGCCACATGGGGAGCTGCTTCTTGGGATAACCCCGATACGGCTTTCGGGAAATAGGGTCCCAGGTCCAAACTTTTGACGGATCAAGAAGATTGAGTTTTCGCTCCAATTCTCCAGTCATCAGATCCTTAAGATCGCACTCAAAGTATCCGTCAATGTCGTTCGGATGCTCCTTGTCTTCCGCGAAAGAACCATCGGCAAAGATTTCGCGAATGCCAACCTGCCAAAGTTGCCGCGTCAGAACTTCCAGGTTGTTTACCAGTCGTTCACGCCAAGGCTGGTCCCATGACGGGTACGCAACCTTATCCCCCGGACCGGCGACGAGAATCGACTGCCGGAGCTCGGCGAAGGAAACTTCATAATCGTAGGGCGGAAGGAGGCCATCCGCGTCAAAAGGTGGGATCGTTGCCATTGCTCGCCATAAACTATATGACACCTTAGCCTAGCTTGACACATTAGTCAAGCTAGGCTAGGATGTTTGTGATCTTGGTTCTAGATGCTGTAGTACGCTCTTGCACCCGTCCATTAGTGGTAGTCCCAGGGGAAACGATCGGACAGACTGTAGCATGGCGTTGCTTCAATACATGCACGGGGCCAGAAAAGGATTGGTTTCATTATGGCAACACGGACGTGGAAGAAGGAGCGCGCCTCCGAGCGGATCGATACATGGCTCAAGAACATGTCCCTCAAGGACATCGAGATCAAGGAATTTGTCCGCGATACTGACTTAACAAATCTGCCAGGTAACGTAGCTTATCGCCTCGATGGCGCTCACCTTTATGCCGATGTTTTGAACCTGTCGCGCCACGCGCCGGCCATTTCATGCGGCCCCGGCAGTCAGCCAAAGCGCGCGCGCCGCCAATCGTTCTTTCGAGCCGGTTCAGAATCGAATAGAAGCGAATGAGGTCTTGTAGCCGTCTGTCGCTCATGATCTCTGTCGCTCATGATCTCTTGCGCTCGCCCCAGACCTCTTGCCATACTGCGAATTCACTCGGCCTGATCTGGTAGCGCGCGAAGTTTCCTTCATGCAGGCCGACAAGCTCGCTCTCGGCCATGTCCCTAAATTTCTCGCGCTCGGTTTCCGGGACGCCGTTCTTCTCCACCCATGCCGTGATGAACGCTGCTGCCGCTTTCTTGTCCATCCTGGCGCGGACCACTTCGCCGACAATCTGGCGAAGGGCCGCCCTGTGCCTGAACCTGAACGGATCGGGCTCGCCCAACGATTGGCGCACCGCGGCATAGCGGGCTGCCGAGCGTTCATACGCCCACATGAAAACATCCCGCAGCAGATCGATCTTGTTCAGTTCGTAGACGCCGAGCAGCGCCTCCATATAGAGCGCGCGAGGCACATCGATGAAAGAGAGCGGTGAGAGATTACGCTTGATGAACGGAATGTTCGCTGAGAGGCGCGACACGCGCTTGTTTACATCGTCGAACGGCTGAAGGTACGGCATTTGCACCATCGCAAAAAGCGCCTGCTCGAACGGGTCGCGGATTGCGGCCCCCGTGTCTAGCAGTTGATTGAAACATTCCTCGATTAGCTGAGGCATCTCCAGTGGATGATAGGTCGACTTCCCGATGCCCACCGCTATGCGGCGTAGCCTTCCCGGTGCGTTGGCGTCAGGCAGCAGGTTCTGCGCCAAGATGCCGTGAAGGTTGAGGATTGTGTAGCGGTTGAATCCGATCTCAGCGGCATCGTTGACGAGGAATTCGATCGCCTCCTTGTGGTTGACGATCATCTGCGCTTCCAGCCGGTCGCGGCCTTCGGCGGCTTCCCCAAGTTCGATGAGTCGCGTTGTATCCAGCAACGAATACGTGTTGCCCTCAAGGCGGCTTGAGTTCCACGAAAGGTCGATAAGCAGCCGGGTCAAAATCTGCTTGGCATAAGTGCCCGCCTCCTGCGCCTCGAAATTCACCTTGCCCACTTTCGCGAGGTGCGCGCGCTGCTCTTCCGGAAGATAGAACGTCTCGTTGGGCCGGTACGAGTCGAGGAAAACGCGGTTATAGCCTACTGGCTTGCGCGCATTGAGCGGCTGGCTCAGATAGGCGCGTATCTCCTCGCTGGTCGGGGACAGCGGCACTGCTGCATCCTCCGCCTTCTCCGCCGCAGGGGTAACAGCCTTCGGCGCTTCCTCAGCCAAGGCCCTTGGCGCCGCCTCCGCCACCGCTGGCACGCGATAGCGCGTCCACCGCCGCCCCTCTCCCTCCTTTACTAGGCGGCCTTTGTCGACAAGGTGTTTGAGCCGATACTGGAGAGTGCGATCCGCAAGCTTCTCAGGCAGGGCCGCGGCAACGTCGCTCAGGCTAGCCCCGCCGGTGTGGCGTGCGACCGCTCGCTCGATGGCCTCGAGGGATTCTTCAGGTATCCGTTGAGCCATGGTGTCCTATATTGCGTATAGATTTCTATGCGCAATTAAATCACACATATACGCAATTATCAAGCCTATGCGCAACTAAACAGGCGTTATATACGCAACTATAACCGCTTAAGTGCAACTAAAACCTTGCATTGTTGCGTTTAGGCCCGACAGCTCTGTTGCGTGTTTCTGAAGCACGGCCCTGCCAAGATATCGCTCTCGTAAATCAATGGTAAGGTGTCGCATTATGCCCGGGATCAGCCAAATCAGGATCATCGCCAGCAACAGCATGATCTCCATGACGATGACCGTCGCCACGGCGGTGACCACAGCGACGATGACCACCGCGACCACTACTACGACTACGAGGACGACCACAACCATCACCATCACCCCGACTTCCTGATTTGTCTCGATCACATTCTCCTTTGCGTTTTCAGTCCGACCCAGCATGGGCCGCGCTGACGCGCGGGAATGCGGCCTAATCGAGGTCTGATGCGATCTGCGTCTTCGGCAACAACAGGAAGGCGCCTCTCGCCAGAGCTGCCGTTTTGCTGCTAGATTCGAAAGAAATCACAGCCGCCCCCACGGCATTCTGGAGATGGGCAAGATGGGCAAGCGCATCGCAATCGTCATCGCGGTCGAAAACTATTCCGATCCACGCATCAAAAAAGTCAGCTATGCCGAGGCGGACGCCAAAGGATTTGCCGATGCACTGGAAGTCTCCGGGCCCATCGATAGAGTCCTCCTGCTCAGCGCGAAAGCCACCAAGACCAGTATCAATTCTAAGATCAGCCAACACGTGAAGTCCCTGACGGACGAGGACGAACTGTTCCTGTTCTATGCGGGTCACGGCTTCTCGAAGAACGGCCACAATTACATTACATGCCACGACACCGACCTGGACGATCTTGCCGAAACCAGCATCAGCCTGCAGAGCATACTCAAGATCTGCGGAAAATCGGCCTGCAAGCGCATTGCTCTGTTTCTGGATTCGTGCGAGAGCGGTATCGCCGATCTCCCCGAAGTCAGAGGCATTTACGCAGAAATGTCCGCGAGTGAACTGAAGGATTTCTTCGACGCGGCGGAATACAGAGTCTGCTTCGCCTCCTGCAAAACCAGTGAATATTCGTATCCATCCGACGTGCTCCAGCACGGGGTCTGGACGCACTTGGTCATCGAGGCCCTGCAGGGAAATGACCCGCTCGCCCTTGAAAAGGGGCGATACTTGACCGCGAACTCGCTGCAGAACTTTGTCGCCAAAGAACTCCCCAGAACCATGAGAAAGCTGTTCACTAAACCGATTGTCCAGACGCCTTGGTTCCACGGGAGCAGTACGGGCGATTTTCAGATCGCCGACTTGGCAGACGTGCTCAAGAAACGGAATGCCATCAAGCGGTAGTCAACGATTTGGGGCGTACCGAGACCGCCCAGCGACCAACTCTTTCTCGTCGTCAACGTAACCAACATTGGACGCCGGCCGGTTAAGTGGATGGGTTGGGGCGGAAAATGGCACAAGAAAGAACCAACGGGAGGGGCTTTCATCATCCAGCCCGTTGCATTACCAGCAATCTTGAAAGACGGGGACTCGTGCTCCGAGTTCACGCCCGAATTGAAAGCGGCTAGTGCGAACGTGAAACAACTATTCTATCCAAACTGACGCGGACACGAACGAGGAACGGGTCAGCAGTGAAAACCCGATGAGGTAGAGTCCCCCACAACTGGTAGGTCGGGTTCGACCTGATACCACTTCCCATCCGGGCTTTGCACAATACGGCGAATGGCCATGCTGACCTTCAGGCGAGGCCTATCTTGCAGATCGCGGTAGACATTCCAGCCGAATCCGAAGCTGGAAAGCACAGCGCCATAAAACGCCAGCAAACTCGTAAGGCTCATTGGCTCAGCCATAGCGGCAACTCCTCCAAGATAATGTTACTGAAGGCGGGAGTGGGGGGGGGTACGATAATTCGCGAACGCAAACGGGACTGAGCCTTTGCGTAAATCGGAGTCTCGTGAGCGCACAGACGATCCGCGATGAGTACTTTGCTACGCTTGACCATATCGGACAAGTGTTTCCAAAACTCATGAATAATCTCGGGAGACAAGGCGTTTTCACGTTTCCTGACGTGCACAAGCTAACTGAAGGTCTTTTTCTTAGCGCTTGGACCTACTGGGAGGGCTTTCTTCGTGCTCTAATCTCCAACGATCTCGCCACGGATGCGAACGGAATCCTCATCTACGACGTAAGGCAGTTTCGTTATGTCAATTCCAGTTATCGACTTGCGGAGCGCATCCTAAATCATCCCGATCATCCGGATCGATTTGTTGAATGGGCTGATTACGGAGCGGTCGCAAGGCGCGCCAACGAATTCCTTGGTCCACACCATCGATTCGTTAATGCTCTTCCCCAAGATGCCGACCTTGCAAGACTGAGACGGATTCGCAATGCTATTGCGCACAAATCTGATAAGGCATGGTCTAGTTTCACGTCATTGGTTAGCGCTCCACCTTTCAACTTGGCACCCGTACAACGTCGAGGCATCACACCAGGGAGATTCCTTTCCTCGCACCAGTGGAATGGAGCACCGGTGCTAGAAACCTCAGTCCACGTCCTCAGAGATGCTGCCCATACACTCGTTCCATGATTGCACTTACGGCTACCGGGTCTGGAAAGATGTTTGGTTCATTTGCGATTTCCAGAGCCTAGCCTCCCCCCCATGCTGTGACCTATAAAGTACGAGCTACCCCCGATCACAAGCTCACGACCGCCTGGAATCCCGACAGCCATGAAGCAAAGGCCGGCTCCGATGACGGCAGCCAAAACGCTCATGCTAAAGAGCCTCTCGCCATGCACTCGCCCTGCCTGCTTCTCCAGGTATCGGAGCCGCATCTCCTCGTCCTTCTTAGGGTTTCTCTTCTCGGGAGTTTGCTCATCGCGCATCGAAATAAACCTCTATCTACAATATGCAATCGAAGGGTTAACAAACCCAAGTACTCAACGTTTTTGTAATGTTACCGAAGGAACCTGACAATCACTTCGATATCGATAGTCCCATTTGAGATGCGCTAACAATCCTTAAGATCAGCCAGAAGTTGCGGCTCGATCAACGCTTGGCGGATCACAGCTTTGACTGTTTCCTTAACAAGCCTCAACGCATTGCTATGGTTTCCAAGCACCTGAAATTCGCGCTCGAAGTTTGGCGCTCCACCATGAGCCAGGCTGCTGCGATACGCATACATCTTCGTCCAGACGGTCTCTGCATCAGTTCCAACAAACGGGCTATAGTCAAGGTGCGGCTGGCACCGATGATCGACTAGCTTCACTTTCTTCTTGATTTGTCGAGTAATCGAGTCATATGGGTCGGTCGGTTTAGGTGGATGAGTGAGCAGTGATTCCAAAACTGCAAAGTGCCCGAGAAACCGCAGTGGCGAATGGGGAGGCACTGCGTCCAAGTCCTGAAGCTGTCTCGCAAGTCGCCTGACATCGACCAAGCGAGGATCATGTTCACAAAGCTGGGCGTGTATTATTCTGATGGCTTCAACGTCGGATAGGGCAACGTCTGAAAAGGCGAGATTCCACATCGCGTTATCTAGCAACTGTAAAAGCCGTCCCGGATGGAAGATCAGGCCCTGCTGGGCAGCATAGTTTAGAAGCGTGAATCCGATTTTGAGTTCTAGAGGCGCAAGGCTGCACGCTTCTTCGATCTCCACCAATTTTTCGTTAGTCCCCTGAAAACTAATGACGTAGTAGTGCCACTCTTCTTCCTTCAAAGGTTCGACGGAACCACCTGGAAGCGATTTTAACTCCCACGGCATCATGCTCGGGCGGCGCATCACGTTTTGAAGAGTCTCCTTGATGGCAGTAATCTCCTCTGTGCTTGCGCGCCTAAGTTCGTGGCCTGATCCCAAGCTGAAACTCGCTGCCCCAACAAGACTCGACACGTTCATTACGAACGCACAATGCTCGTGCGGTGTCTCAGATGTTTCCCGCGCTCCCGCAGAGAACCCTAGCACCGATCCGGGGGGAGCCACAAACGGGCGGCGCTCAAAGTTTTCTTCTGCCATGTGTTCACTATGCGAACCCCGCGCACACGCGGGATACCCTTTCGGAATATCTTTTTCAGTCAACCAAACTTACACTCGAATCATTTTACCGGACACACCTAACACTCCCGCGCTCCTACCCGCCACGGTTCTACCCATAATGACAAGTAGCAGCCCCTTGACACGGCTGCGCCGGGTTCCAATTCAAATGAAAAATGGCAGAGTGCAAACTCGCACTCCGCCCGAAATCTAAGTGTGATGGGTGTGATGGGCTTATGGCGCCGTCTTGCCGGACTTCGGCTTTGCCTTAGCCTTCGTCTTTTTATCTCGTTTCGCTGCAAGCTCCTCGGCCACGGCTTTTTGGAGTTTCTCCGTGTCTACGCGGTAGCGTTTTGCGGCGTCCGCTAAAACGTCGTCGCGGCTTGCGCTGGGTCGCCGATAAGCCGAATCCAGCAGACTGATTTCCAGAGGCAGCTTGCGGAGTTCGGACTCATCGTGGGTGCCTACTTGCTTGGCGAGAAGTTCCTGTGCGGATGCAGAGTCCTTCTTCGTCTCTATCTTGTGCCGCTTCGCCAGAGCCGGGACCTGGCTGTAGGAGAGGTGGCCGATTAGGTAGTAGGCGACTGCTAGCAAGTCGGCCTTCTTTAGCGGAGCCGATACGCGTTGGAGGACCGTGGCCAAAACACGATGGCGAGTCGTGATGGCCAGTTTCTCCTTTTCGATGCGCTTGCGTTCCTCCGCCCGCTCCCGCTCGACTTGATGCGGAGAAGGCGTGTTGGGATGATGGACGCGGCAAGCGGGATCGGCACAAACCTTTACGACCTGTCCGCGCTTGCCCCCGTCCATGACGATGGCCTCAGCCATCTTCTCGCACGGTTTCTGGTTAACTGGTAGCTTGGTGCTTGCCCCGTTTGCCTTGGGCTTCTTGATCTCCAACTCCACATACTGATTCCGTCCCAAGGGAGCGCCTTCACGGGAGTTCCACGCCGCCGAAATCTGGATTAGCTGCGGTTTGGTTTCCAGAGTCTTTTTCACGGAAGCGTCAATCTTGGCCCGGAAGCAGTCGGGCGACGTGCATTATGTGGAATACGAATGTCAAATACTCCACTCGCAATTGTCCGCCCGCTTTGAGAGTTACTACCCGATCCTCGTGGGGACCGGTGGTCGCTTTGTCGTGGGAGGCCTTCTACTTTACGATCCTTGCTGGATCAGAGAGTGTAGTTCACTGAAGTTCCAAAAGCTTCTTCAATGTCGCATCGGCGCGTTTTTTCAGCTCAGAGTCGTTGGTTCTCTCGCGTATCTCCAAAACGTATCGAATGGCCGTGTTGACGGTTGTGAACGAATCGCCTTGCTCGTTCGTTATCTGCCATGCGGGTGGCCCTTCTCGCTCCTCCTTGTCTGTCAGCGTGTGCCCATCAGATTTATACATCACGAGGCGCGTTGGCGCTAACACCAGGTGGTAGATGAGAGCTGTTTTGAAGTAGGAGGTCTTGGGTGGTGGGGTGTAGTTTAGGTCTGAATCTATGACGCCTGCGTCAGCGAATTCAACAGTGACGTCCGATTTGGATGCGGTCGTCGATACGGAGAGAACAGCCCAGCGATTGGACACGACGCCAATCTTCTTCCTCGCGGGGCGAGTGGCAGGATGCAGGAAAAAACCCGAGTAGCGAGCCCATCCTTCAAGGGGCAGGAACTCGCCTTCGGTGGCGCGCTTCCAGAGCTGTTCTATCGTCTCCCTTGGGGTCTTAGACGGACCTGTCGACGAATCACTCCGTACGATGACAGGCAAAGAGATCACTATGCTGAGCAACAGTGCGAAGCTTCGTCTCACGAGCACCCCGCGAACGGTCGACAGCCCTTGGGGCCCGGCTTGTTTCCTGGAGCGCCAGCCGGGACCATGTACACCGGCAGGTCGCCCGGAGCCAGTCTACCCTCTCCATTAAAATAGGGATCGCTAGCAGGAGTTTTGGAACTGAAGTACATTCCAACGTCGTAAGCATAGACTCCCCTGTTAAGCTGATTCGAAAGCAACCGGGCAATCGAGGTATAGGTCTGAGCGTACACGTCCCACACCGTTTCGGCGGCCTGGCATCCGTTAATTCTGATCGCAGTATTGCTGCTGAGGAAAGTATTGATATTGCAACCGCTGTTAGTACTACATAGCTGGGTATAGTTATACGCAGCGATATTTGCGTCGGACCCCGCACCTTGGCCAACGAAAAGCATGCTCGCGTAAGAGGTGATCGGACCACCTGTCGTTGCTGTATAGCCGACGAGCCCGCTGTGCCCAAAATAGTGCACGTCACCGCCGACAAGCCCGTTAAGTGTCAGGGCAGCGTTAACATCCTCAATGGTTGAAACCCTGCAAGCAATGACTTTGTTCCCCTGAGCCTGAAGATCGTTAGCCTTCTGCTGAGCCGCAAGTCCAAAAGCATATCCAACATAGTGATGGATGCCAGAATCGCCAATCAACATGAGATTCGTAGGACCACTCCCCGCAATCGTGAGGCAGTTCGTAGGTTGTTGCGGTGGAGTGGGCGCAGGCAAAGCACAAATGGGACAGTCAGCCGGAGGCGATAATGGGGCGAGATTCGAGATTTCCGATTGAGCTTCGGATTGACCGACGGGCGCTTGTCCTGAAGGAGGAATCTGGTAGGGGCATGGGCAGAGTACATGGCTGTTCCCTCCGTAATGCCGAGGTGCACGACCCCAACTGCGCGGACCTAGTCTGAACAGCGGGTCCATTCGCCCTAGCGTATCAAGTACTCGCAAAAATATAGCACCGCCTAGCTGAATCGGCAAAACAGCTAACATTTGTTAAAAAAAGCGAACAACTTGCGCCTCGGCGACGTCCCCATATCCACAACCACGTGCTGAAGTGCGGTCGGCAGCGACCGGTGTATGAAAACTGACTTGCCTCCACAGGCCGCGGCACGATAGAACAATCTCAGCCCCGGAACGGCTATCTCCGTTGGCCGGTTTTGAAGTGATAATCGTTGGCCGCTTTTGCAGTG
>Ga0181537_10002403_pt1 | contig 16476 bp, 10 predicted proteins | sample PEATcosm2014_Bin_39_FD_119765 | JGI IMG/M metagenome (GOLD analysis project Ga0181537, IMG submission 119765) | Peatland microbial communities from MTU Mesocosm Facility, Houghton, MI, USA - PEATcosm2014_Bin23_10_metaG | ecosystem: Environmental > Terrestrial > Soil > Wetlands > Peat | place... | reverse complement strand
TAGAGGCGGCCCATGCGCTCCAATTTCTCTTCGCTCTCCATCGAGTGGCAGACGCGTCCGTATTCGGCGACGGCGTCGGCAAAGCGCTGCTCGGCAAACATCGGCAGGTGGCCCAGCGCGTCATGCAGAATGTCCGGCTCGGGAGTGTAGTCCATCGACTCGCGGCTGCGCAGCCATGTCGTCGTGGGAAACTGACGCGCCGCCAGCATCTCGAAAAACGCGCGCGACGGCATGAAGCCCGAGACCGGCTGCACGCGCCATCCCGTGCGCTTCTCCAGCCGCTCGCTCACCTCGTCCAGGTGCGGAATCTGCGCCTGTTCCATACCCAGCGCGCGCCACCCTTCCAGGTATTCACGGCAGGCGCACCTCTCCAGTTGAGCCATGCGGCGGCGCACCAGTTCGCTCCACAGCAAGTGCTGCTCCGGCAGGTACCGCGAATAGTCCTGCGCGATAAGAAACCGCTTTGCTTCAATTAGCCCGGAGTGCGCCACGTTCTGCATCCGCCACCTCGTTCGACCCGCCGCACCGGGGATGATATCTGAGATGCCGCGACGGCGCCAGACGGATGAGGCGGCAAACGTGCGATTCCGCGCCAAACTTGTTAGGCTGTTTTCGGAGACTCTGCCATGTCCAATTTCAACGATCCGCCCGAGATTCGAATCCAGAATTCCGAAGACTACCGCGAAGGCTATGCCAACAGCGTGCAGATTCGCATGAGCGTGTGGGATTTCTTCCTGGCCTTTGGAAAAGCGCTGCCCGGCAACGGCCCCGGTATCGATCTCGTCAACTTCCAGGGAATCTACTTGAGCCCGCAACAGGCCAAGGCGCTGTCGCTGATGCTGCACCAGAACGTGCAGAACTACGAGCAGACCTTCGGAGAAATCAAACTCGATCCGCAGTTTGTGCAGAACGGTCCCATCCACTAACTCCATGCCGCGGAAGACGCCGCACGCAAACGCCGGACAAGCGCGGGCCTCGGCCACGCGGGTCTTCGGCGTTCTCTTCGCCGCGCTCTGGCTGGCTCATCTTCCGCTGCTGCGGCTTCCCTATTTCTGGGACGAAGCGGGATATTTCATTCCGGCAGCGCGCGACATTCTTCTTACCGGCGACCTCATTCCGCATACCACGCTCTCAAACGCTCATCCGCCACTGGTGATGCTGTGGCTGGCGCTGTGCTGGAAGCTCACCGCTTATTCTCCGCTGGTGACGCGGACGTCGATGCTGCTGGTTGCGGCCTTCGGCTTCACAGCGCTGTGGCTGCTGGCGCGGAGGGTGGCGAGCAGTTCCGTTGCGACGGCGACGGTGGCGCTTACGGCGCTTACTCCCACGGTGTTTTCGCAGTCGGCGATGGCGCAACTGGATATTGCGGCGTTCGCGCTGGTGCTGTGGATGCTGTACTCGCACATCGCCGGAAGACACTGGCAGGCGATTGCCTTCGCCGCGCTGGCAGCGGTGGCGAAAGAGACCACGGTAGTGATCACGCTCACGCTGTGTGGAGCCGACCTGCTGGGATGTTTCGCATTTCGATGGCGTCCGGCGCTGGCGGCAAAGTGGTGCCTTCCGCGCCGCACGCTGCTGCAAAGCGCCGCGTATTTACTGGCGCTGCTGCCACTGGTGGGGTGGTACGCATATCACTTTCACCGCACGGGGCACGTCTTTGGCAACCCGGATTACCTGCGCTACAACGTGGGCGCAACCGTGACGCCGCTGCGAATTCTGCTGGCGGGCGCGATGCGACTGTGGCACGCGACGGGATACATGAACCTGTTCGTGCTGAGCTTCACGGCCCTGCTGCTGGCGTGGAGCGCGCGAGGGGAAGATGCTCCGAAGGCCGCTGCGGCAGCGGTTGAACCCAACGTGCAACTGTTGCTGGCGATGGTGGTGCTGGCGCAGGTTGCGGAGTTTTCGGTGGTCGGCGGAGCGCTGCTGGCGCGCTACATGATCACGGCGATTCCGCTGGTGATTCTGCTCTCGGTGAATGTGCTGCGCAGGCATGCGCCGCGCTGGGAGTGGTGGGTTGCGGGATGCGCGGCAGCGTTTGTGGCGGCGCTGTTTTTCAATCCTCCGTGGTTCATCTCGCCGGAGGACAATCTGACGTGGGCGTCGTATGTTCGGATGCATCAGGAGGCGGCGCGCTACGTGGAGCAGCACTATGCGCAAGAGCGCATTCTGACTGCGTGGAGCGCATCCGATGAGTTGAATCGCCCGTTCCTGGGATACGTGGAGAAACCACTGAGCGTGGTGCGGCTGGAGAACTTTACGGCAGAGGAAATTCTGCGCGCGGCACAGAGCGAAGAGAGCTTTGACGTGGTGGTGGCTTTCTCCACGAAATACGAGCCTCCGAAGGGATTGTTCCAGCGGATTCCGGGGTGGACTTACGTGCAGACGCGGTACTTCGACTTCCACCAGGACCTGCCCGCAGCGGCCATTGCGCGCATGTTGCACGGGCGGACGGTGTGGCAGAAGCGGACGCCGGGCGAGTGGATTGCCGTGATCGAAATCGACAAAATCCGCAATGCCCGCGCGGCTTTCCCACAGATGCGGTAGAGCGCAGACGAAAAAAAGAACAATCAATTTTCAAGGATCGATGCGCCCGCGATGAGTGTTCATGCGGGGGAGACGCGTTTGCGGCTGCGCCTCTCTATGTTCAGAATACCAATTTCGGAGGGCAATCCCCTCACCTGTGCCGTGAATGGATATTCTTCGTATTCAGCGAGTTACAGGATATTTTGAGGTTTGTGGGGTTGACAAGTTTTGAGTGAAACGGGAAGTTGAGGTTCGAAGGCGGCATTTTGCACCATGAATGGTGCGAAATGCCGGTGATGATTAGCGAGCTGGTTAATGGTTGGAAGAGCCGTGTTGATGAAGTTGCCAATCGTTGGAGGGAGCTGGAAAGGATTGGCGGAGTGGTAACAGGTTTATCCCTACGGTGATGACTTAGGTGTATACAAGAGCGGCGAATTTCAGGTTGAAGTGCCTTTGGGGCGGCACGGGAGATTGGAACGGTGCTGGGATTCCTCGCTTCGCTTCGGAATGACACCTTCTAAGAGCAAGGACAAGAGCAAGAGCAAGGACAGGAGCAAGAGCAGGAGCAAGGACAACACCCCCACCCTAACCAACGGAAGGTTAGGATGGGGCACCCTGACAGGCTGTTAATGGAGGCTAGGGTGGGGCGCCCTGCAAGAGCAAGAACAACATCCCCTGACAGGCTGTTCCCCACATTCGCCCAACTGCGGGCGGATGTGGGCCACCAGCGATGGTCTCATTTTGCGGAGGTGGGGAGGGGTTTGACGGTTCCGCAGTTGGGGCCTTTGTAGGTTGAGGTGGACTCGCTGGTCCACTCGACGGGCTTGGTGCCCTGGGGGCCGAGTTCGATGGTGCCGACGAAGTGCACCTTGCCCTTGGCGTGGATTCCGTCTCCGAAGGAGGAATCGAGCGAACCCCTGCCAGCCATTCTTCCGGTGCAGACCATTTCAGCGTGCATTTTGGAAGAGTTCTTGACGATGTTGATGACCTGGCAGTCGCGGCTCTCCGATACGGGAGCGCCGTATTTATCGATCTGCTCCTGGGTGAGGCAAATTTGAGTCGTTCGCGGGCCTCCGCCGAAGGGGCTGTTGGCGCCGGCGGGCATTCCGGGAGGCATGGGGGACTGCTGCCAGGTCATGACGGTGGTCATCTCCCAGAGTCCGGGTTTGCGCTCCTGGGCGGAGAGCGCAAGGGAGAAGAGGCAACAGCTCAGGATGATGGAGAGGCGGGTTGCGGGCATGATTCCTCCTTGAGTAGGGGATGCGGGCAATCACTCTACGACAGGAGGTGAGTGGCTGGAAAGGGCAAAGACGGGAAATTCAGAGATAATTTTGCGGCTTACCGCGGACTGACGGAGCTGGCGGCGAGGTGGCGGGCACGGGCGAAGACGGATTCCAACATGGGAGCGGTGAGTTTTCCGGTAGCAGTGTTCTGGTTGGAGGGATGGTAGGAGGCGAGGAGGGTGATTGCGTTGGGCATGGCGTATTCGGCGGCGTGGGCGAAGGTGTAGGCGGACTTGCGGGGGATGAGCTGCTGGGAGTGAAGGAGGTCGAGATAGGCGTCAAAGGCGATTTTGCCGAGGGCGACGACCACTTTGAGGTTCCTGAGAGCCGCGAACTCGCGGGCGGTGAACTCGGCGCAGGCGGCGAGTTCCTGGGGCAGCGGCTTGTTGTCCGGCGGGGCGCAGCGGACGGCGGCGGTGATCCAGAGGTCGCGGAGATGGAGCCCGTCACTGCGATCCGTGGCGGTAGGCTGGGAGGCGAAGCCGAGGCGGTGGAGGACGGGATACATGAAGTTTCCGGAGGCGTCTCCGGTGAAGGGACGGCCGGTGCGATTGCTGCCGTGTGCTCCGGGGGCGAGGCCGAGGACGAGGACGCGGGCGGACGGGTCTCCGAAGCCGGGAACAGGACGCGCCCAGTAGTCACAGTCGAGGTAGGCACGGCGCTTCTCGCGTCCGATGCGCTCTCGGTACTCGACGAGACGGGGACAGCGGCGGCAGGCGATGACTTCGGACTGGAGGATGGTGAGGGCGGAGGGCACAGGATAGGCAGGTTACATGGGTTGGGCGGGTTGGGCAAGGTGGGGAGGGTGCAAAGTTGCGCAGGTTGCGCAGGTTGCGCAGGTTTCAAAGGTTTCAAGGTTGCGCAGGTTTCAAGGTTAGAGGCAAGGGCAAGAGCAAAGGCAAGAACAAGGGCAACAGCAAACGCAACAGACCCACATCTGCCAAAGGAGGGCAGATATGGGGCACCAGCAACTAATCCACATCTGCCAAAGGATGGCGGATATGGGCACCAGAATCAGAGGAAGGAGCAAGGTCAACTTCCCCACCCTAGCCAACGACGGGCCAGGATGGGGCACCCTGCGCAGTATCTTTTCCCCGCATCTGCCAAAGGAGGGCGGATATGGGCATCCAATCAAGAACGAGGGCAGGAAATTGGGGGCGGCGGTTTGACCCGCGCTGACTGAGTCTCATACACTGAATCGTTAGCAGTTGGCGTTTGGCCGCTGCCTGTGCTCACGGTTGGGCGAGCGGCCGGCAATGCCTCACAAATCTATTCAGAAGACTTAAGGCTATCCCTTTGACATCCACTGATTTGACACCGCCTGATGCAACCGCCGAAGTGACCAAGAACCCTTGCGAACGCGAAGTTTCCGTTGAAGTACCGGCGGCGGACGTAGCGCGCGAATGGAAGAGCGCGCTGGCGCGCTTCCAGAAACATGCCCGCATCCCCGGCTTCCGCAGCGGCAAGGTTCCGGCGTCGATAGTGCGCAGCAAGTTTGAGCAGGACATCAAGTCGGAGGTCGTGGAACACCTGGTTCCGGCGGCGTTCCGCGAAGAGACGAAGAAGCAGAACCTGATTCCGATTGGGCAGCCGCAGGTGACGGAGCTGGAACTGGAAGAAGACAAGCCGCTGAAGTTCAAGGCGATCTTCGAGATTCTGCCGCCGTTCGACGTGGATGGCTACAAGGAGATCAAGGCCGCCCATGAGCCGGTGATCGTCGGCGATGAAGAGATTCAGAAGACGATTGACGGACTGCGCGAACAGAACTCGACCTACGTAAACGTGGACGAGGACCGCGGACTGGCCGACGGCGACTTCGGATCAGTGGCATTTAAGAGCACGAGCACGGAAGAGGGCGCGGAGCCGGTGGAGATGAACGATGTGCTGGTGGACATCGGCGGCACGAATACTCTGCCGGAGTTCAGCGACAACCTGCGCGGGGCCAAGGCGGGCGAGACGCGGAGCTTCGACGTGACCTATGCCGAAGACTTTGGCGACAAGCGGCTGGCGGGCAAGACTCTGCACTACGACGTCGAGATCAAGGGCATCAAGACAAAGACAGTGCCGGAGCTGAACGACGAGTGGGTGAAAGACCTTGGGCAGGAAGGCATGGCGACGCTCGACGACCTGCGGGCACGCATCCGCGAAGGGATTGAGCACGAGAAGAAGCACCAGGCCGAACACAAGATCAAGGAAGAGATTCTACAGCAGTTGACGACAAAGTTCCCGATTGACGTGCCGACGCTGCTGGTGGAGAACTCGATTGACCAGCGGCTGGAGCGCGGGCTGCGCTCGCTGATTTCCCAGGGACTGCGGGCGGAAGACATCAAGCGGATGGACCTGAGCAAGCTGCGCGAAGGACAACGCGAGGGCGCAGTGCGCGACGTGCGCGCCAACGTGCTGCTGGAACGGATCGCAGACGTGGAAGGCATTACCGTAAGCGACGAAGAGCTGGACAAGGAGATTTCGGCGGCGGCGGCACAGTCCCGGCAGAACCCCCTGGCGCTGCGGAAGCAGCTTGAAGAGAAGAATGGGCTGGATGGATTGCGGCAACAGTTGCGCTGCGACCGGGCGTTGGATTTGTTGTACAGGCAGGGGGAGTAGAAGAGCAGGTTTCAAGGTTTCAAGGTTTCAAAGTTTCAAGGTTACGCAGGTTGCACAGGTTACACAGGTTGCGCAGGTTGCGCAGGTTACGCAGGTTGCGCAGGTTAAAGGCAAGAGCAAAATCAACGCAAGAGCAAGGTCAACGACCCCACATCTGCCAAAGGAAGGCAGATATGGGGCACCAGAGACGGACCTGCATCTGTTGACTGCGGCAGATATGGGGCACCAGATCAAAGGCAACAGCAAGAGCAACAGCCGCACATCTGGCAGATGGGGAAAGAATTAGCAGTCCAACGCTCCGGGACGGCATCGAATAGGCCGGAAGCGGTTTTTAACAAGGCCGGGGCGTCAGACCCTCCGGCCGGCAAAAGGAGCCGGTAATTATGCTAGTGCCGATGGTAGTTGAGCAGACCAGCAGGGGCGAACGCGCCTATGACATCTACTCGCGGTTGCTCAGAGACAACATTATTTTCCTGGGCACGCCGATTGATGACAACGTTGCGAACCTGATTATTGCCCAGTTGCTGTTCCTTTCCGCGGAAGACCCGGAGAAGGACATTTCGCTGTACATCAACTCTCCGGGCGGCTCGATTACGGCGGGGATGGCGATTTATGACACGATGCAATTCATCCGTAACGATGTAGTGACGATCTGCATAGGGCAGGCCGCGTCGATGGGCGCGATGCTGCTGGCGGCAGGAGCGGCGGGCAAACGGTATGCGCTGCCAACGTCGCGGATCCTGATTCACCAGCCGCTGATCATGGGCGGCGGGATCAGCGGACAGGCGACGGACATCGACATCCACGCACGCGAAATCCTGCGGATGCGCGAGTTGATGAACCAGTTGATGGCGAAGCACACGGGCCAGATGCTGGACAAGGTGGAGCGCGACACCGAGCGTGACTTCATCATGAACGCGCAGCAATCGAAGGAATACGGCATTGTGGATGACATCATCTACAAGCATAAGTAACTGAAGACGAAGGCCTGGTTCGCCGAAGATGAAAAGGGGAGTGCACAAGGCGCTCCCCTGGCCTTTACCGGTAGGGGTGAATGGCGGAAAATAGAGGACTAGGGTACTTACGTTATTGCGGAACGGCGGTTGGCTCCGCAGACTGTTAAGTTGGCAGGGCATCTTGGAAGCTGATTCGGCCCTCCCAAGATGAAGAGAAGATTATGGTGCAGGGTTCGCGTTCCGGGACCCGCGCATTTGGCAGGCTCGCGGGAACATCCGCATCCAATGCCAGCAAATAGAAACCGGGGAAGCCGGGAGAGCAACGGGAGTTCTGAGTGAGATCCAGGTCTGGTACTGACGAAGTATTGCGGTGTTCGTTCTGCCATAAGTCGCAGGACGCGGTGGCGAAGCTGATCTCTTCCCCCTCCGACTATCCACGCGCCTACATCTGCGACGAGTGCGTTGCGGTATGCAACTCGATTCTGGAAGACGACCGGAGCGAGGCGCAGACGACGGCGAGTCCGAACCATCTGCCGAAGCCGCAGGAGGTCAAAGCCTTTCTGGACGAGTATGTGATCGGGCAGGAGCGGACGAAGAAGAAGCTGGCGGTGGCGGTGTACAACCACTACAAGCGGATCTACATGAACCGGCAGCGGACGAGCGAGATTGAGCTCTCCAAGTCGAACATCCTGCTGATTGGACCGACGGGCACCGGCAAGACACTGCTGGCACAGACGCTGGCGAAGATGCTGGACGTTCCGTTTGCGATTGTGGACGCGACGACACTGACCGAAGCCGGGTACGTGGGCGAGGACGTGGAGAACATCATCCTGAAGCTGTTGCAGGCCGCCGACGGCGACGTGGCGCGGGCGCAGACCGGGATCATCTACATCGACGAGATCGACAAGATTGGGCGCAAGGACGAGAATCCCTCGATTACGCGCGACGTTTCCGGCGAGGGCGTGCAACAAGCGCTGCTGAAGATTCTGGAAGGCACGGTGGCCAATGTTCCGCCGCAGGGCGGACGCAAGCACCCGCACCAGGAGTTTACCCCGGTGGATACGACGAACATTCTGTTCATTGTGGGCGGAGCGTTTGTGGGCCTGGAAAAGGTGATCGAGCGCAGGATCGGCAAGCGCGCGGTGGGCTTCAAGACAGGCGACGAGGCGGAAAAGGATGCGGCACAGCCGTTCCACAAGAGGGACGACGAGCTGCTGCAACTGGCCCAGCCGCAGGATTTGATCAAGTTTGGACTGATTCCGGAGTTCATTGGCCGTTTGCCGGTGATGGGCGTGCTGAGCGACCTGGACGAGGCGGCGCTGGTGGAGATTCTGACGCGGCCACGGAATGCGATTGTGAAGCAGTATCAGCGGCTGTTTGAGTTTGAGAACGTGAAGCTGCACTTCTCGACCGAAGCGCTGACGGCAATTGCGCGCGAGGCGCTGAACCGCAAGGTTGGGGCGCGCGGACTGCGCATGATCCTGGAAGAGCTAATGCTGGACCTGATGTACCACCTCCCGGGGCAGAAGAAGATCAAGGAATTCGAAGTGACGCGGGAGATGGTGGAAGAGCGGAATGTTTCCATGCCGCGGGTGGAAAAGCAGGCTTCGTAAAGAGAAAATGGTGCTTTGACGACGCCCAGCCGACTGACGGTTGGGCGTTTGTTTTAGAGCGGACTGGAATGGGAATCAGCGCAAAGTGATGGAACGATTCGCTATATTCGGGATTCCCGAGTTCCCTGTGCGGGCTTCCCTTTCCATTTCTGTTGTGATTCCCTTGAAATGAAGCAGAATGAGTTGGATTGGCGCGTATTGCCGCCGATATGACGATGTAGTACGCTCGACAAACAATTATGTGGAATCCGGCAAAATTTGGCTCGCAAGACAAGCCAGAAATGCCTGTCCGCAGGGGAAGTGAGGCTGCGTGAGCCTGATCAGAGAAAAATTCGAAACCCGCAAGCTGCCGATGATGCCCATCCGAGATGTCGTCATCTTTCCGTACATGATGACGCCGTTTGTCGTCGGCCGCGAATCCAGCGTGCGCGCGCTCGAAGAAGCTCTTACGGGAGACAAGCGAATCTTCCTGGCGACGCAGCACGATCCGGGCGTGGACGAACCGAAGCCGGACGAGATTTACCAGGTGGGCTGCATTGTCAACATCGTTCAAAGTTTGAAGATGCCGGACGGCAACATCAAGGTCCTGGTGGAGGGGATTGAGCGCGGGCGGATTCTGCAGGTGACGGAGACGGACGGCTACTATGTGTCTTCGGTGCGGGTGAACCGCTACGCGCCGGAGATTACGGCGCAGGTGGAGACGACGATGCAACGGGTGTCTTCCCTGTTTGAGCAGTATGTGAAGCTGTGCCAGTCACTGAACCAGGAGACGATTGCGGCGACGGTTCGGGTGGACGATATAGGACGGCTGAGCGACACGATTGCCGCGAATCTGCAACTCTCGATTGAGGAGAAGCAGGAGCTACTGGAGATGTTTGACCCGGCGGAGCGGCTGAACCGCATCTCCGACGTGCTGGATATTGAGATTGAAAAGCTGAACATGGACCGGACGATCCAGTCGCGGGTGAAGCGGCAGATGGAACGGGCACAGAAAGAGTACTACCTGAACGAGAAGATCAAGGCGATCCAGAAGGAACTGGGACGCGGCGAAAAGAGCGAGTTCGACGAGCTGAAAAAGAAGATCGACAGCGCGGGAATGCCGCCGGACGTTCTGGAAAAAGCTACGCAGGAGTTGAAGAAGCTGGAGGCGATGCCTCCGATGTCAGCCGAATCCACGGTCTCGCGCAATTACCTGGACTGGCTGCTGGCGGTGCCGTGGAAGAAAAAGTCGAAGGAGATACGCGATATCGACTTTGCGGAACACACGCTGAACGAAGATCACTACGGGCTGGAGAAGATCAAGGAACGCATCCTGGAATTCCTGGCGGTGCGGCAACTGGTGAAGAATCCGAAGGGCTCGATTCTGTGCCTGGTTGGACCTCCGGGTGTCGGCAAGACCTCGCTGGGCATGAGCATTGCGAAGGCGACGGGACGGAAGTTCGTGAGAATGTCCCTGGGCGGAGTGCGCGACGAGGCGGAGATTCGCGGGCACCGGCGCACCTACATCGGAGCGCTGCCGGGGCAGATCATCCAGATGATGAAGAAGGCAGGAACGCGCAACCCGGTGTTCATGCTGGATGAAGTGGACAAGATGTCCAACGACTTCCGCGGCGATCCGTCCTCGGCGCTGCTGGAGGTGCTGGACCCGGAACAGAACTACATGTTTGTGGACCACTACCTGGACGTGGAGTACGACCTGTCACAGGTATTCTTCATTGCGACGGCGAATGTGCTGCACACGATTCCCAGCCCGTTGCAGGACCGGATGGAGATACTGCGGCTGCACGGCTACACCGAGCCGGAAAAGCTGGAGATTGCGCGGCAGTACCTGGTGAAGAAGCAGCTTGAGCAGGCCGGGCTGACGGCGGCAAATATCACGTTTGAAGACGACGCGCTGCGCGGCATTATCCGCTATTACACGCGCGAGGCGGGAGTGCGGAACCTGGAGCGCGAGATTGGCAACGTGTGCCGCAAGATTGCGCGCTCGGTGGTGCGCGAGGGCGATAAGTTCTCCGCGGCGATTACGGCCGAGAGCCTGAACGGCTACCTGGGAGTGGCGCGCTTCCGCGATACTCCGGCGAATGAAAAGAGTGAGATTGGGCTGGTGACAGGGCTGGCGTGGACGGAGGTCGGCGGCTGCATCCTGACCACGGAAGTCGCGATCATCGACGGCAAAGGCAAGCTGACGCTGACGGGAAAACTGGGCGACGTGATGCAGGAGTCGGCACAGGCGGCGATGAGCTACCTGCGCTCACGCTGGCAGCGGCTGGGGATTCCGCGGGACTTCTACCGCAACGTGGATATCCACGTCCATGTGCCGGAGGGCGCGATTCCAAAGGACGGCCCCTCGGCGGGAATTACGATTGCGACGGCAATTGCCAGCGCGTTGAGCAAGATTCCAGTACGGCGCGACATCTGCATGACGGGCGAGATTACGCTGCGCGGCAAGGTGCTGCCAATTGGCGGACTGAAGGAAAAACTGCTGGCCGCACACCGGGCCGGAATCATGGAGGCGATCCTGCCGGCAGACAACGAGAAGGACGTGGCCGAGGTTCCGGAGAACCTGCGCAAGGAGATGAAGCTGCACTTTGTGGAATCGATGGACGAAGTGCTGCAGATTGCGCTGGAACGGCCGCTGCCGGAGGTTCCGGTGGATGGCCCGCTTCAGGCGATTCCTCCGCAGCCGGAGGCGAGCGAGGCGAGGCAGTAGGGAAAGTTTCGAAGTTTCACAGGTTTCAAGGTTTCAAGGTTTCACAGGTTTCAAAGGTTAAGAGCAACAGCAAGGGCAAGTGTTGTGCCCTCCGCGCAGGAGACGCGCGGAGGGGTGGGAGGCATGGCTCGCCGCGGCGAGCCATTTTCTTGCGGCCTTTTCTTGCGGCCTTTGCTTGCGGTCTTTTCTCGCGCCAGGATTCGTCCGGTCAGCGAATCAAGTGGTTGGGAGAGGTTGACTCGGTGGCGGCGGGGGATAGACTTCGTCATAGAGCGGGCGGTAGCGGCTTGCGAGAAAGTAAATGGCGTAGGCGGGAAAGAAGACCGAGATGGGCGCTCCCAGAAATCCCGCGCAATAGATGATGGCCGGCAGCGCGATCAGGAGTGCAAGCAGAACTCCGGCGACGATGGCCAGGGTTGTGCCTCCGATCATCTTGAAGAGCACGACTCCAGCGGCGATGGCAATGCCCACGGGAACAATCATGATGAGCAGGCCGACGATGAGTACGAGGGCGTAGGCGATGAAGGCTGCGATCCCGAGCACAATCTTGAGCAGGATGTATCCGATGAAGCTGCCCGGCTCAGCCCTGATCCAGAGCCAGAGGCGTCCCCAGCCTTCGGCGCAACCGACTCCCTCGAAGATCATTTGAGGTATGACGAAATCCTTGGTGAACACCATGACAACGGCAAGCAGGATGCTGAGGACGCCGATGAGCAGGATGGCTCCCACAAGTTGCACCACGGCGGAGAGAATCTCCGGGCCGCCTCCTCCGGCGGCGAGAACCCTGAAGAGCGGCAGGCCGACGAGGTAGATGGCAAGAGCGAAGACGGGAATCGTCAGGATGAGCCGAAAGAGAAAATAGTCCCAGCCCGGATCAGACCAGCGGGCAAACCCTTGACGAATGCGGGCCTTGTCCCGCAGCACCGCTTCATAGAGCACGAAGCGCAGCACGCTGCCAATGTAGAGGATGAGCAGCGAGACGATCATGACGGCGGCGATGACGGCCAGGATGATGTGCAGGTGCTGGGGAATCCAGCCGGGAGTGAAGCTGTGCGGTGCGGAGTGCGGGAAGGTGGGAATCCTGGGCGCGGCGCCGGTGTAGCGGCGGCTGCCGCCACCGCTGTTGAAGGAGAGTTCGCCGGCGAAGACGCCCAGCACGGCGATGCGCGACCAGTATCCGATGCGGAAGGGCTGGAAGAGGCGCTTGCGCATCAGAGAGAGAGCCGGACGAACACAATCAACACAGGAGACGCCTGCCATAGTCACCTCGTGGTGTACTTGATTCAACCACGGTAGGTTCGTTGCGCACCAGTGGTCAATGCGAATCTGGTTAATTTAATCAGGAATGTGCCCGTTTCCGGGGGAGCGGCGGTGGAGGGGGCTGCGGCAGAGGTTGGCAGCGATTCGGCGGGTGTGCGACACTAAGGCTGCTTGGAATACGGGCGCTGCAATGGCCTCGAAGAGGGCTTGCGGTGCACCTCCGCGGTTGCGGCAGGCTCCGTATTCACCCACGCATGTGGCGCGCACAGACTAGAGCCGGGATGGCGAAACTGGCAGACGCAGCGGACTTAAAATCCGCAGGAACGAAAGTTCTGTGGGGGTTCAAGTCCCCCTCCCGGTACCAATAACCAACTACAAATCATAAACATACCAAGACCTCTCCGGAGGTCGTTTGTGCTTCTTGGGATTGTGATTGCGGGCTGGTGGCTGTTCCGGTGGTAGATTTGCTCTCCATGGTGGGTGTCTGTGGGGCTTGCAGCGACAGCATGTTTATACGCCTCGCCGGTCTCCAAAGGCACTCGAGCCGTGATTGGCGGTAGAGTGGTTTAGCTCGCGGCGAGTGCGCCCTTTGACGCTATCCATGCGGAAAATTCATCACCAACGCCCCGTGTTTTCACTCCCGCATCTTGATAAGGCCTTCTATTCCGGAATGAATGTCTATGATTTTAAAATAGTTAGTACTTTCAGGGACGAAACCTGATGACGGCATTCGAAGTGCCCCTAGGGTGCTTGGCCTAAACCAGAGTAGATGGTCAGAATATCTGACCAGAGATATGTGGTTGCCGTGGAGGCAGTTTGCGCACTCCTCTGTCCACTAGAGTCCGGTTTGGCGTCTCCAGTTTCCCCTCCGGTGTAAGTGCTTTCGTTGCAACATTGCTAATCCTCAAAAAGAAATCATTCGCTCGTTCAGGGGCTTGGTGTCTGCTGGAGGGTTGGTTCTGCGCGCTCGAATGTGGTTTGCCGGGGGAGCAGTGGTGGATGTTGAATCCGTTTTCTGCCGTGGACGAAGCGAGTGTGGTGAATGGTCTCCCGTGGGCTGGATTGACAAGCGAGTTGCCTGGTAACCGCTCAATAAGGAAAGAAGAGTCAAGGAGGCGGGCGCCGGGGCATTCGAGCATTTGTACTGCAGTAACAGGTTGAACTTTTATCAGGAGGTCATAATTATGAGTACGCGTAAGAGAACGTGTTACATTTTTGCACTATTTCTAGTTATCTCGCTTCTGTGTTCGGTCAGTCTTGTCGCACAAGACAAGCTCATGACGATCACAGCAAATAACCCCTCAGTGAGTACTACTGTCGCGGATCCTACGTCCGTCGACTGCTCGGCATATGCGGCGAATGGCACGACCTGCATCGCCGGCCAGTATTATCACAGTGACAATGCCGCGCCGAGCGCCACCTGGGCCGGTACTGCGACATCAACTGCGTTCGGCGCCTGGACCGAAGGCAATGGTTCCAGCAGCGGATGCCTTAGCTGCCACCACGGCAACATAAGCACGCCGGCACTGGGCGGCGGCTACCTTATTGGCGGCCACAAGAACATCCTGCGCAAAATCGTTGCGGGCCAGCCTATGCTGGATACGCAAGGCAATCAGATCACTACGGCCGGCACTTCCACGATCAACTTCACCAATGGCACAGTTACGTCTGCGACCGGCAGCACGATCCAGGGCTACTACCTGGTCGGCTGGTATGCAAACGGATCTGAATCGACATACGGTACCGGTGGAAGCTACGGCTCCTGCGTACGCTGCCACAGCACCGGTTATCGTTTTGATGCCAACGGTCCGGAACCGACGTCGGTAACACTGGGTACGCCGAACACGTACACCAAGCTGACTGACGCCCAACTCGGCCGCGTTCCGGCAGGCGGCTTTGCCGGCTCGACCTCGTCCTGGTACCTGAGCGGTATCCAGTGCGAACGTTGCCACAAGGCTGACATGCAGTACGATGCCACGGTTGTGAACCCCAACATCGGCACGGTGGCCACACCTGTATTGACCAACGGACGCATCAGCCACTTCAACAAGATCATTCCCACATCTGTGAGCGCGAATGCGACCACGGGCCAGATTCCGGGCACGGACTTCTACCTGGGCGTTACGACGGGTACGACTGTAACCCGTCCGCTTCCGAATCCTCCGAACGCACTGACTTGCATAGAGTGCCACCAGAACATGACCACGTGGACGGCGAAGGCTGCCGGCACGGTTGGCCAAGTCCACATCACGCCGTTGCCTGGTTTTGAGAGCCTGGCACCGCAGACTGTTCCCAGCACCATGACCGCCAACAAGGGACTGACCGGTGAGTTCTCGGCCACGTTCGCTTGCAGCATCAAGACGATCACCACCTCTACTCCCAATTATTACAGCGCTTGCATTACTGCCGGCGGAACGGTTACCTATGCTCCGGGCGGCATGTCACACGGCGCGGTAGCTACCATCCTGAACAGCCCCCACGCTCGCGTCACCGGGTATGTTGACTATAAGAATCCCGGGACTCCCGATACGACTCTCACGATCACCGGCGGCACCACGACCGGCGGCATCACCGTCAACGGCCAGTACAACAGCCACTTTGCGAGCTCCGGCACGACCCCGAACGGCGCAACGCCTGGCGGAGTCACCAACGGCGTTACGGGTAGCTGCGCAGGTTGCCATGACATCCACGGCGACATGACTACCTATCCGGGCTTTAACCCCAGCATCAAAGCTACCAACGTAGAAACGACGGCGCTTATCAGCTGCACCTCATGCCACGGCAATCACGCCGCGGCAATGAATCACCCGACTGGCTCAGGCACGCCGTTTGCCGGCGCGACCACCCCGGTTGTTCTGCCCGGCGGCTTCGGCTCGCAGGAGTCCTGCTCGATTTGCCACTTCACCAAGAAGACGGGAACCGAGTACCACTTCCTTCGCATCAACCCTGATCCGAACTACAACACGTTCCCGACTGCAGCGACCTACTACACGAATTACGGCAGCGGCAATCTTGCTCCACTGAACACCTACACCTCCCCTGGCGAGACCTATGTGGATGCCAAGGGCGCTACGCAGAACTACCCGGCCGTTGCTCTTGACGTCGACATGGCATGCGGACAGTGCCACGTGGGCGGCAACGGTGTGACCAATCCTTATGGCATTACCCCTTACGCGGGCGACAACCTTGCCGGTTCAGGGTTTGTGGCTCCCCGTCCTTACAGCCGTGCATTCCTGGCAGCCGCGGCTGTCTCCATGCACAACACGAACGCTGCTGCTCCGACGTTCAACATTACGCTTCCCAGCACCGGTGCACCGACGTCCATCGTCATCAGTTCGTCGTCGATCTCCGAGGGCAGCTATGCCTCGATCTTCTACACGACCGATGGCACCACCCCGACCGCGACTGTTAACGCTGCCGAGCAGTACGTACCTGGCGGCACGACGATCGAAGCAGCTGGTCCGACTGTCACGATCCCTGTGACAGCCACCACCACGATCTACGCCTTTGCCGCAGGTCCGGCG
>Ga0181537_10002402_pt1 | contig 16477 bp, 13 predicted proteins | sample PEATcosm2014_Bin_39_FD_119765 | JGI IMG/M metagenome (GOLD analysis project Ga0181537, IMG submission 119765) | Peatland microbial communities from MTU Mesocosm Facility, Houghton, MI, USA - PEATcosm2014_Bin23_10_metaG | ecosystem: Environmental > Terrestrial > Soil > Wetlands > Peat | place... | reverse complement strand
GGACCTGTTCGACGCGGCGCTTGATGTGAATCTTCTGCAGAGCGCGCACGGCACGTTCCAGCAGCTCGGCCGTGAGAATCTCGTCTTCTTTCAGCAAGATGGAGGCCAGCAGCCGGCGATCGCCCTCCGCTTGCGGCACTTCCATTACATCGGCAACTTCGGCCCCGGCATTGAGCAGGGCCTCGGCCAGCGCTTCGGTGGCCAGTCCGCGATGCAGGGCTTCGTTTTGCAGGACAAAGCGCGCCTGGCGGGCGGGATCAAACTCTTCTTCGGCGCCGTCGCGGGCTGAGATATGACCTTCTCCAACCTGCATTTTCCGCGCGGAAGCCAGGGCCCGGACCAGGATGCGCTCGGCGTCGGTAACCTGCGCCTCGGCTGGAGCCTTGACCGCCGCGGCGGAACGAGTTGTGGCGACGTGCTTCAGCTCTTGCCGCAATACGCCGGAATCGATGCCCAGCTTCTGCGCGATCTCCTGCGCCAACTCGTCCCGGATAATCCGGCTGGGCACGCGCTGGACATGGGGTAAAAGATGGTTCACGGCCTGCTTTTTGCCTTCGCCGGTGCGGACGGGAAATTGTGCGCGGGCTCGCTCGATGAGGTAGTCAAAATATTTTTGCGAATTCTTCAGCGCCGCGGCGTAGGCGTCTTTTCCTTTGCGCCGGATGTAGAGATCGGGATCGAAACCCTGTTCGAGTGTCAACACTTTGATTTGGAATTCTTCTTCGACCAGCAGTCCCAAGGTGCGGTCGGTGGCTTTCGCGCCGGCTGTATCGGGATCGAAGTTGACGACAACATTTTTGCTGAAGCGGCTGAGCAGCTTGGTTTGCAGCTCGGTGAAGGCGGTACCGGAACTGGCGATGACGTTGTGAAATCCGGCGGCGTAGACGGAGATGCAATCCATTTGGCCTTCGACCAGAATCGCGTAATCGAATTTGCGTACCCATTCCTTGGCTAAGTCCAGATTGAACAAGACTTTGCCCTTGGAGTAGATCGCGGTTTCCGGCGAGTTCAGATATTTTGGGCCGGCTTTTTCGTCGCTGGCGAGAGTGCGTCCGGTGAAGGCGATGATCTTTCCCGCTTCGCTGGTGATGGGGAACATGACGCGGTTGCGGAATTTGGAGTACATGTTGACGGCAGGCTTCGAGCTTCGGCTTTCTGGCTTCGGCGAACCTTCCTCCTCGATGCCAGAATTTCCTTCACCCGTGCCATTTCGAGCGGAGTGAGCAATCTGTTCTGGCTGAGGGCTGCCGGCTGACACCTGAGTCCTGCCTGGCGAAAGCCCGGAGCCCGCAGCCCGCAGCCCGTCGTCTTCCTTCCAGGAAAACAGGCCGCTCTCGCGGAGCAGCTCTTCGCTGAACTCGTTCTTCAGGCGGTCGCGCAGGAGGAAACCGGAATCTGGTGCGTAGCCGATGCGGAAGCGAGCGATGGTGGCTTCGTCCAGGCCGCGGCCGAGCAGATACTCGCGGGCGCGTGCTCCTTCTGGGCGCTTCAGGCATTCCTGGAAGAATGCGGAGGCACGTTCGTGCACGTCGAGCAACTGGCCGCGCAAACGGGCTTCTTTCGCTTCGCCCGGAGTCGAGTACGCAGCCTTAGGCAGAGGGATGCCCATCTTCTGGGCGACCATCCGCACGGCTTCCGGGAAGGTGATGTTTTCGACTTTCTGCACGAAGCTGAAAACGTCGCCCGACACGCCGCAGCCAAAGCAGTGAAAAAACTGGCGCGTGGCATGCACAGAAAACGACGCCGTTTTCTCTCCGTGGAACGGACACAGACCCGAAAAGTTCTGCGCCCCGGCCTTCTTCAGCTTGACGTAGTCGCCGATGATGCGGACGATATCCGCCTGCTGTTTGACCGTGTATGCGAAATCGCCGGGGTTCGCCATGGGTGGAGACACTGCTCCGTGGGAATTGTGAGCTAGAAAGGCGCTGAATGAAATATACCCGAGCAGGATTGCTGTGGAGAAGCTGTGGGAATCGGATGTTACCGGTTGATGGGGATGGAAAACCTAGCTCCTAAAGGTCCGCTCCGCGGCTGGGTCTTACACTCGCAGCTCTACGACCGTGGCGCCAGCGCCGCCTTCGTTTTGTGGGGGCTCGGCTACGGATTCGACGTGGGGATGCTGTTGCAACAACTGGCGGAGGGCTTTGCGGAGGATGCCCATGCCGCTGCCGTGGACTACGCGGACGCGGGGCAGTCCTGCTAAGAATGCGCGATCGACGAAGCGTTCTACTTCGCGGGCGGCGTCGTCGACGGTGCGGCCGATTACGTTGATTTCGCTGGGGACGTTCGCGCCTTCGCTTTCGTTGTTCAGCGATACGGAGATGCCGCGGGCGCGCGCAGCTTTCACGGGAGAGTCCCCCGGGGCAGGCTGTGCGGGGGCCAGCACCGCGGCTACGTCGTCGCGGGCAATTTTCATTTTCATGGCGCCGACTTGCACTTCGAAATTGTTGTCGTCGATCTTGCGCATGATTCTGGCGGGACGGCCGGTGGACTTCAGCTTCACGGTGTCGCCGACGGAAACATATTTAACGACCTGGGGCTGCGCATTCGGATCGCCATGGTCGGCGCCGGTGGAGTGCGCGACGATGGTGGAATCGAACTGCTCGCGGAACTCGCGGCGCAGCTTAGCGACGCGGCGCTCGGCTTCTTTGGAGAGCTTCTGCGCGGTGGCGCGGTCCTGGATGGCATTCACGGCTTCGCGCGTTTGATATTCGAAGTCGCGGAGGACGCTTTCGAGTTTTGTTTCCATCTCGCGAATTTTGGCTTGTTGGGCTTTCTTGCCTTCCGTAGCGAGGTGCGCTTTTTCGCGTACGAGCTCCTGTTCGCGGGTCTTCAGGCGCAGACGCTCGTTTTCTGCTTCGCGCAAATCGGCGTGGAGACGATCGAGAAATTCACCGACGTCGCGAGTCTGAGTGCCGAGGCGCGCGCGGGCTGCTTCGATGATCGCCGGATTCAGGCCCAGGCGCTGCGCAATGTTGATTCCTGCGGAGGCTCCCGGCACGCCAACTTTCAGTTCGTAGGTGGGCTGGAGGGTCCTCTCGTTGAAGCCGACCGAGGCGTTCAGCGCTCCGGGAGTATTTGCGCCATAAACTTTCAGCGACGTGTGATGCGTGGAGATGACTGCCAGGCAGCCGATGCGGAGGAAATATCCGGCGATGGCCACGGCGAGCGCGGCACCTTCTTCGGGGTCGGTGGCTGAGCCTAATTCGTCGAGCAGAACGAGCGAGTGGGCGGTGGCGGTGCGGGAGATGAGATCGATGTTGGTGACGTGGGCGGAGAAGGTGGAAAGATTCTGCTCGATGGATTGATAGTCTCCGATGTCGGCGAGCACGGCGTCGAAGACGGGGAGTTCGGCGCGGTCGGCGGGGACAGGGATCCCGGATTGCGCCATGAGGGCGAGCAGGGCGACGGTTTTCAGGGTGACGGTTTTTCCGCCGGTGTTGGGGCCGGTGATGACCAGCTGCCGGGATTGGTTTTCGAGTTCTATTGTTACCGGGACTATGGGAACGCCCTTTAGCTTTAAGTTACGCTCCAGCAAAGGGTGGCGGGCATTGTGTAGAAGCAGACGAGCTGCGCTCGCCGACAGCCGAGGGCGGCTGTCTCCATATGGTTCTGGCTGGGCCTTTACCTCCGGTGAGCTTTCTGCAGCGTTGCTCAGAGCCACGGCTACGCAGTTGTAGTCTTCGGCGAAGCGGGCTTTTGCGAATTGTAGTTCGAGTTCGCACAGAGTTTCTTCGGCGGCGTGGATCGATTCGGAGTGTTCGCCGATGCGACGGGTCATTTCGAGGAGGATGCGATGAATCTCGGCGAGCTCTTCGTCGAGCAGGCGGACGAGTTCGTTATTTTGCTCGATGGTTTCGAGGGGCTCGACATAGACGGTCTGGCCGCTCGAGCTGGCGCCGTGGACGACTCCTTGTACGCGGCGTTTTTGTTCGACCTTGATGGGGATGACGAAGCGTTCGCCGCGGATGGTGATGAGTTCGTCCTGCACGGTGCCGCCTTCGGCGAGGCGGCGCAAATATCCGCGGAGGGATTCCTGGATGGTGCGGCGCTGTTTTTCGATTTCGCGGCGGATGCGGACAAGTTCGGGGGAAGCGTGATCTTCGAGGGTACCGTCGGGCTGGATCTTGTTGCGAAAGAAGCGGAGGAAGTCGTTGAAGTCGGCTATCTGGGCGGAGAGTGTGCGCAGGCCGCGCCACTCGCGCTTCATGCTGGCCGGGGGATGGAGCGAGATCTCGCGCCATTCGGCGGCGCGATCGACGACGAGTAGGACGTCGCGAATTTCGGTGGTTTCAAGAACAGCTCCGAGGATGCGGGACTTGTTTACGAACTCGGCGGTGGGGAGCAAGCCCGAGAATTCGAAGCGGCCGCCGACGCGGCGGAATTCGCGAATTTCGCTTGCGAGTTCCTGTTGGGCTTCGATCCAGGCGCGATCGCTCGACGGGGCAAGAGCGGCGATGCGAGCCTGTCCCAGCGGCGAGGAGGCGTATCCGCGGAGGAGGTCGAGGAGGGAATCGAACTCGAGGACACGCGCGGAACTGTGGGTTAGGTCGCTGGGCATCGCAGTTTTATGGTACAGGAATCAGGTGGGAACCCTGCAGAGAGAAGAGGGGCCAAGGCGTTTCCCCGCAGCGGAGCACTCGGCTGGTGCGCGCTGGCTTTCGGGAGCGCGGCGGGATGGTCAGGCTTCGGCGGCTTCGGCCACTGGCTGACTGACCGCGATCGCAGCGGGGAGACGGATGATAAACAATGCGCCGCCTTCGGGTCTGTTGAGGCAGCTGATCTGGCCGCCGTGGTCCTGCACCACGCCGTAGGCGGCGCTCAGGCCGAGGCCGGTGCCTTTGCCGACGGGCTTGGTGGTGTAAAAGGGATCGAATACGCGCTCCGGTTCGCGGATGCCGGGACCGGTGTCGGCGAATTGGATCACGGCATCGGCTCCATCGCGGAGCGCGGTGATCTCGAGAGAGCCTCCGCCGACCTCGGCCAGCGCGTCCACTGCGTTTTCCATGATCTCGTGAAACGCCTGGAACAGTTGATTGGCATTTCCGGCGACGCGCGGCAACTCGGGCTCGAGTGAAAAGGAGACCTTGATGTGATCCGAGCAATGTTTGGCTTCGAGCATTTGGGCGCAACGTTGCAGCAGAGTTGCCAGGTCCACCGTGATTCTTTCCCCATGACTCTGCTGGGCAAAGCTCAACAAGTTCGAGACGAGGTCGCGGGTGCGGCGGGCCTGATCGACGATTTTGCGAACCATAGCACCCTGCTCGGTGGTGAGGTGTTCGCGGGTCCAGAGCTCGTCGGAGTGAAACATTATGGCGGCGAGGGGATCGTCGATTTCACGGGCCGCGCCTGCGACCAGATGAGCGAGCGAAGCCAGTTTTTCTTTTTGCACCAGACGAGTCTGCAGCCGCTGCTGGTTGTCATACGCCTCGCGAGACTCCTGCAAAAGGCGCATCAATGCCTGGTCCTGGATGTATTGCCGCAGAAACACGAAAGCGCCCAGCACGAGCATCGCGGCCAGCACCGCGAACAGACGAAAAGTTCGCGACGCCGGCGCCGACTTGTCGAAAAGGAAAGTCCACAATCCCAGCACGGGCAACGAGAGAATGGCCAGCATGGCCAACTTCGGCGCAAGGATTCCCCAGCGCCATTTCCCAGGCGGCGGTTCGCTGGTGAGTTGCTCCTGGCGCGCGGCGAGCGCGGCTGCCGCCATCCAGGCGAGCGCGGCTACCATGGGAACGTCCAACCAGCTGCCCGAGTAGTAGGTCCCAGCGGCAAACGCATGGTCCAGTAAATAGGCACCGATGGTGTGCAAAACAAGAGCGCCGAGAAAACTTGCGTACAGGCGCCTCCAGCGTCCCGAACTCGTCCACACCGCAAACCCGAGGACTGCCAACACCAGCAGGTTTTCAACCTGATAGAGCCCCTCATAGTGATACTCGTAAGCGGGCACGTTCAGCACGACGTATTGGTAGGGAAAGACGATGAAAGCGTAGAGGAATATCCACCACACCAGCAACATGAGAAAATTCAGCGCGCTGAGTTGAAAGCGCGATTCGTTGCGGGTGAGGTCAGGACGCCAGCCCACGGCCGCCATGATGGGGACCACATGAAAAAACAGGATGATGTCCCAGAAGTACGGATCGGGAATGTCGAGATGGAGTATAACCTCGCGATAAAGCCACGCCCCCTGGTTGAGGCCGCGCAGGAAAAACCCCAATGCCATCAGCAACCAGAAGCGGCGCGCCAACCGGGGTCCGGAGAAAGCGTTCGCCAGCATGATGGCTACGCATCCGAGCATGAGGAGCAACACAAAAATGTCGGAGAATGCCGTGAGGGGGGCTCCGGGATGGCTGGCCAGCGACACGACGACGTAAACCAGGGGAATCCCGGCCGCGGCGATAGCCCGACGGTGGCGGCGAAACAGATTCATCCGGCTCAATTCTAAGGCAGGTGTTCTGGGTTCTGGGAGTTGCGGGGGTGGCGGCAGGTTACTTTGGTGACCTTCCGGCGGTTGGACGCTAACGAAGTCCTCAGGGGCTAAAGCCCTTGCGAGGACATTGGGAGCTTGATCGCAGCGCCGAGGCGCTGCGCCACTCAAAGGCGGCGGTAGGCAAGGTCAAAAGCGCGGGATGTTCTAGAATCAATGGGGGAAGCGGTATTTCGACGTTTCCCCCGGTGGTGCCTCATGGCCTTTCCTGTTACTCGCCTGCGCCGTCTTCGCCGTAGTGGAGAACTTCGCAATCTGGTGCGGGAGACGCGCCTTACGCCGGACGCGTTTGTCTATCCCCTGTTCGTTTGCCCTGGGGAAGGTGTGCGCAAGGAAGTCCGCTCGATGCCGGGCGTGTTCAACCTGTCCGTGGACGAGGCGGTGAAAGAAGCTGAGCAGGCGCATGCGCTGGGCGTGCCGGCGGTGATCCTGTTCGGCCTACCGGAGAAAAAAGATGAAGTGGCCACCGGGGCGTGGGACGACGATGGCATGGTGCAGAGGGCCGCGCGTGCCTTGAAACGGGAGGTCCCCGAGCTAATTCTGATGGGGGACGTCTGCCTCTGCGAATATATGTCGCACGGACACTGCGGGATTGTGAAAACGGCGTCAATGGCACAATCCCTGGGCGCCGCGGTTCGAGACGCGCTGACCCCGTCGCAGCGCGTGTTGATGGTGGGAAATAACGAAGAGAAAGACCAGGCGATCGCAACGTTGGCATCGGTCGCCGAACGGGCGGTGCAGTCGAGTTTCGAGATCGACAACGACGCGTCGCTCGAACTGCTGGCGCGAACGTCGGTATCGCTGGCGCGAGCGGGCGTGGACATCATCGCGCCGTCGGACATGATGGACGGGCGTGTAGGCGCGATCCGTGGCGCGCTCGACAAAGCGAGCTTCCCGAATACGCCGATTCTTTCCTACGCGGCGAAGTTCGCTTCCGGCTATTACGGACCGTTCCGCGAAGCGGCGGACTCGGCTCCGCAATTCGGCGACCGCCGTTCGTATCAAATGGATGGCGCCAACTTGCGTGAAGCCATGCGCGAAATCGAACTCGACATCGAGGAAGGCGCGGACATGATCATGGTGAAGCCGGCCATGCCTTATCTCGATGTGATCGCGGCGGCGCGCGAGCGCTTCGACTTGCCGCTGGCGGCGTATCAGGTTTCCGGGGAGTATGCCATGATCGAAGCGGCCGCGCGCAACAATTGGATTGACCGTGAACGGGTGATAATGGAATCGCTGGTGAGCATCCGGCGCGCGGGTGCCAGCATTATTCTGACTTACTATGCTAAGGAGGCGGCGCGACTGCTGGGGTGAGTTGGGAAGGGCCTGTGCCCTACGAGTGGGTACGCTGAGGGAGTGTGCCCCGAGCGTGTGTGCCCCAACCCTTCGCTGGGCGAGGCGCCCGCGGCAAGATGCCGCTCCGCGCATCTTTAATTACATCTCTAAATTTTTATTTCATCTCACTCAATTTTTTTAACATTTCTTTTCCGTTGTCGTTTTTGGGATTCAATTCCAGCGATTTCTCGTAATTCTTGATTGCCAGATCTTTCTGCCCGGTCTTCATGTAGGCCTCGCCAAGGCTGTCGTAAGCGTTGGACGACTGCGGATAATCCTGCACGTTACGCTGGAACACGGTGATGGCATCCTGCTCGTGTCCGCCGTAGAGCAACGTGTAGCCCAACTGATTCAGCTCACGTTCTCCGGCGTCGGCAGCGAGAGCGCCTGATTTTCTTAGTTCCGCATAGCGATCGAGCGCGACCTGTGTGCCTCGCAGTTTTCCAATCAACACGATGGGATGCAACTGTTCCGCCTTGTAATTCCACGCGTATTCTTTCGCAACGCTGCGCAGGAGCAGGTCGGCCACGGCGATGCCGTTGTCGGAATTCGCCATGATCGCAATGCCGTTACCGGTTTGCCAGTTCATGGTGAGCAAAGCTTGAAAGCCTTCGTCGGCGCCGTTGTGGCCGAATACGCCGGGATTGTGGTCGTCGACGAAAAAGCCGAGGCCCGCGCCTTCGTGCGGCAGTACCGGTGTCAGCATCTCTTCGACAGTCTTCTGCGTAAGAATTTTGTTTGACTTTCCATTCTTCGATTGCGCAATTTCGATGGCAAATTTCGCCAGGTCGGTGGGCGTGGTCCACAATCCTGCCGCGGCCATTTCCGGATAGATGTGCCATCTGCCGTGGACGGGCTTGCCATCCGCGTAGGTTGCGGTCGCCGTGAGGGCCGCACGGGCGGGCGAAAGCGGCTGCTCATACCCGCTGGCGGTCATGCCAACTTTTTCGAGGACGGTTTCGCGCAGAAGAGCGGGAAACGTCTTGCCGGTTACGTCCATCATCAATAGTTGCTCGATCGTCACGCCGCCACCGGAATATCGTTCTTGCGTCCCCGGCACGAAATCCACGCGCACGGGCGCGGTGTTGGCTGGCTTCTCTCCATTCAGAATCTGGACGATGGTCGGGAGCGGCGCGTCCACGTCGTATCCGGGAAATCCGTGCACGGTGAGGCCGGCGGTGTGCGACATCAGCCGGCGGAGGGTTACTTTCTGGTCTTTGGTGAACTCGTTGTCGGGAACCTTCCACGTCTTCAACTTCTCGTTGACGTTTTCATCGAGCGAGAGCTGGCCCTTTTCTACCAGCGCCAGCGCGGCCGTGGCCGCGACCGGCTTGCTGATCGAGCCTGCCTGAAACAGCGTTCCAGTTCCCACGGGCGTGGTCGCTCCGGTGCCAATCACGCCGTATCCCTTCGCCCAGACAATTTTGTAGTTGTCGATTACGGCGACGCTCACGCCGGGCACATTGTAGGCATCCATGGCTTGCGCCAGATTGAGGCGGAGCGGTGGCTCGTTCTCGCCCATCGGGATATCGAGTACCAAGGCTTCGATTCTCTGGATTCGCGCTTCCTGCGCGGTCGAGGCAGGGGATGATTGACCGGATGGTTTGGTCTGTGCGGCCGAGCTTCCCAGCGTGCACAGCAGGACCAACGCGATGAAGGGTGCGGGCACATTTCCGTGGCGAATCTTTAATCTTAAGAAGCGGGTGGTTAAGAAACCGTTTTCTCGCATAGGGGTGGGACGGTCGCGATCAAGAAAGGACATCATGGAACGGATTCTTTTTACTCTGGAGCTCGGGTGAGAGCTGACAACAGTCTAGGCTCCGGCACCTTGGCGGGCTTGAAATCTCACTTCGGCCAAGCCGCGCGCGAACGCTTCGACTTGCCGCTGGCGGCGTGTCCGCGCTGTACGGGGAGTATGCCTGATCGAAGCAGCCGCCCACAGCCGCGAGCGGGTGTGATCGAGTCGCTGGTGAGCATCCGGCGGGCGGCGGCCAGCGTTATTCTGGCCTATTACGCTAAGGATGCGGCGAGGGCTGCTGGGGTGAGTAGGCAGGGCGGGTGCCTAAGAGTGTTGCCCAGGCCTGCGGCGAGTCGCACGTAGCCACACGAGCAGAGACGGAATTGCGGCCCGGGGGGCTCACGACTCAGAGCTCGATCAGGCCTGAGATCGTGAGCCCCCGGTTTTTCTCCTAAATATTCTTTTCCTAAGTGTCAGTTTCCCAAATATCAGCTGGCACGGCGCATTGGTTTGTCGCTCTGGGCAAAATCTGCCTTTGCTTCGCTGGTGGAAGAGATGTCCTCAGCGCCCGTGAGCTCGAGAATCTCCTTCGCGCGCTTTGTCCAATCTGAACTGTCGGAGTGAACGGAGAGCAGGATGCCGCCGCTTTTCACGCGGCCTTCGTAGCGCTTGGCTTCGTACTCTGGGATACCGAGGCCGATCAGGGCACCCGTGAAGCCGCCGACCGCGCCGCCTACGCCGAGTCCGGCCAACGCGGCCACAATCGGCCCCGCGGCGATGAAGGGCCCCAGTCCAGGGATGGCCAGCGCTCCGATTCCAGCGAGCCAGCCTAAACCACCGCCGATGACGGCGCCAGTTCCCGCGCCAGCCGTCGCCCCTTCGGGCGCCTTGGTTCCTTTTTCGTGAGCGAAGTCTTTGGTACCCAGGTTTTCCGGAAACAACACGGAAATATCGGTGCTGCGAAATCCAGCCGACTTCAATGCGTCCACGCCATTTTCGAGGTTTGCATACTGGGAATAAATTCCGAAAACCGCTGTATTTTTTCCAGACATAATTAAGATCTCCTTTTTTAGGTAGCTGCGTTATTACTGCTTCGGTACGACGTCCATTTTGTTGGTAACTTTGTCTGCGCCAACCAAGTCAACTGCCTTGGCTGCGATGACTTTCTTTTCTTCCTCCGAGCGCACGGGCCCCTTGAGGGTCACTGAGCCGTTTTTCGCGATGACCTTCACGTTGTGTCCGTAAGTGGAAAGCGACTTGTCGGCGATGATGGCTTTGCGAAGTTGCTGAGTAATCTGCATATCCGACTGGTTCGAAGGTTGCTGGTCGGCGGTGGCCTCGTTCGGGTTTTGGTCTCTCTGGTTGACCTTTGTATTGTCAGCCTGCGGAGCAGCGGATTGATTGGCTGGGTCCTGCGCACCAGCTGCAGCCCATGTACCAAGAAGAAGACCGGCGAACAGCGCTGTACGAATGGTGATTTGCGAGATAGTTTTCATTAGACCTCCTTGCGAATTTGTTGTGCAGCTTTAGTTTTCCGGCGGAGACCGAGACCCGCAGGCGGAGAAATGCTGTTGGCATGCTCCAAATGTTCCGGTGCGCCTTCGATGGGACGTCAGCCTTCCGTACCGGTAGCGCTCCTCACCGCTGAGGAGAAGCCATCCCGAACCCGTCCACCGAGGTCCTGAACTCTTTCTCCGATCGCGTCGCGAGTTTCCTGACCGCTGGCCGGGGCCAGCAGAATCGCGGCACTCAGCCCAATGCCCACGCCTGCAGCAAAAGTCAGGGCGTTGCGCAAACTATGGTCTTCGCCTTGGTAAAGTTCACGAGCCTGGTCGCGAACGTCTGACACCTGCTGCGCGGCCTGGTCGACGGTGTCGGAGACACGGTCGCGCACGTCGCCGGCGAAGCGATCTGACTGGTCCAAAAAGTACACGGCTGTCTTCAGGATCGATTTGACTAGATTCTTCATAGAGTTCACCCCTTCCTCTTGATGAGCGTTTCCCGAGCACGAAATCGACATATCCCTTAGTTGCCGAAAGCGAGACGAATGAAACGAACGGCTGAAAAAATTTTTGCCGCCGGAATGTTAGGTTGAGAAAGTGCAGCAGACCAAGACTTGAGCGTAGGCTTGTGTGATTTTCGTAGTGGGGGGGGGTGCGACCTCTAGGCCCCGGAACCTTGGCTAGCTTGAAATCTCACTTCCACCAGGCGGCGGTCTTCGTCGGAGACTTTGAACATGGAGCGGGGCTTCAGTTCGAGGAAGCTGGCGATAAAGACTTCGGGGATCTGGCCGATGCGGGTGTTGTAGGTGTTGACGTCGTCATTAAAGAACTCGCGGCGGTCGGCAATGCGCTCTTCGAGTTCGCTGATGCGGTTCTGCAGTTTGAGGAAATTTTCGTTGGCTTTGAGCTGCGGATAATTTTCCGCCACGGCGAACAGGCCGCGTAGCGCGCCGGTCATCTGCAGGTCGGCGGTGGCTTTCTGGCCGATGCTGGCCGCGTTCATGGATGCGGCGCGCGCCTGGGTCACCGCAAGAAGCGTCTGCTGTTCGTGCTGCATGTAGCCTTTTACGGTCTCGACCAGGTTGGGGATTTCGTCGTGGCGCTGCTTGAGCAGGACGTCAACGTTGGCCCAGGCGCGGTCGTTCTCGTTGCGCAGGCGGACGAGCTCGTTGTAGAGAATCACGGCATAGATGAACGCGCCTGCGAGGAACAGGAAGATCGCCAGGCCGGTGATGATGTTGCTGTTCATTTTTGCTCTGGGTGACAGTCCAAGGTGCCAGCAGAGCGGGGCGCGGGGCAAGTGCTAAGGCAGTGGCCAGGGGTCAGTCATTTGGGACAGGGATCGACTGCTGAGAAGAGTTCCGTCGGGCTTCGCCCGGGCGGGACGGCCGAGGCGGCCGTCCCCACACGAGTTTGTTTAGTCTTTAGGCTTTGCTAGGGCTTTTTGGGGGTCAGGTCGCAGGACTTTCTCACTTCATCCAGGTTCAGGCCGGCAGGCGAGAATTCTGCGATCGCGTAACCCGTTCTGGTCTTGATTTCAACGTTGAACACCTGGGATGCCATCGCGCCGCGGACGGTACCTTTGTCCATGTCGAGGAAGCGTCCCGCAACCCAGTTCCAGCCCTTGTGGTCGTGGCTTCCGTCGAAGCGCACCATGACCTCCATTTTAGGCTGGCCCCAAAAGCCGGGATAATCGGGCCGGCCTAACTTGGCTCCGGGATTGAAGTGGGCGTGATCATATTTGCCATTGGTGCATACGAGCTCGACCCGCGGCTTGTAGTCCGGGTCTTCCCGCAAATAGTTATTGGACAGCAGTTCGAACCGGACTTTTTTCGCACCGGTCATCTTGTCTTCGGATTGAAACATCATCCATTGACCGCCGGCGGTGACGCCGTCGCTTTCGCCCTGGTTGGGGCTCATGGCGCCCCCGGATGCATCCTGCGCGAAGGCCGACAGCGTGGCCAGGCACACGAGTACGAGACCGGCAAAAAGAGCCTTTGCGGTCAGAGTGGAGCCAGTAAGGGATGAGAAATTCTTCGGAAATATGCGCGATTGTTTCAAGTTCGCCTCCAGACACAACTACCTATATCTATATTGAACCGAAGTGGCGGGAAAAAGTTGCACGAAAAGGTACGTACTCTAGCGCGAGCCTATGCGCAGATCGATGTAGACTTCGGAGCGGTCGTCGAACTGGCTGACGGATTTGGTATCACTCTTGTGGCCGTTGTACTGGGCGTAGACTTCGTAGTCCACGGCGCTTGAGAGCGCCGGGAAGCGGTAGGTACCGTCCTGGTTGACGATGTAGGTCTTAACCGCGCGCGTGCGCGTGTTGGTTAGATAGACGACGGCGTTGACCACAGGGTTGTCCCGGCCGTCCAGAACTTTGCCGTAGAGGAGACGTCCGGCGTTTTTGTCTTTCTTGTCCGGCGAGGCATGGGCCAAGCCACACAAAGCCACGAGCAGGGCGCAGGAGGCTAGGATGGCCATGGAAGCTCGGGGATGCATGCCGTATGTCATTTCTTATTATTTTATTGTCTCACGTGGGACCGTCACGCAAATCTTGCCCGAAGCCTTCACGGCACCCCTTGCACAATTCCAACAGTTAGTTTCGGCGGTAGGGATGCTTCGACTCCGCGGTGTCGGTCGAGGAACAACCAGCCCGCTTCCGCTCCGCATGACAGGACCCAAAATCCAGGCAGACATGGCGGCAGCAGACGACCCGAACACGGTCTACGATGAACACGTCTATGGGGCCAAGTGGAGGCCCGTGTCTTCGCGTTCGTCATAGTCGACATGTACTTTCACTTCGCCGACCTGGTGCAAAGGCTTGCCGTCGGCAGTCTTCACGCCTTTGAGATCCGCGGTCAGGATGTAATCCGCTTCGCCGGGAGGGACGCGCTGGGCGAATTCTCCGCGATGGTCGGAGTAGACCTCCCACTTGGCTTTTTTATCCTGAGCGCGGCGGATCTTGACCGGGATGCCATAAACCGGCCGTTCGTCGGGACCCCAGACCGTCCCAAAAATCAGGGCGTACTCGTTCTTGGAGGGCTTGGAATCGGCTGCCAGCTGGCCCATTCGGCCTGGAACAGGTAGCAGGACTGCGGCAAGCAGGAGGCAGAGCAGCAGCAGACGAGTTGGGGTGCAGGAATTGGTACAACTCGGTATCGGCCCGTTGCGGAAACTGCCGGCAATGCGGAGGCGGTAGCGGTCCTTCGCTTCACTGGGGATCGCAGGGTTTGGGTCTTGTGGCTGGACGAGGGGCTGCAGGTGGCTTCCCGCTTCACTCAGGATCACAGAGTAAGGGAGTTGTCGCAAAACTACCGATGGGGATGACTCTTTCGGAATCGCCCTAGGAGTAGTCACCGTCTTCGGTCTCCTCCTCTTCTTCCTCTTCCACATAGCCCTCTTCCACGGCTTTGAGCTCAAGCGGACTGATGGTGATGATTTCAAAGTCGGTGCCGCACTCGGGGCAGGAGATGAGTTCACCCTCTTCGACATCGTCTTCGTCAAAATCGAGTTTGGTATCGCATTCCGGGCAAAGCATCTTAAAACCTCCGTAACCGATTAGATCCCTTGCTAATATTTATTTAGCCGGCGCCGCAGGTCAAGTGCTGTTGGAGCGGGAACCAAAATTTCCCAGTCGGGGGTAATATGCAATCATCCTTGACAATGGGCGCTGATTTCGCAATTTGGAGCTATCCAGATGCTTGGCTACGGGAAAGGGTTCGTTAAAAGATTTTTGCGTCTTTTAATGGCCTTGGGGCTGGCGTTACCCGGCGCCGCGCGGGGTCAAGGCGCGAGCGCAACGGCGATTGCGCCGGGCAGCCCAGACGCAAGAATCGTCGCGGCTTTGCGGCAGGTTTCGGCGGAGCACATTCGGGCCAATATAGAGAAGTTGGTGAGCTTTGGGACGCGGGCCACGATTTCGGCGCAGGATCCGGAGTCGATTGCGGCCGGCCGCGGAATCGGCGCGGCGCGGGAGTGGATCAAAGCCGAACTTGAGCGCTACTCGAAAGAATGTGGCGGCTGCCTCGAGGTGAAGACCGACAGCTTCACCGAAGCGGCGGCCGAGCGCATTCCGCAGCCGACGGTTCTCACCAATGTTTATGCCGTTCTCACCGGGACCAGCGATGCGCAGCGTATCGTGCTGGTGACCGGACATTATGATTCGCGCAACAGCGGCACGCTCGATGGCACTGGCGACGCGCCCGGCGCCAATGACGATGGCAGCGGAACCGCCGTGAGCCTGGAATGCGCGCGGGTGCTGAGCAAGATGAAGTTTCCGGCAACAATTATTTTTTTGACGGTTGCCGGCGAAGAGCAAGGATTGAATGGCAGCAGCCATTTTGCCCGGATGGCGAAGGAACAGAGTTGGAATATCGAGGCGGTGCTGAACAACGACATTGTGGGCGGCGACAAGAGTGCAGAACAGGACCATTCGGTGGTGCGAGTATTTTCCGAGGGCGTGCCAGCGGCGGCCACGGAACAGGACATCCGGCGGATTCGCGGGCTGGGTGGGGAGAGTGATTCGGGATCGCGGCAAGTGGCGCGCTACATCGCCGATGTGGCCCGGGCTTACGCGGGGAATGTGGGCGTGAAGCCGATGCTGGTGTTCCGACTGGATCGCTACCTGCGCGGGGGCGACCACTCCTCGTTCAATCAGGCGGGATTTTCGGGTGTGCGCTTCACCGAGCTTCGCGAAGATTTTCATCATCAGCATCAGGACGTGCGCACGGAAAACGGCATCGAATACGGGGACGTGCTGAAGTTCGTGGACTTCGACTATGTGGCGAACGTGGCGCGGCTGAATGCGGCGACGCTGGCTGCGCTGGCGACGGCTCCGGCCCCTCCGGCGAACGTTCATTTGCTGGCGAAGGATTTGGAGAACGATTCCACGCTGAGCTGGGATGCGGTGCCGGGCGCGGCGGACTACGAAGTTCTGTGGCGGGCAACGACCAGCCCGGAATGGGAGCACGTCCTAAAGTGTGGAAATGTTACGCGCGCCACGCTGAAGCTTTCAAAGGATAACGTGATCTTCGCGGTGCGGGCAGTCGACGGCACCGGACACGCTAGTTTGGCAGTCGTGCCGGTGCCCGAACGGTAGAGGCCGGGCTAAGGGGTCCAGAAACAGGGATCAGGGACCAGCGGTGGAGTGAAACGCCGATGGTTGCAGGAGAAAGCCGGTTGACTAGCAACGGCACGGATCACGAAGGTTCGAGACAAATGGTGCCGCGCCACTTTGGTCGCGGGTGAACTGAGCGGGTAAACTGATAAGATTAGTGGGAACAGTACATTCACAAAGGGTGGTGGCGGTTTTCCTCTCTGGTCTGGCCACCGGCGGATCGACGTTCTGAATGATCATGTACTAACTGATCGTGTGCTGAGTGATCCGTGTATTGAAGCGAATCCATG
>Ga0181537_10002401_pt1 | contig 16483 bp, 13 predicted proteins | sample PEATcosm2014_Bin_39_FD_119765 | JGI IMG/M metagenome (GOLD analysis project Ga0181537, IMG submission 119765) | Peatland microbial communities from MTU Mesocosm Facility, Houghton, MI, USA - PEATcosm2014_Bin23_10_metaG | ecosystem: Environmental > Terrestrial > Soil > Wetlands > Peat | place... | reverse complement strand
CGGCATGCGCACCCAGGCGCACCAGTACAGCCGCTTCGCGCAGATCTTCGGGCGCGCCGAGGCAGCGATCGAGCGCCTGGAGGCGACACCCGACACCCTCGCGCGCGGCGAGAGCGAGCGCGCACTGATCGGGGAGCTCGGGCGTGAGGCGCTGATCGAGAACGGCGACTGGGTACTGATGTTGCGCGATCGTCCCATCGTGCTGCCCAAGGGCTGATGCTGGCGCACGCGGCTTGCCGCGACGCCCGCGCGCACCGTAAGCTTCAGCCCCTGATGGGTATCAGTCAGCCACAGAATCTGCGCCGGCCGCCGCTCGAGAAGCTGCGCCCCTATGGGATCCGCGTGAGCCTCCCGCCCGGTGACCCTTTTCGCAAGCTCCTCGGGCCAGAGTGGCAGCGCCAGCACTGGTACTCGACACCCGATGAGCGTGACGCGGCGATGGCCGAGATGAGCCGGCGGCACGAGTACTCCCGTTCGGGCGACACGCCCGCGCTCGTATTCCAGAAGATCGAAAAGCTCGCCGAGAGCCGCGGACTGTAGGGCTGCCCGAATCGCTCGCGCCGCGCGTGCGCGGCGCCTCGCAAGGAGCCAGCAGGTGAACACGCCGCAGCAGTTTCCGTACGCCACTCATCTGGACGTGAAGTTCGCGCCGCTGAGCATCGTGGATGTTCCGGCCCTGATCGCACGCTGCCAGGATCGCTGGTACAACCAGACGCTGTGCGAGGTGAACGACTCGGTCATCCGCCTCGGGGTGCTCGAGGGCGAGTACCACTGGCACAAGCACGATCACGACGATGAGTTCTTCTTCGTGCTCGAGGGACGGTTCTTCATCGACCTCGAATCACGCTCGGTGGAGCTTAAGCCGCTGCAGGGCTTCGTCGTCCCCAGGGGGATCGTGCATCGCACGCGCGCGCCGCAGCGGGCCATCATCCTGATGGCCGAGACCCGCGCCATCGTACCGACAGGGGATACCTAGCGCGGCGGCCCACGGTGGCCGCGCGGCGTTTCAGAACACCCGGCCGAGGAACAGGTAGAAGGCCTGGTTGCCATGCTCATCGAAGCCGGTTGCCAGGTACAGCGGGCCAAGGAAGGTATCAAGGCCGAGGAACAGGCTCGCATCTTTCTGCGTGTTGCTGAAGCTTGCGGCACTGCGCGTCTGCCACACGTTCCCCACCTCCAGCGACATGCCGAGGTAAGTCGGTACGTCCAGGTATCCGGCCCCGCCGCGACCGATCTGCCGGTAGTAGAGCGCGCGCATGATGCCGAAATTCGGGCCCAGCAGCGAATCGGCGCGCAGGCCTGAGAGGTTCAGGAAGCCCCCGAGCGGGAACAGCAAGTTGATGTCCGTAACGCGCGACTGCAGTGTCATCCCGCCAGAAGCCGAGAACTGCAGCGTGTCGCGGCCGAATGAATAGGCGCCGATGTAGTTCAGAGTCACCTGATCGGATGCCGGATCCGTCCCCGAGACGTTGCGCACGCCGCTCCACTGCAGCATCGCCTGCTGGCCGTGGTGCGGGAAATTGATGTCGTCGAGCCGATCATAGGTGAAGCGCACGAAGTAGTTGGTGGTCTCCCAGGGCGAATCGGTGAGATCGGGGAGGTTCGGGTCCTCCGGGTCGCCGATCTTCAGCCGCAGGTGCCCCTGCTCGCGCGCGATCCCGGTGCGGATCTCGCCCCAGTTGCCGAACTGGCGCCCGAAGTCCGCGCCGTAGTCGAAGGTATGGACGCGGTACTCGGCGAGTAGCTCCTGGCCGCTGCCTGACTGGGAGCTGCAGTAGTCCGCCCGCCCGACGGAGGGTGGGTTGCAGATGAGGTCGATGTCGCGCGCCAGGTCCTGGACGTGCGGCATTACGAACCAGCCGGAGAAATGCGCCAGCGGCAGGAACAGCTCGGTGGATACCTGCGTGACGCTGCCGACCTGCAGGTCCGTGGCCCACTCCCCGGCATTACGCGTCACGTCCGACACCACGAAGCGCACCGCGGCGTTGTAGGTCGAATTGCCCTGAAAGTCATCCTGCAGGCTCAGGCCGAAGCGCAGGTAGTCGGGGCCTGTGGAGTTGGGACGGGCATCGATCGCCAGCCCGTAACGGTCGGCGCTGCCGATCACGTGGTAGTCGAGAGTATCAAGACCACCGCGGCCGTAGAGCGCGGTAATGCGCTGCGCCACGGCGTCCGGGTCGAGCGGCTTGCCGAGCAGCCCCTTGAAGAGCCCGTTGGGTGAGGGAACGTAGTGCTCGGAACCGGTGTCCACGGTGACGAAGTCGATCACCGGCGGCGCGGCGCGCGGCACATCACGGTGCGCCAGGTAGTTCTGCATCTCGTGCTCGCTCACGCCGAGGGCCGCGAGCTGCGGGCTGAGGCCGCGCGCCGCCACTTCGCCGGCACTGATCGCGCGCGCCACGAGGCCGAAGTCGAACGAGGAGGCGTTACCGAGCTGCGGCTGAATGAGAACATCCCTGGCGGTGAGCGTCGCAAGCTGCGTCTGCGCGTTGCGCCGGATGAGGATCGCCAGCATCTGGTTGGAGATGACGGGGATGCTCGTCAGCTGCTTGCGCGGCAGCAGCGGAAAGCCCACATCGACGACGATGACCAGGTCCACGCCCATGGCGCGCGCGATGTCGACGGGCACGTTGTCGGCAATGCCACCATCCACCAGCAGCCGCCCCTCGCGTTCCACCGGCGCGAACACCCCGGGCGCCGAGAGGCTCGCGCGCATGGCGGTGGTGAGGTCTCCGGATCCCATCACCACTGCGTCGCCGGTCTCAAGATCGGTGGCCACGGCGCGGAAGGGGGTCGGCAGGTCATCGAAGTTGCTGAAGCGGGCGACCGGCAGGGTAAGCCGGCGCAGGGTCTCGGTGAGGTGCTGCCCCTGGATGAGGCCGCGCGGCAGCACCACGCGCCCGTCGTGGAAGCCGAGGGGGAACTTGACCAGGAATGACTCGTCTTCCTGCTTGCGCCGGAGTGTCAGATCCTCGCGCGGCGGGCGGTCGCGGAAGGCGTCCTGCCAGTCGATCGAGGTCATGAGCTTCTCGATCTGGCGCGCGCTCAGGCCGCTGGCGTACAGCCCGCCCACCACGGCTCCCATGCTGGTGCCCGCGACCGCGTCGATCGGGACGCGCAGGTCCTCGAGCACCTTGAGCACGCCGATGTGGGCCGCGCCGCGTGCGCCGCCGCCGGAGAGCACGAGGCCAATGCGCGGCCGGTGCGCGGGCTGCTGGCCGCTCAGCTGCGGATCCGGGGCGCTCTGGGATTGGCCCGGCGGTGAGGCGGCGAGCCACAGCAGTGCGAGGAGAAGCTGCAGTACCCCGGGACGGGGCGTGACCGCCCGTTTAGATCTCACGGGGTGAAGAATAGCAGTATGCGTCAGCGGAAGCCCCCGGACTCGCGGGCAGGCTCAACGATCACTGATAATGCCCGGCATGACTCAACCGCACGCCGGCGCACACCTGACGGCCCTGATGCTGCTGACGCTCATCGCCGCGGCGACTCCGTGGCGTGCGGCCGCCCAGTCGCGCGGTGCGAGCGACTGGGGCTTCTACGGTGGCGACAGCTTCGGGCGCCGCTTCTCGAACCTGGACCAGATCAACCGCGGCAACGTCGGGCAGCTGCAGCTCGCGTGGACCTACCGCAGCGGTGAACTCGGGGCAGGCTTCGCCCGCGCCGGCAAGCTGACCTTCGAGGCGACGCCGGTGCTCGCCTATGGCGCGCTCTACCTCGAGACCGCGACCAACATCATCATCGCCCTCGATCCGCAGACGGGCCAGGAGCGCTGGCGCTTCGATCCGCACATCGACCGCGCCCGCCACTACTCCGACGTGGCCGCGCGCGGCGTGAGCCTGTGGGAGGATGCCGACTTGAGGCAAAGCGCAGTCGCGTGCCGCCGCCGCCTGTTCACCGGGACGCTGGACGCGCGCCTGCTGTCAGTGGATGCCGAGAGCGGCCGGCCGTGCGCAGGCTTCGGGCAGGGCGGATCCGTCGACCTCACCCAGGGCATCCGGGTCCGGGACGTGGGTGCGTATGTCGTGACCTCACCGCCTGCGGTCTACGGCAATCTGGTCATCGTCGGCTCTGCGATCGGCGACAACCGTGCCGTGAGCCTGGAGCGGGGACTCATCCGCGCCTTCGATGCGCGCAGCGGTGAACTCGTATGGGCGTTCGACCCCATCCCGGACTCGCCAAGCCATCCGGCCGCGGCCGAGTGGAACCTCGCGCAGGCGCAGGCGAGCGGTGCGGCCAACGCCTGGGGCGTCATGACCATCGATGAGGAGCACGGCCTGGTACTGATACCGACCAGCTCCGCGAGCCCGGACTTCTATGGCGGCCTGCGCCTGGGCTCGAACCGCTATGCCGACTCCCTGCTGGTGCTGGACGCCGCCACCGGCAAGCTCGCCTGGCAGCAGCAGCTCGTGCACCACAATCTCTGGGACTACGACCTGGCCGCGCAACCGGTGCTGGGCGACATCGAGCTCGGCGGGGCGCCGGTGCCCGCGGTGCTGCAGGCCACGAAGACCGGCATGCTCTATGTGTTCGAGCGCACTCACGGGCGGCCGCTGTTCCCGATCACCGAACGGCCGGTCCCGGAAAGTCACGTGCCCGGCGAGCAGGCCGCGCGTACCCAGCCCTTCTCCTCGCTCCCCGCGCTGGTCTCGCAGGCCGCGGTGCGGCCCGAGGACGCCTGGGGCCTGACCTTCTGGGACCGCGCCAAGTGTCGCGACCTGATCAGCTCGCTCCGAAACGAGGGGATCTTCACGCCGCCGGACCTGCGCGGCACCCTGCTCAATCCCGGCTACATAGGCGGCGTCGACTGGGGGGGCATCGTCTTCGACGAGCAGCGCCAGCGCGTCATCGCCGCGGTCAACCAGCTGCCCATGGTCGTCACGCTGCTGACGGCCGAGCAGCTGGCGCAGCAGTCCCAGTCGGGCGAGTACGCGCACTCGGAATTTGCCCGCCAGGCCGGTGCTCCCTACGGTGTGCGCCGCGAGCCGCTGCTCTCGCCCCTCGGGTTGCCCTGTACGCCGCCGCCCTGGGGGACGCTGGTGAGCGTCGACCTGCGTCGCAACCGCATCGCATGGCAGGTGCCGCTTGGCTCGACCGAGGGTCTCACCCCCTGGTTCGTGCCCACGCGCGAATTCGGCATGCCGAACATGGGCGGCCCGATTGCCACTGCCGGGGACCTGGTGTTCGTCGGCGCGGCCATCGACAGCTACCTGCGCGCCTTCGACATCGAGACCGGGCGGGAACTGTGGAAGTTCAAACTCCCCGCCGGTGGCCAGGCCACGCCGATGACCTACCGCGCGGGTCCGGATCAGCGACAATACCTGGTCATCAGCGCCGGCGGCCACGGGCCGCTTGGCACACGGCGCGGTGACTACGTACTGGCCTTCGCGCTGCCGGCGAAGCCGGCAACGCCGGCCGCCGCCCACTAGCCTGCCTACGAGAGAGACGCGATGGCGATTTTCTTCATTACCCTGCTGCTCCAGGTGGCCTTCGTCATCCATGTCATCAAGACCGGCCGCAACCAGCTGTGGATCTGGGTGCTGATCATTCCGGGTATCGCGCTCGTCGGGATGCTGGCGTACCTGTTCGTCGAGATACTGCCGGAGCTGTTCCGCAGCCGCACCGCACAGCGCACCGCCCGCGGCTTGCGCAAGGCCATGGACCCGGAGCGCGACCTGCGCCGCTACGAGAACGAGGCGCGCATCGGCGGCAACGTCGCCAGCCGCCAGCGCTACGCGGAGGAGCTGGCGCGGCATGCCCGCTACGATGAGGCCATCGGGCAGTACCGCCAGGCACTGACCGGACTCTACGAGCACGACCCGAACCTGATGCTCGGGCTGGCGCAGGCGCAGTTCGGCAAGGGAGACGCTGCCGCAGCGCGCTCCACGCTCGATGAGCTGATCCGCCTCAACCCGGATTTCCGCTCCCCCGCCGGTCACCTGCTGTACGCACGCGCACTCGAGAGCGAGGGCAATGTCAGCAAGGCACTGGAGGAATACCGCGCGGTGGTGGGGTCGTTTCCCGGGGCGGAGGCCGCCGTGCGCTACGCACAGCTACTCAAGGGCCAAGGACAGCCCGAGGAGGCACGGAAGGTGGCGCGTGAGTTGCTGCAGCAGGCGCGCATCGCGCCCGCTCACTACCGGCGCGCGCAGCGCGAGTGGCTGGAGGCCGCCGAGCGCCTGGCATAACGCCGCTGCGCGCCGGCCATCGTCAGCAGCATGATGCCGATGAGCGCTGCCGCGTCCAGGGAGCCCCCGCCACCGCCGCCGGCGCTGGTCGTGCCCGAGGCGCCCGAGGTGGGTGGCGCCGCCTGGCTGTAGTTCACCGCCGTGAGGCAGGCGCTGCCGCCGGCGTTCGCGGGCGCCGTCGAGTTGGCCATGCCGGAAGTCACGATCACGGGCGCACTGTCGATGCGCCCCGCATCGTCCGTCACGGTGAGCATCAGCTGGTAGACGACGGGGCCGCCCGGCGCGACCAGGCTCGCAACCGCGCTGCTTGCGTTCTTGATGACGCCCGCGCTGCCGGCAGGCTCGGTGAGCGTCCACTGGTAGCCGACGATCTTGGCACCGCAGGCGGCCGCGCTGCCGCTGCCATCGAGGTTCACCGTGCCGCCCGCGCTGACCTTGGCTGGCAGCGCCACGGCGGCGATGGGTCGCAGTGCCTGCAGCACCGCTCCCTGCGCGTTGGCCATGCCAGAGCCGCACACCTCGGGCGTGCAGGCGCATTCACTGACCTGCAGATCGGTCTGGCTGGCGGGGACGTGGCATGCCTGCAGGCCGGCGGGCGCGGGGAATGGCGTGGAGACTCCCAGCTGCAGGCGCGAGATGAGCTGCCCGGAGGTGAGGTTGCCGTTGACCGCCAGCATGAGACCGGCAATCCCCGACACCAGCGGGGCTGAGAAACTCGTGCCGACGTTGAAGTTGTACTCGTCCGTGTAGGTGTTGCTCTGTGGCACCGTCGTGCCGCTGTTGGTGGTGGTCTCGATCGAGAACAGGCATGGCTCACCAGCCCCGGTGTTGACGCAATTGCCCGCCGGGGCACTCAGGGCAATCTCGGGCCCGAGGCTGCTGAAGCCGACCTTCGTGCCTGCCTGGCGCAGCCCGGCGACGGCGGCAACGCCCATGCAGTTGGCGGGCGCATCCACCGGCCCACCCTCGTTGCCGGCCGACACCACTACCAGCACGCCCGCGCTGACGAGCTGGTCGATGAGCTCCTGGTAACTCTGCGGACAGCTGCCGGTCGCGCCGAGGCTCATGTTGAGGATGCGCGCCGGATAGGGATTTGCGGGCACGCCGTCGACCGGGAAGCCCGCCGCCCAGGCCATCCCGGCGAGGATGTCCGAGTCGTAGCCGCCGCACTTGCCAAGCACGCGCACCGGCAGCACCCAGCCGCTCCAGGTGAGGCCGGCGATGCCGGCAGCATTGTTGGTGATCGCCCCGAGAATGCCCGCGACCCGCGTGCCGTGCCAGGAGCTGTTGGCCACCGTGCAGGTGGAGAACAGTGCGCTCTTGGTATCCGACGCACTCACCCAGTCGCCCGGGTCGGAGGCATCCGGATTGCGCCCGAGCCCGGTGTTCCCGGTCTGCACCGAACTGATCATGTCGTAGCCGGGCAGCAGCCGATTGCCGGTGTCGGTGCGCAGGTCGGGGTGATCGAAGCGCACGCCGGTGTCGAGCTCGGCGATCACGACGCCCGGGTTGCCGCTGCTCAGGCTCCAGGCATCGATCGCATCCACGGCGGAGGGCTGCTCGTCCTGCAGGTACCACTGGCTGGCAAAAAGAGGATCATCGGGGCTGCTCTGGGGGAAGCGGCGCCGGTCGACTTCCGCGTACTGGACATCGGGGTCAGCGCGCAGCCGCGCCAGCATCTGCGCCGCCGACCCCGCCGCGCGGATGCGCAGCAGGTGGATGCCGGCGGCGATGTGCCGCGCCTCGAGCAGCTCCCCGCCGGCGCCGCTGGCGAGCGCGTCGAACTCCCCGAGCGCATTCGGCGTGAGGACGGCACTTGCTCCGGAGCGCAGCTTGACGATGAAACGCAGCGGCTCACTGCCGCCATCGCTTCCGCCCTGCTGCGCCATGGCGAATGCCGGCGCCATGAGCGCCAGCAGGGCAAAGGTAAGATATCGTATGAAAAACATACGCATAGGCGGCCCACGATACCGCAAGAGGCCCGGGCGAGCCGTGCCCTAGCGCGCAGACGGTGATGCGGTTCGCGTTCCGCGCGGAATCTGCTGCGTGATGCAGTGGATATTGCCCCCGCCCAGGAGGATCTCCCGCGCCGGCACCCCCACCACGCGCCGCGCAGGAAACAGCCGCTTCAGGCGTTGCGCGGCGAGGCGATCGGTGCGCGGGTCGAGGAGCGGCATGACGATGCCGCCGTTGGCGATGTAGAAGTTCACGTAGCTGCCCGCGAGTCGCTCACCGGCGCGGCGCGCCTTGGTGCCCTCACGCGGCACGAGGCCTGCGGCCTCGCGGGCGCTGAGCTTCAGCGGCCCCGGCATCGGCAGCCGCGTGACCTTGAGTCGCCGGCCGCGCGCGTCGCGCGCATCGTTGAGGCGCTCCCAGGCGTCCCGGGAGATTGCATGCTGCGGGTCGCGCCGGCGATCAGTCCAGGTCAGGCACACCTCACCGGGGCGCACGAAGCAGGCCAGGTTATCGATGTGGCCGCCGGTCTCGTCGTTGAAAACACCGCGTCCGAGCCAGATGAGGTGGCTGACGCCAAGATACGCCCGGAGCATCAGCTCGATGTCCTCGCGCGAAAGTTCCGGGTTGCGGTTTGGGTTGAGCAGGCACTCCTCGGTCACGAGCGCCGTACCCTCGCCGTCGACGTGGATAGCCCCGCCCTCGTTGATCAGCGGCGCCCGGTAGCGCTCGAGGCGTTCAATCTCGAGCACCTTGCGCGCGACGAGATCGTCCTGGTCCCACGGAAAGTACAGCCCACCATCCAGTCCGCCCCAGGCGTTGAAGTGCCAGTCGACCCCGCGCACCGCACCGCGCCGGTTGACCACACAGGTCGGTCCGACGTCGCGCATCCACGCGTCATCGTGCGCCATCTCGACGACCCGCACCTGATCGTCCAGGGCCGCGCGCGCGGCGCTGAAGTGGGCCCGCGAGACCCCGACGCTGACCGGCTCGAACTGCGCGATGGCGCGCGCCACCTGCGCGAAGGCTGCCTGTGCCGGACGCGCCGCGTCGCGCCAGTTGTCGGGCCGCTCCGGCCATAACAGCCAGCAGCCGCCGTGCGGCGCAAACTCCGCGGGCATGTGGAAGCCGTCCGCGGCCGGAGTGCGCTCAAGGGTGCGGGTCATGGCGGCGCAGGCGGCTGTTGCGGAACCCGTACAGGGCATAGATCGACATGCCCAGCGCCGTCCAGATCAGCAGCCGCAGCCACGTCTCCGGGGACAGGAACGGCGTCATGCCCGCGCACACCAGCGCGCCGACCACGCAGGTGACGGGCGCCCAAGGCACGCGGAACGGCCGGTGCTCGTGCGGGCGCGTGCGCCGCAGCACCAGCACCCCGATGCACACCACGGCGAATGCCAGCAGGATACCGATGGATATGAGGTCAGCCAGCAGGTCGAGCGGGAAGACCCCGGCGATGAGCGCCGCGAACACCCCGGTAATGAGGGTCGAGACGTGCGGCGTCTTGTAGCGCGGGTGGCAGCGGCTCATGAACTTCGGCAGCAGGCCATCGTCAGCCATGGAGAGCAGGATGCGCGGCTGGCCGAGCAGCGAGGTGAGGATGACCGAGGTCATGCCGGCGATGACGGCGACCTTGACCGGCCAGGATAGCCAGCCGAGTTGCGGGTAGGCATCCAGTGCCACCGCCACCGGGGCGGCGGTGTCGAGCTTGGGCAGCGGCAGCATGCCGGTGAGCACCGCCGCCATCGCCACGTACAGGATGGTCGCGATCACGAGCGTGCCCAGGATGCCGATCGGCAGGTCGCGCTGCGGGTTGCGCGCCTCGAGCGCAGTCGTGGAGGCGGTGTCGAAGCCGACGTACGCGAAGAACATGATCGCCGCCCCCTTCATGACACCGGTCCAGCCGTAGTGCCCGAAGGTGCCGGTGTTCGCCGGCACGTAGGGGTGCCAGTTGGAGGTGTCGACGAACTTGAGTCCCGCGATGATCACGGTGAGGATGACGGCCACCTTCAGGGTCACCATGAAGGTGTTGGCGCTCGCGGACTCGCGCACGCCGAAGTACAGCACCGCGGTCATCGCCGCCACGATCAGCATCGCCGGCACGTTCATGATGGCGTGGGTGAGGACCACGTGCTCGTGTGCATCGAGCCCGAGTGGGGCGTTGACCAGCAGCGCCGGCAGATGGATGTGAGCCTGCTCCTCCAGCAGGTTCACCACGTACGCGGACCAGCTGACGGCGACCGCGGAAGCCGAGATCGCGTACTCGAGCAACAGGTTCCAGCCGATGAACCAGGCCAGCGCCTCGCCGAGGGTCGCATAGGTGTAGCTGTAGGCGCTGCCCGGCACCGGCAGGAAGGCCGCGAACTCGGAGTAGCACAGGGCTGCAAGCCCGGCCCCGAGGGCAGAGATGAGCAGCGAGAGCGTGATGGCCGGCCCGGAGTTGTTGGCAGCGACCGTACCGGTGAGCACGAAGATGCCGGTGCCGATCGTGGCGCCGAGCCCTATGGCCGTCAGCGCCCACGGCCCCAGCACCTGCCGCAGGCGCGCCCCGTCGGCGTCCTTGGTCAGGTTCACCGGCCGCACCGCGCACATCTGGCGCAGGAGCGAGGGCTTCCCCGGCGCCGCCCCACCCTCGTTCACAGCGTTCGACATACGCACTTTCGTTGTTTCGCCGCCCCCCAAAGGCGTGCGCCGGCTGCGAGTTTCGCACAGCCGCGCGCCGCTTTGGTACGCGCCGCGGGGGGCCTGGCCCCCTGTGCTAGCATTGCGCGCCCGGTGACGCTCGTTTGCCGGTGACCCTTGAGGAGAGATTCCATGTCCACGGCGCAAAGTCCGAAGGCTACGCCCCCCGCCGACGGCGCGAAGATCACGATCAAGAACGGCAAGCTGCTCGTGCCCGACAATCCGATCCTGCCCTTCATCGAGGGCGACGGCACCGGGCCGGACATCTGGCGCGCCTCGGTGCGTGTCCTGGACGCCGCGGTAGCCAAAGCCTATGGCGGCAAGCGCCGCATCCGCTGGATGGAGGTCTACGCCGGCGAAAAGGCCAACAAGCTCTTCAACACCTGGCTGCCCGAGGAGACGGTCGCGGCCTGCCGCGAGTACCTGGTGTCGATCAAGGGCCCGCTCACGACCCCGGTCGGCGGCGGCATCCGTTCCCTGAACGTGGCGCTGCGCCAGATGCTCGACCTGTACGTGTGCCTGCGTCCGGTGCGCTGGTTCAAGGGCGTACCCTCCCCGGTGAAGCATCCCGAGAAGGTCGACATGGTGATCTTCCGCGAGAACACGGAGGACATCTACGCCGGCATCGAGTTCGAGGCCGGCACTCCCGACAACCACAAATTCCTCGAACTGTTCAAGCAGGCCTTCCCGAAGGCGTACGCCAAAATCCGCTTCCCGGAGAGTTCCGGCATCGGCATCAAGCCGGTCTCCAAGGACGGCTCGGAGCGCCTGATCCGCGCGGCCATCGACTACGCGATCGCCAACAAGCGCAAGAGCGTGACGCTGGTGCACAAGGGCAACATCCAGAAGTTCACGGAAGGGGCCTTCCGCAACTGGGGTTACGCGCTCGCCGAGCGCGAGTTCGCCGCGCAGACCTACACCTGGGAGCAGTGGGAGCGCACCAAGGCGGCCAGGGGCGAGAAGGAAGCGAACGCGGAGATGGACGCGGCCAAGAAAAGCGGCAAGGTGATCATCAAGGACGCCATCGCCGACATCACGCTGCAGCAGGTGCTCACGCGCCCCGACGAGTTCGACATCATCGCCACCCTCAATCTGAACGGCGACTACCTGTCGGACGCACTCGCAGCACAGGTGGGCGGCATCGGCATCGCCCCGGGTGGCAACATCAACTACCTCACGGGGCACGCGGTATTCGAGGCAACCCACGGCACGGCACCGAAGTACGCCAATCTGGATAAGGTGAACCCGGGCTCCGTGATCCTCTCCGGGGAGATGATGTTCCGCTACCTGGGCTGGACGGAGGCAGCCGACGCCATCATCACGGCCATGGACCGCACCATCGGGCAGAAGACCGTCACCTATGACTTCGCCCGCCTGATGGAGGGCGCCACAGAGGTCTCCACGAGCGCCTTTGCGGACGCTCTGATCCGCAATCTCTGAAGACCGTGCGGCCTCTTAGTCCCGATCGCGACCCCTGACGGGCCGCCTGGATGAGTGGCTACTCCGGCACGCCGCTCGCGCAGAAGCTTGGCATCCGCGCCGGCAGCCGCGTGTACCTGCACGCGGCGCCCGAGCACTACACGCGCCTGGTGGCGCCGTTGCCGCCCGGCGTCAAGATGGTCGCGCGTCCCACCGCCGACACCGACATCGCCCACATCTTCGCGGTGCGCCGCAGTGCGCTGCACGCCATGCTGCTGCGCTTGCTTGCGCGCCTGCGACCGGACGCGGCAGTCTGGATCAGCTGGCCGAAGAAGGCCTCCGGCCGGGCCACCGACATTACCGAGGGCGTAATCCGCGAGCTGGCACTGCCGCTCAGCCTGGTCGACGTCAAGGTATGTGCAGTGGACGAAGTCTGGTCGGGCCTGAAGCTCGTGATCCGCAAATCCGCGCGTCCGGTGGCTGCGGCCCGAGCGCCGGCCCGGGCACGCCGCCGCACCAGGTCCGCATGAGTACCCCCTCGCATAGCGCAACGCTCCTCGCCTGGGCCCGCAAGGTGCGCGCCATTGCCCAGGACGGGCTCACCTTCAGCAAGGACCCCTACGACCTCGAACGCTACCGCCAGCTCGCCGAGCTGGCCGAGAGCGTGCTGCACACCGAGCTCGCGATCCCGCAGGAGAGCGCGGCGCAGTTCTGGAAGGGCGAGTATGGCTATGCGACGCCGAAGGTCGAGGTGCGCGGCGCGGTGTTCGCCGACGGCCGCGTGCTGCTGGTGCGCGAGCGCAGCGACGGGCGCTGGACGCTCCCGGGCGGCTGGGTAGACGTGAACGACTCCCCGGCACACGCGGTGGAGCGGGAGATCCTGGAGGAATCCGGCTTTCGTGCGCGGGCGGTCAAGCTCGCCGCGCTCGTGGACAAGAACCGCCATCCACATCCGCCGAGCGTGCACCACATCTATAAACTCCTGTTCCTGTGCGAGCTGCTCGGGGGCAGCGCCACGGTGAGCCAGGAGACCGATGCGGTGGACTTCTTTGCCCTGGATGCGTTGCCGGAGCTCTCGCGCGGCCGCATCCTCGAGTCACAGATCGCGCGGCTCTATCAGCACCATGAGCAGCCCGGGCTGCCGACGGATTTCGACTAGGAGCCGCCATGGCCGCGATCCCCGGAGCCACTTCCCCCGAGGCCGGCGACTGCGCGCGGCAGATCGTGGAGGCCTTTGCGCGCTACAACGCCGAGTTCCGTGCCATCACGCGGCGTGCGCCGCTGCGCTTTGACAACCGCGACTCACGCGGCGGCCAGCACGATGCGGTAGAGCGCATCGAGCTTTACGACCGCTTCGTCAACCAAACCGTTTCCGAGCTCAGGTCCAGGCTCGGCGACCGCGCACTCGAGCGCGGCTTGTGGAAGCAGATACACAACGAGTTTGCGGCCCGCATCGGCGACCTGCCGGACCCTGAGTTCACCAAGACGTTCTTCAGCTCCATCAGCCGGCGCCTGTTCGGTACGGTCGGCGTGGCGCCCGACATCGAGTTCGTGGCCACCGATCTTGACCCGCTCGCCAACCACAGCCCGGTAGGCACCAACACCTACGTCAACCACGGCTCGCTGTCGCTGCTGTTCGAGGACCTGCTCGGTGACGTGCGCTTCCGCTCCCCGTGGCGCGACCTGGACAAGAGCGTCGCCTACGTCGCCGCCGAGGTGAACGCGACTCTTGCCGCCGACGGGGAACGGCGCGAGGTGGAGAAGGTCGAGGTCATCCGGCCGGTCTTCTACCAGATCTCGCGCGCCTACGTCGTCGGCCGCATCGTCGGGCGTCGCTTCACGCTCCCACTCGTCATTGCCCTCAAGAACACCGATGGCGGCGTGCTGGTGGATGCCGTGATGCTCTCGGAGGACGACATCAGCATCGTCTTCAGCTTCACGCGCTCGTATTTCCACGTGGACCTGGAGCGCGTGGCCGAGGCGGTCGTGTTCCTCAAGGCAATCATGCCGCGCAAGCCGGTGAGCGAGCTCTTCACCGTGCTCGGGCGGGCCAAGCAAGGCAAGACCGAGCGCTACCGCGAGCTCATCAGCCACATGCAGCACACGACGGACCTGTTCACGCACGCGGCCGGGGAGCGTGGCCTGGTGATGGTGTGCTTCACGCTCCCCTCCTTCGACGTGGTCTTCAAGATCATCCGCGACCGCTTCGCCTATCCCAAGACCGTGCTGCGTGACGAGGTGCTGGCGAAGTACCGCCTGGTCTTCATCCATGATCGCGCCGGGCGCCTCGTCGACGCCCAGGAGTTCCGCCGCCTGCGCTTCCCGCGCTCGCGCTTCGCACCCGAGCTGCTCGAGGAGCTGCAGCGCGAAACTTCGCACACGGTGCACGAGGACGGCGAGGACCTGGTGTTCGACCACATGTACATCGAGCGGCGCATGACGCCGCTTAACCTCTACCTGCGCAGCGCGCCGCCGGAAGCCGCCGAGCAGGCGGTGCTCGACTATGGCCAGTGCATCCGCGACCTGGCCTACACCAACATCTTCCCCGGCGACCTGCTACTGAAGAACTTCGGCGTCACCCGCCACGGGCGGGTGATCTTCTACGACTACGATGAGCTGTGCCAGGTGACCGACTGCGTGTTCCGCGATGTGCCCCAGGCCACCAACGACGAGGACGAGATGCGCGGGGAGGCGTGGTTTTACGTCGGTGAGAGCGACGTGTTCCCGGAGACCTTCATACGCTTCCTGGCCTTTGACGACTCCCAGCGCGCCGCCCTGCTGCGGATGCACGGGGAGATCCTGACCGCCGCCTTCTGGCGTAGCGTGCAGCAGCGGCTGCGCGAGGGCGAGGTCGTCGAGGTGCTGCCCTACCACCCGCATCGCGTGCGGGTGGCCGGCAGCCTGTGATCGGGCGCTAAAGAGCGCTGCGCTGCGCGAGCTGCGGCGCGTGCGCCACGCGTGCCGGCGATGACAGCCCCTCGAGGATGCGGTTGGCGCAGTCCCAGTTCACCAGCTCCTCGAGGAAGCCGTTCACGTAGGCCGCGCGCCGGTTCTGGAAGTCCAGGTAAAAGGCGTGTTCCCACAGATCCAGCCCGATAAGGGCCACATCGCCGCGCACCAGTGGCGTGCCGGCGTTGCCGGTCGAGACCACCTGCACCGTGTCCTTGCGCCACACCAGCCAGATCCAGCCGCTGCCGAAGTGACCATTGGCGGCGTCGCGGAACTCGCGCGCAAAGCTCTCGAACGAGCCGAAGCGACGGCGGATGTGGTCGGCAACGGCACCGTGAGCGCTGCCGCCGCCGCGTGGACGCATCGACTGCCAGAAGAGGTTGTGGTTCCACACCTCTGCCGCGAGGCGGAACACGTCATGCTCGGCCGGGTTGCGCTCCGTGCGGCGGATCAGCTGCTCCAGGGGGAGCTCGGCCAGCGCCGTGTCACGGACCCGCGCGACCAGGCGGTCGTAGCACAGGCGCTGGTGGCGCAGAAAGTGGAACATGAGCGTATCCCGCGAAAGGACGGGCTCGAGATCTGCAAAATTATAGGGAAGCACTGGCGACTCGATCATCATGCGGCATCCTTCCAGCAGTTTCGAATCCAGTGAGGAATCGGACCCACAGTGCTGCGTGCAGTTCCCGCACCGCAGGTTTCTTTGCAGATCTTGCTGTGGCGCGTGCCGGGCGCTGCACACGTCGAGGATTGCTGCCGTTTTGTGACACGCGCCGCAGCGTCGCGCGTTGTGTGCGGCAGGCGTCCCGCTCAGACCTACGCGGCTGCGAGCCCCTGTGCGAGGTCTTCGAGAAGATCGTCGATGTCTTCCAGGCCGACTGAGAGTCGTACCGTCCCCTCGGTGATCGCGGAAATCCGCTGCTGCTCCGCGCTCAGCTCGCGCCCCGCCATCATCTGCGCGGTGACCAGCAGCGATTCGGTGGAACCCAGGCTCACGGCGAGCGCGAAGAACTGCAGCCGGTCGGCGAAGCGGCGTACCGCCGCGGCGCCGCCGTGCAGGTCGAAGGTGACGATGGTGCCGAAGTCCTGCATCTGCCGCGCCGCGAGTGCGTGCTGCGGGTGGGCACCGAGCCCGGGGTAGTGCACGCGGGCAACCGCCGGATGCTGCGCGAGATAGGCGGCGATGCGGCCGGCGCTCGCGCACTGCGCGCGGTAGCGCGCAAAGTAGGTCTTGAGCCCCCGCAGGATGAGGAAGGCGGCATGCGGATCGAGCACGCCGCCGAGCACGCCGAAGTCAT
>Ga0181537_10002400_pt1 | contig 16489 bp, 13 predicted proteins | sample PEATcosm2014_Bin_39_FD_119765 | JGI IMG/M metagenome (GOLD analysis project Ga0181537, IMG submission 119765) | Peatland microbial communities from MTU Mesocosm Facility, Houghton, MI, USA - PEATcosm2014_Bin23_10_metaG | ecosystem: Environmental > Terrestrial > Soil > Wetlands > Peat | place... | reverse complement strand
GCAAACGAGATCAGGAAGCCGAGGTCGAGCGAGCGCCGCGCCTGTTCCCAGCCGCCGCCAAAGCAGTGCATGACGCCGCCCAGGCCCGTGCTCTTCCAATGCTCATCCAATACAAGAAAGAGATCATCCCAGGCGTCGGTCGACTCGTTTGTTCCCCGGCAATGGATAAGGATGGGGCGCTTGCGGGCCGCGGCAATTTCAAGCTGGCGAATCAGGCCCGCGCGCTGCACGTCATGCGGCGCACCCTCATGGTAGTAGTCGAGGCCGATCTCGCCGCACGCGATCACTTCAGGCTCGGCCAGCAGGCCGTCGAGCTTGGCCAGCACTGCGTCGTCCGATTCAGGCGTGTTGTGTGGATAAATTCCGGCACTGGCAAACAGCCTCGGCACGCCGGGCTGGCCATTGAACCGTCGGCAGACATCGAGCGCCTGTTGCATCTGGTGCGGACCCTCGCCGATGCCGATCGAGAGAATAGCCCCAATGCCGGATTCCGCTGCACGGGAAAGCATCGCGGAGCGATCGTCGGCGTAGCGCTCGCTATCGAGGTGGGCGTGGGAGTCAATCAGCAACGCAAGCAATCTCCGAACATGAATTTGCGCGAACCCTGTTTCGCTCGCAAGGGCGAATCGCTATTTGAGCCGCGCGCCCAGCGGGACCTCTTCAAGGAAGCTGGCCAGCACCGGCGCGCCATCGGGCAGTGAGGCGGCCAGCAACATGCCATTGGACTCCAGACCGCGCATCTTGCGCGGGGCGAGGTTGGCAACGATCACGATCTTGCGCCCGATGAGTTTCTCGGGCTCGTAATACTGCGCGATACCGGCGAGAATCTGCCGCTTCTCGTAGCCCAGATCGACCTCGAGGCGCAGCAGCTTGTCGGCTTTGGGAATGCGCTCGGCGACCAGCACTTGAGCGACGCGCAACTCCACCTTGGCAAAATCATCAATCGCGATGGTCGGCGAACTTCCTCCTGGTGCAGCCGATTCCTGAGGCGGCGTCAACGGCGCGGCCGCAGGTGCGTCTGCCGGCGTGGTGCTGAGCCGGCTACTGGCGAGTTCCGGCGGCACTGCGTGCACCTTGGCTGTCTCAACCGGGCGTTCGGCATTGTGCGAGACGGCGGTGGTCGGCGTTATAGCTCCCAGATCCTTTGCGCCAGGCTCGCTCGGATCCGTTGCCGAAACAGATGGCGAAGCCGGGGCCGGCGCAGGAGCGATGGGCAGCGCCGATGTGGGTGCATGAGGCGCCGATTTGGACGCGCTCACGGCGTTGCTGGCCGATTCCACGACGCTTTTGTTGTTTTCATCTTCGAGATTTTGCATACGGTCGATCGCGTCCTTCTCCGCGCGCGGAAAGAGCGGCGCGGGTTCGCCGAATTGTGTTCCGGCCTTCAGGCCTCCCCACGCCAGATCTGTGAGGAATGACTCCCTGGCCGCATCGGCAATGTTGCCTAGCCCCAACTGGCGCCAGACCCTGGCAGCGGCGTCGGGCAAGATGGGGTAGACCAGCGCCGTTATGATGCGGATGGCCTCGGCGGCAGTTGCCAGCACACGCGCCTGCAGCAAATGGTGATCGGCGTCGCTGCGGTCCGAGGGCTTCTTCCACGGTGCGTTGGCAGTGAGGTAGCCATCGGTCTCAGCAACCAGCAGCCACACCGCCTTGAGCGCGTCAGAGAAATTCAAGTCGTCAAACAGCGGGCCAAATTCGGCGATAACGCGTGCAGTGTGTTCACGCAGAGCACTCTCGGCTGCAGTCTCCGCGCCGGCCGCAGGCAACACTCCGCCAAAGTATTTGTGCACCATGTTGACCACGCGGCTGACCAGATTGCCGTAGCCGTTGGCGAGGTCGCCGTTGTAGCGCTGCACCAATGCGTCGAAAGAGAAATTGCCGTCCTGGCCGAAGGGGATCTCGCGCAGCAAAAAATACCGCAGCGCATCCGCGCCTAAAACCGCGTGAACCGTCTCGGCGCGGACAATGTTTCCGCGTGACTTTGACATCTTGCCCTGGTCAAACAGCAGCCAGCCATTGGCCCGCACCGCATGCGGCACAGCGATCTCCGCTGCCATCAGGAACGCCGGCCAGTAGACGCAGTGGAAGCGGCTGATCTCTTTGCCGATCAGGTGCAAGTCGGCCGGCCAGAACTTCGCGAATCGTGCCTGATCGGCGGGATCGTCCGATCCATAGCCCAGCGCGGTGATGTAGTTGGCCAGCGCGTCAAACCAGACGTAGATGACGTGCGTTTCATCCCCCGGAACCGGGATGCCCCACTTCAGATTTGCGCGGCTGATGGAGACGTCGCTCAGCCCGCTGCGCACAAACGAGATCACCTCGCGTCGCGTTGACTCTGGCTGCATGAAGCCTGGGTTGGCGTCGTAGAACTCCAGCAGCTTGCGCTCAAAGGCCGAAAGCTTGAAGAAGTAGTTTTCTTCGCTGACGGTTTCAGTGATGCGGCCGCAGTCGGGGCAGGGCTCGCCGGGGCCGACATCTACCCACGCCTCGTCTGAGACGCAATATTGTCCGGTGTAAGAGCCTTTATAGACGAAGCCCTTGTCGCGCAGCACGGCAAATAGTTTTTGCACGCCGCGTTTGTGCCGTTCCTCGGTCGTCCTGATGTAGTCGTCGTAGGTGAGGCCGAGCAGATCCCACAGCCCCCGGAACTCGGAGGAAATAGCGGTGGCAAACTCCGCCGGCGTGCGACCGGCGAGAGCCGCCGAGCGCTCAATCTTTTGCCCGTGCTCGTCAGTTCCGGTGAGGAACCATGTGTCGATGCCGAGGGCGCGTTTGCGGCGCGCGATCGCGTCGCACACGATGGTCGAGTAAGCGTGGCCCAGGTGCGGCCGCGCATTCACATAGTAGATGGGCGTAGTGAGGTAAAACCGTTCGGAATGGCTCGCAGAAATTGTCATGAAAAGTGCGGCCCGCGACCCAGCGGAAATGAGAAGGAGTTAAAGGGCATCCACTCTCCATCTTACGGCATTTGCCCTTGGCCATTGGCCGCTGGAATCTGCTGCACGTAGACTGTTCGCTCAAAGGGCGAAAGCCACGCACGATATTTTACGGGCAGGAACTTTGATGGGTTCAGGCAGGGCTTCAATCCCAGCGCGGCTGTATATTTCGGCTGAACGACGGGCGTGAAGGACGCGAAGTCGAGCCGGCATGGGGCCGCGACCTGCGGAATCGCCAGATTGGGTTGATACGCGTCGGCGGGAACCAGAATGCGCGGGTCGTTGATGTGGCCACCGTTGTCGATCTGCGTCCACCCGTCGTATTCAAAGCCGCCTTGAATCGCAGTGCGCGGAATGCCGGCGGCTCGGATCTCGTCGATCGCCGCTAGGCGCGCACGCTGCCACGCAAACCAATTGTGCGTGCCGGCAATCGCGAAGACCGCATAAATGGCGAGCAGCACAACCGTGGTGCGCGGAAGTGCGGGCGCAACGCGCTCTTGATAGAGGCGGATGAGGCAGAGGATCGCCAGTGCCATGATTGGCAGCAGGTATCGATCGAATGCCGCCGCGTGCCACGCCCGGGGCATCAGCAACAAAAAGTAGCAGAGCGTGAAGGGAACGAAGAGCCAGAATGCCTCATGCCAGAAAGCGCGATCCGCGGCGTTTTCCAGTTCGCGCGATTTGCTCTGATTCGCCGCAACGAAGATCAGCGCTGTCGTTACGACCAGCAGCGAGATCGCCAGGCAGATGGGCGCGGGCAAAATGAATTGTCCCAGCGCGGGAGACATGCGAGCATCGCGCGCCGGCGCAAACTCCGCCAGCAATGTATCGGGAATCCACGGCAGCGGCCACTTCAGCATCCACTCAAAGACGCCCCAATCCGCCGCCACAATCGCGACGATGGCGATGGCGAGTTTATTCAATTTGCGCGCCTCCGGTAGCCAGGCGGCGAGCACCGGATAGACAACCAGCAGCAGGCAGAGGCATTCGCCGAGCATCTTGATCGACGTGAGCGCGACGGCGTTGACCATTGTGGCCGGCGCGCCCCTGAGAATGACCTCCGACACCGAATACGGCTGCTCGGCAAACCAGTGCAGGCAAAACAGTACGTCCCCTATTGTGCCCAGCCACAACAGCAGCGACGTCAGTAGCACGCCGCGCTGTTTACGCAAGAGCCAACCCGTGCAGGGCACCATCACGAGCGCGCCGAGCCAAGCGATCTGGCGCGCCGTTCCCCCGGCCATGTTTGAAGTCGCTGCCAAACAAAGCCAGAGGATCGCGGCTTTGGGCGTGAGCGCCGTGACAGCCCGCTGGCAACAGTAGAGGCAGAGCAGAATGACGAAGAGTCCCGGCACATCAGACATGAAGCTTGCCGCTAGTGGCATGAAGAGCGGTGAGAGCGCCAGCGTGAGCGTGCCGATTATCGCGTTGCGCCGCGTGATTCCTGATTGAATCAGAATGGCGTGGAAGAGAACAACCGTAGCCATCGCGATGGGAAACGTCGAGAGCTTGGCCGCCGTAAACGAAAATCCGAACACGCGGATGAACAGCGCGCCCCACCCGATCTGCCAGCCGAGCGTGGCCGTGGCCCAGCCGTTGTAGACCAGATGGCCAGTCTCGGCGAAGATTTGCGCGGTCTTGATATATGACCAGTCGTCAAGGAAGCCCATCTCCGCGATCGGCCACGCGACCCAGAAGCAGGCAGCAAAAGCGAGCGCGCAGATCAAACCGTCGCGAGTTGTGCGGGATTGTCGAGCCGCCGGGTCTTGCATTCAGTCAACAGATATACACGAGCAGCGGATGCGCACGATAGTTGAAGCGATGAACTGGTTACGCCTGCACGCGGATCGGCATCATCGTCGAGGTGATAAAATCGCCTTGAAAATCAAGGATTTCTGAGGCATTGACCCGTGTATCTGGAACTGAAAGGCCGGCTTGATACGCACCTCAAAAGCGTGCTGCAAGCCAAATACGATCTATCCGTTGAGATCATTCCGCTGGAGACGCCGCCTGATCTGAAGATGGGCGAGCTGGCCACGCCCATCGCGTTTGAGCTGGCGCGCAAATTGCGCAAGGCGCCCAAAGTCATCGCGCAGGAGATCGTCGCAGCGCTCGGACCACTCCCCGGCTTCACGTCCTTTGAGATCGCCGGCGCGGGGTATATTAACGCGCGGCTCGATCGTTCTGAGGGTGTGCGGGCCGTTGCTCTCGCCCAGCCTGGGCCCTCCTCCGAGAGCCAACTCAACACAATCGTGGAGCACACCAGCATCAATCCCAACAAGGCTGCGCATATCGGGCACCTGCGCAACGCGATTCTCGGCGACACATTTGTGCGCCTACTGCGCGCCGCAGGGCAACGCGTCACGGTGCAGAACTACATCGACAACACTGGCGTGCAGGTGGCCGACGTCGTGGTTGGGTTTCTGCATCTCGAGGGTAAATCGGCAAGCGATGTCCGCGCGCTGATTGCCGAACACGGGCGGTGCTTCGCCGCCAGCGGCCGTTTTGAAGACGCGATCGACTACTACTGCTGGGACCTCTACGCGCGCACTTCGCGATGGTACGACGAAGGCACTGACGAGGAGAAAGCGCTGCGCAAAAAGCTGCGCTACGCCACACTGCACGAGATTGAGCAGGGCGGCAACGAGACGGCGGAAGCGGCGGAGTTGATTTCGACCGCAGTCCTCAAGCGGCATCTCGAAACCATGCTGCGCCTCGACATCGAATACGATTTTCTGCCGCGCGAGAGCGAGATTCTGCACCTGAATTTCTGGGCGCTGGCCTTCGATCAGTTGAAGAAAACCGGCGTGCTGTATTTCGAAAACGAGGGCAAGAACAAAGGCTGCTGGGTGATGACGCGGCCGAAGGAGATTTTCTTCGGGAACGACATCCTGATACCAAACTATGAGGCCGCCTTGGCAACACCAAATGAAGATGCCAAGGTCATCGTCCGCTCTAACGGAACGGTCACGTATGTCGGCAAAGACATCGCCTACCACCTTTGGAAATTCGGCCTGCTCGGACGCGACTTCGGCTACAAGCGGTTCTTCAAGTACCCCGACCATGAATGTTGGATTTCGTCGATCCAGGGAGAAGAGAAACATCCCCACTTTGGCGGTGCACAGGCAATCTACAACGTGATCGACGCGCGCCAGAGTGATCCGCAGGCCAACGTGATTCAGGCGTTGCGCGGCATGGGATACACGTCCGAAGCCGACCATTACACCCACTTCAGTTATGAAATGGTTGCACTCACGCCGCGCTGCGCTGAGGAGCTTGGCTATAGCGTCTCAGACGAGGACAAAAAGAAAGCCTACATCGAGGTCAGCGGGCGCAAGGGCTTCGGTGTCAAGGCCGATGATTTGATCGACAAGCTGATTGCCGCGACACGTGCCGAGACCGACGCGCGCCAGACCGGGCGCGATGAGGTTGAGCGTCAGCGCATTGCAGAACAGATTGCCATCGGCGCGCTGCGCTACTTCATGCTCAAGTACACGCGCAACTCGGTGATCGCTTTCGATTTCAAAGATGCGCTGAGCTTCGAGGGCGAGACTGGGCCTTACATTCAATACGCTGTGGTGCGCGCACGCAACATCTTCCGCAAAGGCGACACCACGCCCGAAGAAGTGTTGGCCAACTTTCTTGGCATCGATCCAGAGCCGTATCTCGCCGGTGACGACGCCCAAGACATCTGGGCGGTGTGGCTGCGCGCGGGCCGGCGCACGGCGGTACTCGAGCAGTGCATCGCAACTTCAGAGCCAGCGTTTCTCGCTCGATATGCCTTCCAACTCGCACAGGAGTTCAACAACTTCTACCACAAGCACCACGTCCTGACGGAAGAAGACCCGGCACGGAAGACGTTTCTGCTGGCCACGGCGGCGGTCGTTCTGCGCGAGCTGATCACAGTGCTTGGCTGGTTGGGCATCGAGAGCCCTGAAGCGATGTGAGCCCCGCCGCGTTAGTAACTCCTCACCCACTCAAGAATCGATCGCATCGCAACGCCGCTGGGGCCTTTGGCGATGTAAGGCCGGTTTTCGTCGATCCACGCCAGAGCCGCAATATCGAGATGGATCCACGGCGTATCTTCGGCGAAGACTTTCAGAAATTCCGCCGCGGTGATGGCGCCCCCGTAGCGGCCCCCAGTGTTTTTGATGTCGCCAATGTCGCTCTTGATCAGCTCGGCGTATTCGTCGCCCAGCGGCAATCGCCAGAACTTCTCGCCTGAAGTGGTTAGCCCCTCATTGAACTTTTCAAAGGTCGCGTCGTCGTTGGAGAACGCTCCGGCATTCACCATTCCCAGCGCCACCCCGATGGCGCCCGTGAGCGTCGCCGCATCAATCAGATGCGTCGCGCCGAGTTGGCGGGCATAGGTGAGTCCGTCGGCGAGTACAAGCCGCCCCTCTGCATCGGTGTTGATGATTTCGATCGTCTTGCCTGACATCGCCGTCTGCACGTCGCCGGGTTTTTGCGCCGTGCCTGACGGCATGTTCTCAGCGGCGCACACAATGCCGATCACGCGCACTTTAGGCTTGAGCAGCGCAATGGCGCGCATGGCCCCGAGCATCGCCGCGCCGCCGGCCATGTCGTACTTCATCTTTTCCATGTTGTCGGAGGGCTTGATCGAGATGCCGCCGGTGTCGAAGGTGATGCCCTTGCCCACCAGACCGAGCACGGGGCCGTCTTTCACGCCCTCAGGCTCGTAGCGAACGACAATCAGGGCGGGCGGCTCAGCCGAACCCTGTGAGACGCTCCAGAACGCGCCCATCTTCAGCTCGTGCAGCTTGTCGGTCGAGTAAACTTTGCAATCGAGACCAACCTCCGTAGCCATCTGCGCTGCGCGCTGGCCAAGCACGGTGGGCGTGAGCTTGTTGCCCGGCTCATTGACCAGCGAACGGGTGAAGTTCTGGCTCTCGCCGATGATCACGCCTTCAGCAAACGCGGCTTCCATGAGGGCCTTGTTCGCACTCGCAGGCGCGATCACTATGAACGACTGCACGCTCAAGTCCTTACGGTCGCTGCGGTAGGTGTCGGGGTCAAGGTCGCCTACAATTGCGCCCTCTGCGGCCGCTCGGGCCGCGGCAGCCATTGCTTGGATTGGGCCTTCGGACAAACGCTCTGGCAGAGAAAAAGCCAGCTCGCGAATGCCGCGTGGCTTGCAGAAGCGCACTGCGGTTCCAGCGGCACTGCGCACCGAGTGGGTGGTGGCTTTGGCCTGCTTGCCCAGCCCGACAATGAGCAGCCGTTTGGCCTTGAGTCCGGTCGGAGCATGCAGCAACAGTGTTTCGTTCGCGCCAGCCTTGTACTCGCCACTGGCAAGCGCCTGTGCCGTGGCGGCATTCACGGCGTCATCGCCAGTCAGCAGCACCGGCGCGGCCTTGGCGTCGGGTCCTTTTTCGGTCTGGGTGTCGACAGCGGGGACGATCAGCAGTTCCGATTCAATTGCAGCGAGATTCGCGAAAGAAATTTGTGTCTTCATCGAATTGATTGTTTCATCTCCCAGAGCCTTGGTGCACACCGGGCGGCGCAACGATGAGCCGGCCGGCAAAGAAATAATGGACAAGACTCTGATTAATGCATACATTGTAGACATGGCCGCACTTTTGGGCACTTTCGAACAGATTGTCCTTTTGGCCGTGATGGCGACCGGCGACGAGGCTTATGGCCGCGCCGTGCTGCGCACCGTGCAGGCATGCCTTGAGCCGGAACGAAACGTGTCTGCCGGAGCTGTGTATTCAACCTTGGATCGGCTGGAGGCTGAAGGCCTGTTGTCTTCGAGGCTAGAGAAGGGGACCGCGGCCCGTGGAGGCCGAGCGAGGCGCTTTTATCGCCTGACCATGCCCGGAACATCCGCGCTCACCGAGGCGCGCACGACACTCGACAGGATGTGGTGCGGCGCGAGCCGGGCCACGGAGGTGATGCAATGAATCCGACTGTGCCACCCCGGTGGATGGAGAAAATGCTCAAATCCTTGCTGCCGGCGCGGAACCGCGACGCCGTGACCGGCGATCTGCATGAGGAGTTTTGCGAGGAGAAGCTTCCGCAGATGGGCGCCACGCGCGCGCGCCTGTGGTATCTGGCCCATGTCCTGAGTTTTATTCCGCAGAGGCTGACGCCTTTTCTCAGTCTCCTTTGTTTCTTCACGCTCACATCGGGCGCGTGGTTGGGAATGATGGATCTTCGCCTGCGGCATCCAGGCTATGCCGGGCGTGAGCTGATCGCAGGATTGATCGTGGGGCAGGCGGCACTGACGCTCACAGCGCTACATTCGCGACGACTGAGCTGGCTGCGAATGCTCGCCCTGGTGGGATGCGCCGGCATCGTGTGGCTTGCTGTGCATGCGCTGATAAATACCTTGAGTGGAGCGCATTTGGAAGGTTATGTCCTGTTGATCGCGATGGGTCTCCTCGCGCAAGCTGCACTCACAGTGCTGATTCTGCCTGGGCTTGATCGACAGGTCGTGCGCCGGGCTTAATTTTCGGCAGCAAGTGTGAACTCAATTTGAATTGATCTTGTACCAGTGAACTGACCCTGCTGCGTCAGCGCCCCATGCGGTGTTTGTTGGCGTTCACCGCTGCCCGGGCTTCACGGTCAGCTTCACGCCTGCGCTCGGTCTCGCGCTTATCCCAGTCCTGTTTGCCCTTGGCCACAGCCAGCTCGCACTTGACCCGCCCATTGCGAAAGTAAAGCCGGGTGGGAATGAGCGTATGCCCTTTGATCTGCGTCATTGACTGTAGCTTGCGGACTTCTTCCCGATGCAGCAGCAGTTTGCGCGTGCGGGTTTCGTCGTGATTGGCAATATTCCCGTGCGAATAAGGACCGATATGTACGTTAAGCAGGAACGCCTCGCCATCCTTGATCAGCCCGTAGGAGTCTTTGAGGTTGGCTTTGCCTTCGCGAATGGACTTGATCTCGGTTCCGCGCAGGGCGATGCCGGCCTCGAACTTGTCGAGGAGAAAGTAGTTATGGCTGGCGGCCCGGTTTTGTGCCGCATCCCGCTCGCCGCTGGCCACCGGGTCGCGCGGACGCGCCGGCTTCTGCGGTCCGGTGCGGTCGGGCGGTGCGATGTTGTGGCTGGACTGGCGCGGCATGGGGCAATGACTCCGAATTTTCATCGTAGCACCGGCAGGGCCGGCCCAATCTGCCTGCGGCGACGCCCCGTATCTCAATGGAACGACAGAACGAAGCTGGGAATCCTGGACCTGCATGGCTTTGTTAGAATGAGGCATCGTTGAATGGGTAATTCCCCGCAATTGAATCGCGTCAAGGGCGGCCAAGGCGGCCCTCAGTGGCCCAATGCCAAAGCGCACCACGGGCTGGAGCAGACGCTGGAGAGCACGATGAATCGCCGCGCTGCCGCACCGCCCACGCTCCGCTTGATCTTTCGGATCGCCATTGTAGCCGCTCTGTTTTCTGCCGGCGCCGGATGCATCAGTATGCACGCGCAGTCGGCCAAGTCCTACTACAAGCACGGGCAGACCGCCGAAGCCCGCGAAGACTACGACGCGGCCTTCAACGACTATCAAAAGGCCTATACCATGGTCCCCAAAGACCTGACGTATAAAGCGGCCTACTATCGCGTACAGATTCCCGCGTCGTCCGTACATCTGCTCAAGGGGCGCAAGCTGGCTGCAACCGGCGATGAGCAGGGCGCATTGATTGAGCTTCTGCGCGCCTCTGAGATCGACCCCGGCAACGAGGCCGCACAGCAGGAGATTGAGAAGATTCGCAGGCTCCACAAAGAACAAGTGCCGGCCATCGAGTCCGGAATTCCCCAGAGCGCGGGCGAACAGGCCGAGGTCGATTCTATTGCCGCTCCGATCGATCTCAAGCCCATGTCCAACGAGCCGCTTACCCTCCATATGGCCGAGGACTCCAAGGTCATTTATCAGGCAATCGGCAAAGCGGCCGGAGTCAACGTCCTGTTTGACCCTGACTACACCGGCAAGCGGATTCAGGTGGACTTGACTGGCGTCTCGCTCTTCGACGCCCTCCGGGTCGTGGGCACGATGTCCAACACTTTCTGGCGGCCCGTTACCGTCAACACGATTTTTGTTGCCGCCAACACCCGCGCCAAGCGCAGCGAACTCGACGAATTGGCGGTCCAGACCTTTTATCTCACCAATGCCTGGCAGCAAAACGATCTGAACGATGTGCAGACGGCGTTGCGCAACGTGCTGACCAGCGGCAACTTCAAAGCCTATGGCGTGCAAAGCCAGAATGCGATTGTGGTGCGCGGAACTCCCGACGAACTGCTGCTGGCGCAGAAGATCGTCGACGATCTTGATAAGGCACGCCCCGAGGTCGTGGTGGACATTGCGGTGCTCGAGGTCAGCAAAAACTGGGAGCGGAACCTCGGTATCTCATGGCCCAGCAGCGCCGGAATCTCACTGCAGCCACCCAACATCACAACTTCGTCAGGCTCATCCAACACGACCTGCACCACCAGTTCCGGCAGCAGCGCAGCCTGCCCGCCGACGCTCTACAACCTGGCCCATCTGAATTCGAACGATTTCGCAGTTTCCATCGGCTCGGCCACGGCCAACGCGTTGTTGAGCGACTCAAACACCAAGATTCTGCAGAATCCGCGCATCCGCTGCACCGATTCTCAAAAAGCTACGATGAAGATCGGCTCCAAGATCCCTGAAGCGACCGGGTCATTCCAATCGGGCGTGGGCGTCGCCGCAGCCGTCACGCCGCTGGCTGAAACCCAGTTTCAATACATCGATGTGGGCGTGAACATCGAGATGACGCCGACCGTGCATTACAACCACGACATCACTCTGAAACTCGCAATCGAAGTCAGCTCAGAGAGCGGCACCACCACCATCGAGGGCGTCACCGAGCCGATCATTGCGCAAAAGAAGACCGAGCAGGTCATCAGGCTGCGCGAGGGCGAGGCCAGCGTCCTGGGCGGAATTCTCGACCGGCAGGATACGCAGAGTTGGTCGGGTGTGCCGGGGCTCAGCTCGATCCCAATTCTGAAGTATCTCTTCGGCTCCAAAGATCACCAGATCCAGGATGACGAAATCGTCTTCCTGCTGATTCCGCACATCGTACGCGAACCAGACCTGACGCCGGCCAATCTGCGGGCCATTGATACCGGTGCCGGTCAGTCGGTTGAGCTGCGCCGTGTCGTTGCCGATGTTCCAGTCGCGATCCCCGCGCCTGCCGCTCAACCTGCCCACCCTGCTGCAGCGCAGCCGACGTTGGATACGGTGCCCGGCTCGACTGCCAGCGCGGCGGCCCCAGTCGCTCTCGCGCAAATGCGCGATGCGGCGCAAGGCAAACCGCCTGTACCTGTCCCCAATGCCGCGCAACCAGCGCCGTCGGTCGCGCCAACCGCCTTTTCGCTTGTTCCATCCTCGACCTCGGTCACTACGGGAGCGACATTCCAGGTTCCCATCGTGATCACTGGCGCGAAAGACGTCGCGTCTGTGCCGCTCCAGGTTCAATACGACCCGGCCGTCCTTGCGCTGGTCAACGTGGGCGATGGCGACTTTCTCGGCCAGGACGGGCAGGCGGTGGCTCTTGTGCATCGCGACGACCCAGCCACCGGCACCATCACCATCAACGCATCGCGGCCGCCAGGCGTCACGGGCGTTACCGGAGCTGGAGTGATTTGCGTTCTCAATTTCACAGCAAAGGCGCCGGGCCAGGCCAACATCAGCATCGCGCGGCCGGGCGCAATGACCAGCGCCCAGCAGCCCGTGCAAGCGCAGGGCGCGCAAACCAGCGTCACGGTAAAGTAGGGTGCGGCAAAGATGATGTTTATTCGGCCAATCAGGAAACGCTCGGAGCGCGGCCTGACGTTGATCGAGCTGATCGTGACCGTCGCGATTCTCTCGATTCTGGCCACCGCGGCCGTTCCCCTGGCGCGCTTCAAAATCAAGAGGGAAAAGGAGCGGGAACTCCGCTACGACCTTTGGCAGATGCGCGACGCCATCGATCGTTACAAAGATGCAGCCGACCGGGGCGCGTTCCAGACCAAGATCGACAGCCAGAATTATCCGCCCGATCTCGATACGCTCGTTCAGGGCGTCGACGTCCAGGGAAAGAAAGTGAAGTTTCTTCGCCGCATTCCGATCGATCCGATGACCGGCACCACAGAGTGGGGAATGCGTTCGATGCAAGACGATCCAACGTCGGATTCCTACGGCGGACAAAGCGTCTTCGACGTTTACTCCAAGGCGCCGGGCACTGCCCTTGACGGCACTAAGTATTCAGACTGGTAGGAAACAAGTAGCAATGCGCAGTATTCGCACACACGACGCGGGCTTCACCCTGATGGAGTTGATGATCGTCATGGCCATCATTGCGATTCTGGCCACGATCGCCATCCCCAGTTTCAAAGGCGCCCTCAGAGCCGCTCGCGAAGCCGTGCTCAAAGAAGATCTGCACGTGATGCGCGCGGCAATCGACTCCTACACGATGGATAAACAGAAGGCGCCTCAATCGCTTGACGATCTGGTCCAGTCCGGTTACCTTCGGAGCATCCCTGAAGACCCGATGACAAAGAGCACGGATACATGGGTCACAGACACCAGCGACGCCTACTCTTCCGTCGACGAGACCGATCCGGGCATCAACGATATTCATTCCGGTGCGCAGGATGTCGGATCGGATGGGAAGTCTTACACAGAGTGGTAGGCGCAAGCTCCAGACGCCGCAAGAGGGAACGAATGAAGAAAAGCATTAGTTACGCTTTGTTGATGGTCGCGATGTTTGCGGTCTGCGGAGTGCTGCATGGGCAGGCGCCGCGGACTTTTACTGTCAAGGTTTTCGACGGCCGCACCGGGGCAAAGATTGTTCCCAATAATGTTGAGGTACAGATCAACAGAAGGAAGTCGAGCCGCGTCGAATGGGTCAAAATGAATGACGACGGCACGGCCCAGGTCACGCTGCCCGCTGAGGCCACTGCCGTCGCGGTGCGTGTCTCCTATAATGACTCGATGGATTACTACGTAAATTGCGACGCCTCTAATCAGAAAGATCCTTCGACGCAGTCCTGGTATCCGTTGGCCGATATCCTGTCGGCGGGGGTCGCCATGCCCAATGATTGCGTCAAGGCAAAGGCCAAGCCCAAAGATATCGAACGTGTCAAGATCGCGGCTCAGCCGGGAGAACTGGTCGTCTTTGTCAGAAAAGAGACTCTGCGCGATCGCCTCAGCGATTGAGGCAGCTTCGGCTCGCAGGTTAAACTCGCCGCCGGAGACCACATTCCATTGCCAAATCACTCCAACCGTGCCGAAGTGCTCGATTTTCTTATCAGCGCTGAGCGGTGTTACGCCAGCGTGTCTCAGTCTGCGTTGCACAGCCCCAGCGCCGACTCCGCAGAAGCGATGACTCTCGGCGGCTGCCTCTTCTACGTCGGCGAACTCGACGAGCAGGGACGCGCCTTTGTGGTGGCCGGCAATGTCGCCGCAGCGGCTTCGCTGACCGCGACCTCCGATCAATCCGCGCAAAAACAGGCCATCCGCCTGGGCATCGTTGATTTCCTCGTGACCACGCTCGATGAAGCGTTGCGCATCCTGAAAAACGAAGTCCGCAAACGATCGACAGTGGCCGTCTGCGTCGGCGTCGCTCCAGAACAAGTCGAGCGCGAGATGTTGGAGCGCGGCGTGCTGCCCGATCTCGTTGCTACTCGTGCAGACTCGGGCTTTGCTGCCGCCAACTTCGGCCAGCGCACAAAACTGATTGACCCTGCGCCCGCCGACGTGACCCTTCCGCTCCTCATCTGGGAGGCGCGCGGCGTCTCGGCCGGTTCGATGCCCAAACTTGATCAACTCGCGCTCGATTGCCTGGCGCCCGGCGAAGCCATCGAGCAGCGATGGGCGCGGCTTGCCCCGCGCTACAGCGGACGATCTGCGGAGGGAATGCGCGTGTTGCGCTGCGCCCCCGATTCAGCCACGCGCTTTCGAGATCGAGTGAAGGCCGCGGTCAGGCTCGGAGAAGTGACCGGCGTGGAGTTGCGCATGCGAACACCGACTGGCGACGAAGTCATCCTCGAATCGATCTGATCGCTCGCCGAGAAAACCTAGACCGAGAGCGCCGGTTTCTGCCCCACGGCTTCGATGCGGCTCCAAAGCTCGTTGATGCCGGCATTCGTCTTTGCCGACACCGGCAGAATCTCATCGAGCTCCAGGGCCTTTTTGAGAGCTGCCAGGTTTCGGACTCGATCGTTGCCACTGAGGCGGTCGATCTTGGTGGCTACCACGGCGAAGCTGCGGCCCGCATGGCGCAGCCAATCGATCAACTGGCGATCGCTTTCCTGCGCCGGAATGTTCGAGTCGATCAGGCAGACGCAAAGGTCGAGCGTTGCGCGGGTTTCGAGATAAGGCTCAATAAACGCAGGCCAGCCCGCCGAGATCGACTTTGAAATCTTCGCGTAGCCATAGCCGGGCAAGTCGGCAAAGTTCAGCTTCGGCTGCCGCCGTTGATCGAGCAGCGCAAAAAAGTTGATGGCCCGCGTGCGCCCCGGCGTCGACGAAACCTTTGCGGCCTTGTCGCCCACCAGCGCATTCAGCAAGCTCGATTTGCCCACGTTCGAACGCCCCAGGAACGCAACCTCAGGCACGCTCGGAGCAGGGAACTGCGCAGCATCAAGGGCGGACAGCAGGAATTGAGCGGTGTAACGCATAAAGTCGAGCAGTCGAGCGTGAGCTCTACTGCGGCGACACCTGCCCGCTCACGACGTCTGCCGGCGGCACCGGGGTCAGCACTCCCGATTCCGAAGTGATCGACGCGGGCAGTGGACTTTCCAGCGCCAGCGCCAGCACTTCATCCATCGTGTCGACAAAGTGTAGCTTCACCACGTTCTTGATGTTGTCGGGCAGCTCGGCCACATCTTTCTCATTGGCGCGCGGCAAGATCACTTCAAAGATGCCGGCACGCAGTGCCGCAAGCAATTTCTCTTTGAGCCCGCCAATTGCGAGCACTTTGCCGCGCAGCGTGATTTCTCCGGTCATCGCAACGTCGCGCCGCACGGGAATCTTGGCGAGCGCGCTGGCCAGAGCGGTGGCCATGGTGATGCCGGCCGAGGGCCCGTCTTTGGGAATCGCGCCCTCGGGCACGTGCAGATGCAGATCGACGTTGCGATAAAACTCGCGGCTGAGTCCAAGCGCCTGTGCCCGCCCGCGAATGTAGCTGAGCGCGGCCTGCGCCGACTCCTGCATCACGTCGCCGAGCTGACCGGTGATGGTGAGCTTGCCCTTGCCATCGAGCACCTGCACCTCTGTGGTGAGAATGCTGCCGCCAACTTCGGTCCACGCCAGCCCGGTTACCAGGCCTACCTCGCTCTTGTCGTGTATCTCAGACTCACGGAAGCGCGCGACACCGAGAAACTCGTAGAGGTTTGCCGCCGTGATCTCTTCCTTGGTCTTCGCGCCCTTCTTCACCACCCGGCGCGCAACCTTGCGGCATACGTTGCCGATCTCGCGCTCAAGGTTGCGAACACCCGCCTCGCGGGTGTAGCTGCGGATAATCTCAAGAATCGCATCGTCCTTGAAGACGATGTTCTTTTCACTCAGGCCGGTCTGTTCGCGCTGCTTCTT
>Ga0181537_10002398_pt1 | contig 16495 bp, 32 predicted proteins | sample PEATcosm2014_Bin_39_FD_119765 | JGI IMG/M metagenome (GOLD analysis project Ga0181537, IMG submission 119765) | Peatland microbial communities from MTU Mesocosm Facility, Houghton, MI, USA - PEATcosm2014_Bin23_10_metaG | ecosystem: Environmental > Terrestrial > Soil > Wetlands > Peat | place... | reverse complement strand
CTCTGGACACTCGAGGTAGCGACCAGGAAATAAGCGCCCCACCAGCCGCTGATAGAGCGGGCGCTCATCCGGCGCGACGAAGCAATGGTGTTCAATCTTTTCGTTCACTTACATTCCTCCCGAACTAATAAATACGCCCGGCCCGCAGCCCTGTCCGGGCAGCCAGCACAGTCCGGGCCTGGTTGGCGGCGTCATCAATGGGGTTGTGCGCTGTCCCTGCGGACCCGGGCAGTACGATGTGGAGCTCTTTCGCTAGAGCTATGATCGTACGCAGGGACCGCTCGGTCCGATAGTGAATAGGGAACGGCGCGGCGAGATTCTGGCGGCCCCACCACTGCCTGAGCTTGACAATGTCGAAGCTCGGGTCGTTCGCCCAGGTTTCCTCACCGCCATATTGCTGGATGAAGTGATGCAGCTGGAGTGCTGCGTCGGCCGCGGTGCCCGTCCCGTTGAACGAGAACATGCGCGCCTCGGCGCTCTGCTGCATCCACCAGTGCACCGTCGAGGGGTCGATATCCCCGTGCCAGTCGGCAGGACGGATTGCCAGACCCGCTGTCGCGATCAGTTCGCTGTCGTTGAACGCGGCCATACCCAGCGAGATGATCGCCGCGTCGGGGCTCGTGCCCAGGGTCTCGATGTCAACCATGATTGCTTTCACTGCGTACTCCTAGTATTGATCGAGATTGCCGGAGAGCACGGACTTAAGCCCGGCTCGGATGATCGCTTCATAGAACGCCTTCTGCTCGGGCTTTTCCTTGAAAGGGTCCATGTTCAACTGAGCATGGAGGTACTCGTATACCTCGATCGCGGCCTTGTGGTACTGCGCGAGGTCCTGCAGGTGATCGGGAAACCGCTGCCCGATACTACCCCCCGTCGAAACACTAGCCACAGCTGACGCTATTTGGTGGGCCCTCTGCATCGGGGTGGTCAGACCCGGGTGTTTAAGCAGTGCGCCCTGGCGCAGGGCCTCGATAACTTTTTGCGTATCTTCGTTAGTCATGTTGGATGTAGGGACAGCCATTGTTTAAGCTCCGTTAGGTCGCCGTCGATCAGGAAAACGCGCCCGCCAGCCCGCTCAATCTTCTCTTTGGTGAGCAGCTGGCGGGGCGTCCAGGATTTACCGAGGGCTTTGGTTTCGATCGATGCGTATCTGCCTAGATGGCAGACGTGGAAATCAAGGCTTGGATCTCCCATGCCGTTTTGCACGGGCATATGCCAGTACGCGCCGTGGCTTCGCAGAAGATCTTTTACTGCCTGCTTGACCTTTCCTTCCGGTGTCATGCTCATTGGGAGGCTCCGGTGGTACCCCGCCTCGTCGCATTTGCGGCCATCGGTCATCCCCTTCCGGGTACACATCCCGGTAGATCGACAGGAACATCAGGTTGCACATCGCGTGATCCAGATGCGGGAGATTCGACTCCGGGTCCAGCAGTTCGCCGCGCTGCCATGCAGCCATGTGCCGCATGAGTGAGTTGAATGGGACGGTCCATGGCTGGCCTTTGAGATAGTTCCCCGGCGCGTATTTCTTGGCACCGTACATCAGCACGCGGAGAGTACCTTCAATCGCTTCCAGAGGGAACTGGTGGTACTCGACTTTTCCGCTGTTGAAACGCGCGCCGCTGCCGCGGGCTGCGCTATTTAGATCCCCGACTGTCGGCGTTGTCTGCTTGGAGGGCATTTGTTTGCTCCGATTGTGTGAAGAATTTAAGGCCATTGAAGTATCGGCGCAGCACAAAGCTGCGCACAAGGGAGATGGCTGTGTAGATGCAGCCCATCCAGAAGTTATTCATGGCGCTGATGTGCATCCCATACAAGGGGAAGATCATCAGGTTGGCGAAGTAGTTGATGGTGAATCCGACAGCGATGTTCGCCCACGCTTCGACCCACGAGCCCAGTCTAGTTTGCAAGACGCCATTCCCCTTCAATGATATTGATCAGCTGCCGCTTGCCATCCGCATGCAACACGCAGTGCGTATTCAACCACGCGGAGGGTCCAGAGTTGTACTCAAGTCGTAGGGGGGTGGAAGTCCCGGTCTGGTAGCAGCCTTCCTCGATGCAGGGGGAGTGGCTGTGTCCGATGATAGACTTGACTCCGATACGCCGCAGATTTCGCGCAGACCCCCGGGCGCCCGAGGGCCCGCGATCACCGTGCATGCCCAGCTCGACGCCTGCCAGGGTAAAGGACTCGTTATCTCCCAGCAGACGAATGCGATCCATACTGTCAGCAGCAAGCTGAGTGAACCAATGACGAAAAGCACTCGGCATTTCCATTCCATGTTTGCCAATCCTCATTGCCTCGGCGATCATCACCGCCGTTTTAAGATAGAACACGGCGTTGGCAGGATCGTCCCGCCAGTCTTGTGTCAGCATGTATCTCTGCACCATGTCATCGTGGTTCGATGAGACGATCACAGCCTTGCGGTCTTTCCCCAAGTGCTTGACCACAAACTGCACGGCGCGGCTGATCTCAGCCTGCACATCGCGCAGGTTCTGCCGGTGCTTGGCGAGCCCAGCGAACGGGTTGCCCGCATGGTGTGGGTTGACCGAGTACGCATCCAGCAGGTCGTGATACACCAGGTGGGTGGGGTTCAGTGTCTCGATCATCCCGCCCTCACCGAAGGTCGCCGCTGCTACATCCGGGTCGATGAAGTCTGTGTGCGTATCGCCCATCACCAGCGCGTGCGCGCGCTCAGCCTTGCGCGATCCGTGCGGGGCATAGACGCGATTTAAATCAGTGAACTCGCCCGTGCTCTTGCTCGCATTCAGGTGGCGCAGGTGGAATATCTTGCCCTGAATCTCTACCAGCACCGCGCCCAGCGTGTGGTGGAACTCGCCGAGCTTACCGGCGCGCGAGTCGGTGTAGTTCGGCACCGTCACCGCGCCCGTTGTGGTCAGGATCTTGGGGAACTTGTTCTGCGGTGTCGGGATCACCCGCATCTGCAGCTTCGTGTGCCCCAGGATGCCCGACTCGCCGTGCGAGATGCCCTCGTACCCTCTGAGCGGCTCCGAGGCGGTGGGCTGGGTCTTGATGTCAGCCAATAAAACCAGATTTCGATTCAAATTTTTTCGCTGATTCCAGAGGTATGGACGTAATCCAGACGCCCATACTTCCTCGTTCGCCTGGCTCTGTGTCCAGCGCGAAGTCGGGTTCTTGTAGCGCAGCGGTATTACCAGCAGCTCAACCTTCAACTCGCGTGCCGCGACCTTGAGCGATGCCCAGAACTGCTCGTGGATCGGCGTCGCGTTCTGCGCGGCCGTCACGATGTAGCGCTCGACCGGCTCGAGTTGGCGCCTATATACCGGGATCACGTTCTTCACCGGCTGCATGTTATGCCCCCGTACGGGCAGGTCGGGCCGCGTAGTGCTGTAGCAGATCTCGCGATTGCCCCCACCTGGCCTACAGGTCCAGCGCTGCTTGCGCCCAGCGCCATCTGTGAAACCGTCCTTGTGCATATACCCGGTCTTGCAACGCGGGCAGGGCGGGTTGGAAGTCTTGATGCGTGAGCCGCCTGTCATAGTTCTATCCTGAAGTAGTGCGCGTTGGGGCCGGCGTATGCGATCTTGGGATGATACAGCTTAAACCCGGACCGGATCAGGTTGACCATGCTCGGGTAATTCTTGAGAGAGGTGTAGCTGCAGGCGGACACGGCGCCCTGCGCCTTGCCCCACGCCAGCCGTGCCTGAATGAACCGCCGCTGCAGCCCGTGTCCCTGATGGGCCTTCGTGATCGCGCAGCGGCTTAAATAAACATAGCCCTTGTCGGGCCGATAGATCGCCGAAGCGAAACCGAAGATTTCAGAGCTCTCCGTGATTCGCCGGCTGGTGCTTGCTACCCAGAATGTGTGGTCATCGCCTACCCAGTCGTCGATAGGGAACGCGAGCTTGTGCATATCGCGCGCAAGCTCGAGGTCATCGACACGGGATATGCGGGCTTTGATCACTGGGGCTTTACACCGGACGTAGCCTTCGACCAGGCGCGACGGGCGCGCTCGAGCATCTTGATAGCAGCGGTGAGCTTGGCCGCGCCGTCATGGCCCTTGGCGTGGTCCAGCCGCCAGATGATCTGCCGGTCGCAGTCCATCAGACGTACATCCGCAGTGATATAGCCAGTCCGCGAGCGGCCTATGGTGTAGCCCACCATGGACCGCGAATGCAGCGGGTCGATGAAAGTGACGCCCTCGCCCAGCAACGCGGGCGGCGCGATGCGCTTACGCCGTTTGGCCTTTCTGGACATCGTAGTTCATGCTCCTGGACTTGCGTGCCACCCCGAGGCGCACCCGATGTACGGAGATCCCCAGGTCATTTGCGGTCTTATACAGCGACATCTCGTGCGTAACCTTGGCCGAGCGATGGTTCAGGTAGTAGCCCCAGATGGTCTCGTTGAGGCCGCGCCACTCGCTCAGATAAATAATCTGCGCGCTCACTCGCAGCCCTCGTACACCAACAGCACCCCATTTTTGTCGCGCAACGGAATCATGATCGGGTGGCCGTGGTTCTGGAGGCACATCGGCAGGTTGTCCACGGTCGCGTGCAGGGTCTGGGCGTTGCCGGGCTGGATACCGGCGATACCGGGCAGTGTAGGTACTTGCGAGTGCCGCGTAATCCATGAGGCGAGGATCACCAGCACCACGATGCCAGCGGCCCACGCCTTCACTGGAGTGACCCAGTCTTGCTGAGCGTGGCGACTGCGGCCTGTGCTCGTGTCAGATCGTCGGCAATAGCCAGCTGGCAATGATTTGGCTGGAGCTTATCCAGCACCCAGCCCAGCACGGTCGCCCACTTCGGAGGCGCCAGTGTCTGCAACGCAAGGCCGGTCTGGCTCGAAATCGTAATGTCCGGGTTGCGCCAGATCAGCGCGCTCACGAACATATCCAGGTAGAGCAGGACCTTGAACACGTAGGTCTTGCTCGCGATGCGGTTGGTAACGCACAACACCGTGAGGACAGCGATTACGATCAGTACTTTAACCACGTCGGGGCTCCCAATACTGGCAAGTTTTGACGGGACAATAGCCGCGACACAGGTACGACGGGCGCGGCGGGAAGTCCTTGGCTACGTGCGCATCATGATACCGTTGGATCTTCGGAAGCAAGTCCGCCCACACCTGGGGCATTTCCGCCCGCTTCATGGTCTCTTTGGTGATGCGCTTGTCCTTGAACCACACGTAGGCGTGAGTGATCTGCTGCAGCTCCGGCACCAGCAAGAACAATACGGCCGAACTCAGGCGCAATTGCATAAAACCGGGCTTCATCTTGCCGGTCTTCCAGTCGAACGTCACCGCGGAGTCGCCATTGAGGATAGTAAGGTCGCTGATGATCCGACAGTAAACATCTTTGTCGAACCAGCCGGTTGCCTGGTACTCGGCGTTGATAGCGAGCTTTTGCTCGACGATGAATTGCCCCGGTAAAGTTCGGATCTGATCGATGTACTTCTGGTATTGCTGCATGTGCAGCGGCAAGCGCTCGCCGGTGCGAAAGAATTTTGCGATAGCGAGATGCAGATCGGTGCCCCATTGCGTTACCTCGTTGGGTTCTTCCTTCACCGTCTTGTCGACGCTGATGGCGTTGTATTTCTTCGGGCATTCCTCGTAGGAATTCAGGCGCGAGAAGCTGAAGGCTGTAATCACGCAGCCACCCCCAGTTCAATCTCGGCTCGGATGTATGCCGCGATGGCGCCGCGTTTGCGGTCGGACTTCCAGATCGCGATGAGTATCCGGTGCCAGTAAGCTGCCTGCACCCCGTCGTAGCATCGCATGTTGGTGCTGATCATCTTAATTATCTGCATGCGCGTGAAGACGATCGGCTTACTTGGCGTCGCCATATGTGTCTCCATGTTTGATTTCGCATGCTAGGGGTAACTCAGGCAGCCAGCTTACAGGCGCTGTGAGGGCTAATTCAAGGGCTTTCGTGACGGCCTCGACGTGCTCGTTGCGTACCACATAGACCAGCTCGTCGTGCACCTGGAGCACGGCCTTCAGCCCGAGGCGGGCTAGACGCAGCTCGGCGGTTGATATCACGATCCTGGCAAGAGCCTGCACGATGTTTTCGGTGACGGCCCCTCCCCACAACTTACTAATACCAGGGGCGGCGCTCTCGCCGCGGCCACGCTTGACCTTGAAGTGCACTTCCTGATCTGCCGTCCGGTGCAGGCCCGGATATAACAGTGGCATGCCATTGGGCAGGATGATCCGCTCGTGCGCGAAGCTCACCGGGCCGTAGGTCTCGAGGCAGCTGGCCGAGAGCATCTTATAGACGCGCTCCATGATCTGCGCCCAGAGGTCTGGGATCTCCGGGTAGGTATTGCGGTACAGATAAACGATCCGCTGCGCCATCTCCGGCGTCATTTTCACGCGCGCGATCTTCATCTGCATCAGGAACTTCGCCCAGCCCATGCCGTAGCCCAATCCCAGGATGCACGTCTTGCCTACGAATCGTTCGATCTCGTCCTTCTTTTTGTCGATCGGACGGCCATAGATCTTAGATGCGAATTCAGCGTAGATATCCCGCTTCTGTCGGTACGCGAGCACGAGGGCGAAACACCGTGCCAGCGTGGCGACGAGGCGAGCCTCAATATTGGAGAGGTCTCCTGCCACCACACTGTATCCTGGAGGAGCCTTAAGTGCGAACCGGAGATGCCCAGCAGTAACTTCTTTGCTCGCCTTATCCCGCGATACTCGCGTGAGATTCTGCAGATTGATCTTGTCATACCCACTGAATCGTCCGGGGTGTGCGCCATAGTAGAGGAGCGGGACGGGGAGCTGATGGGCGGCGCCCACGTCGAGATTGTACAGCGTCTTGAAGCGCTCAAGGCGTGATACCTCCAGGGTGCTGGATGTGAATAGTTTAGCCTCCACCAGCGTGCGCACGCGCGCATCGTTGTGGGTCAGCAGCTCGATGAAATCCTGATCGTTCTTCGCGAACGCGTGGGTAGGTTTACCCGTGCGCAGCGAGAGCTTCTCGGGCGGTTTGACGCCCAGCTTTTTCAGCGCCGCAGCGAACTGTGGGCGGGAGCGCAGCTGCGGCGGGCTGCACCCGCAGAGGGCGGCCTTCGCCTCGATCATGTGCCGCTTGGCTTCGATATCCGCCATGCGTTTGTCGATCGCCGTCGCATCGAGCACGAGCTTCGGTCGTGTAAACTTCTTGACAGTAAGGTCCACGAGGTCTTGTTCATCGGGCGGCAGGATAGACAGCAGCTTCGCCGCGGCCCCGCAGGTGATCTCGTTGTCGTTGTTGCAATACGCGGCATAGGCCTGCAACTCAATCGGCTCGAAGTCTGCATAGCGTTTGCCCAGCGCGTTCGTCACCTCGTGCCCCTTGACACCAGTCCCTAGATGCTTGGCAACAGAGGCCAGGCTCATGGAACCGGTGTAAGGGGCAACGAACGGGCGGCTACCCATCATTGTGCAAAAGTATTGGGTAGGCTTATACGCAAATCGCCATTCGAGGATAGCCCCGTCGAAGAACGCGTGGTGCGCGATCATACGCACCCGATCCCAGGGGATTTTCCCCAGCGCTGCGGCCATGCGCGGCTGATCGAAGAACTTGGCGGGCTGGCCGGGCAGCTTGATCGATACGCCGATGGCTTCGAACCTGCTATCCAGCACGTACTCAGGGATAGTCAGGTTCTTGAGCGTATATTCCTTGGAATAATACGTCTCAAAGTCGATGCCAACGTCAATCAAATTGGGCATGCGAGACATCCTGGTAGCCGGACCAGTTCCGTTCACCATCGGGCAGCAGGTGGTTGCGCGCCATCGCGGTCAGCATGATGTCGACGCAGGCGCGGTCGAACGCTGCCCAGTCGTGGGGGAGCGATGAGGCGCGAGACTGGTTGCGCAAGATGTCCTGCTTATCCCGAGGTAGATAGTCAGCGAGGTCCGGTACCATACGCCGCAGCTGACCCACTGTCGAGCACATATCGATCAGCTGATTGGCCGTGTCGAGCGCGGTATTGTGCTGCTCAACGATCTTCGCTGAGTTGACCGCCCACTCTAAAAATTCGGAGTATGGAATCGGGCAGGCTTTCTCGAGTATGTCCGGGCTCGGTGCGTAGCGTTCGCGTTTGTCGTCCATCCGCAGGCGCTGCCGCATCGAGTCGGGGACTATCATCATTTGCTGATCGAAGTTGGTTATCGACATATACTTGATGAAGCGGTCCCCCTCCACGCGAATCCACATCGCCTGCGAGTAATGGGTCAGGGAATTGATGTTGAAGCCCTGCTTTTCGAGCAGCAAGTAAGCCTCGTAATATTCGCGCGGCAATGAGTGATTCCAGAAGTCGGATGTCTGGGACGGGCTGAGCGGGCTGGCATGCGCCGTGATGATCCTCCCCAGCAGCTTGTTGATATCTTTCTTCATCGACTCTTTGAGTCTGACGCCGAATGTAGCGTTGGCCATTCCATAGTCCTTTGTGCGTGAACGCACCGTAATAGGGTTTGCTGGATTGCCGGACGGTTGCGCGGTCCGGCGCCGGGAGCACTCCGAGTGATTTAATTGGGCGCATGGCAGCAGAACAGCTCGTGGTGCCGCGCCTTCAGCGCGCTGCCCATCTCGCAAGAGATTACGAGCAGCACGCACATCGTAGCCACTACAACAAGTCGCATAGGCCCTCCTAGATTTTGATGTGGATCGTCTCGCCCCACGGCGCCGTGATCCCCTTCGTGGTGATGCACCAGATGGTCGGGATGCCGGTGTCCTCTCCGAATGGCGTGTAGCCATCGGTCAGGATGATCACATACTCCACGGCGAGTTCCCGCTTCTCGATCTCGCGGAACACGACCGTCATGTCGGTGCCACCGCCGCCACCGGCTTTTGTCCGCAGCACGGCGACGTCCATCGGATCGTCCATCTCCACCACTTCGTCGTTGTAGAGCGCAGCGTCTACCCACATGGCGTAGATTTTCTCGGGCCGCACGTCTTGCAAGATGGATGCCACCTCGGGCATGTACTTCGCCATGATCTCATCGGAGATAGACCCGGACGAATCCAGCTCGATCGCGATGGCCCCCGCGCGGTTGCCCACACGCCCCGGCCAGTAGATATGCGGCGGCGCAGCGAGTTTGCGGCGGTTTGGGCGGGCCCAGGAGGCCTCGTCGTTGCCGTACATGGTAATGATCGTCCGGCGCAGATGGTCCTCCCAGTGGACCTGTGGCTCGCATATTTCATCGACTAGGCGCTGCATCCCGGCGGGCATCTTGCCCATGGCCTGCTGCGCCGCAGCGCCCATCTTCACCGCACGCTGGATTTCGCTCTTGGACGGCCCCTGAGCGGACGGATCGCCGGAGCTAGGCATGTGGGTATCCCAGCCATCGCCCTGCCCGCTGTCGTCCTCGGGCTCGTCCGGGAGCTTGCAGTAGATGTCATCGACCAGATCGTCCTTGCCATACTGCGAGTTCAGGAGGGTACCCAGCGGCTGCTTGCCAACCCCGATATCGTTCAGCCAGCTGTTGATGACATAGTCGGCCGCGTGGTTGTATTTGTTCGTGGAGAAGGGCTTAAGGTCCGGCCCATACCCTAGATCGCGGTACGCCTTCATGCGGTCGGGATGCTGCAGGATCACGTGGCTGGTCTCGTGCGCGAGCACGAAGACCCGCTCGGGTACTGGCAGCTTCTTGAAGAACGCCGGGTTCACCAGGACGCGCTTGCCGTCGGTCGCCGCTGTCGGAATCTCGTTGGTCTCGTGGACCTCCAGCAGATTAAACAGCAGCACCGCGAAAAACGGCGACTGATTGATGAACGCCGACAGAGCTTCGGTCAGCTCAGTCGATCTTTGTGTCATTTGGTTCCCCATATAACCGCAATGGCTAGTAGAACCGCTCCGATGCCGTCCGCTATCAGCTCAGCGTCGGAGCGGGCCGTGAAGTTCCACCCGAAATAACAGTTCTGCTCGAGCGAAAAACCGATTGCGAGCACCCATAGGGCGAGTTTTTTGTTCACTGCCAGATCTCCTCGGCCGCAGCCTCTATCGCCAGCGCCTTGGCCTCGTTGCCCACCTGCTCGGCGAGCTTCAAGTCCTCTTTGTAAGCGTCCACCGGGCGCGTGAGCACCTGCATCTCGATCCTCGCGACCAGCTCATCGAGCTTCGGGTTGCCCGTCAGGTTCATGTGCCGGGCCATATCCACCAGCGTCTTGAGATTGGTCACAAGGCTGTCGTACAGGCGAGTCTTCTCGCCGGCGCCGTGTTTGGCCAGCTGCCGGTGCATGCGCGTGAGTTCCTCCACGAATCGATCTCGCAGATCGTTCATCGCATTCTGCACCTGAATGGCCGCGGCCGCCTCATGGCGTTTGCCCAGCGCGTCCGCCAGCTCGGCCGGGACGTTGAGCCGCGAGAAATCCCCCACAGCGGGAATCGGCTTCAAGTCCACGCCCATGCTGAACATGGCGGGCAGCTCGGACGCCAGCGGGTAGTCGCCCGGATCGGCGAGCGCGCCCAGATTGCGCTGCGCTTCCTGTATGCGCTGTGGCCACACGCTCACCAGGGTCATCACCGAGCGATCGTACTCGCGCTTGAGCGAGTTCATGTCGTTCAGGAATTCCATGGCTTTGGTGGTGGCCAGCACGCGCTCTCCGCGCTTCGCCCCCTCAGAGGAGCTCCACGGCAGGGTGTGAGTGTAGACGAATGTTCTCAAAGCGTTGCCCATCTGGTGCACCGCTTTGAGTTCTTCCCCTGCTGATGCCAGCAGGTTCTTGACGAAGGCACCGCCGTCTTTTGTGCTGCCTTTCTGCTGCAATAGTTCGTCAGACGCACCGCGATCGGTGCGCTTGCCGGACCAGCTGCGCAGCTGGAAATCAACCAATAGATAGTTCGATGCCAACGCCCGATTCAGTTCCTCGGACATTGAGCCTCCTAGGCTTTGTTGGTGAGTTGAGCCTCTGCCTGCACGAATGTGACCTTGATCCCGGCATCGTAGCCTTCCGACATCCAGGCTTCGACCGTCACGTTACAGTTAGTCGCCAGATGTTTCTGGAGAAAATCCTGCAACGCTTCCGTGACCGATGCCTTACTCAACGCGATCACTGATTTACCGTGCAGCACAGGGCCTCCTACTTGGCGGACGATGCGTTAATCAGCGCCTTGTTCGCCATGATCCACTTGTTCAGCTCGGGCGAGTTGAGCAACACACCGCCGCCCTTTGACAGCAGACTCTTGGCAGTCGAGACCTGCAGTTCCTTGGGCATGCGCATGGCGTACTGCCAGAGCTTGTCGATCACATCGGGCTTGGCGTAGTGGACTACCAGCTGCGATGCCGCATACGCGGCCGAGAGTTCCTTGGGCGCCTTCGCGGTCATGGGCGCTTTGATGATCTCCTCGATCGTCGGCAGCTCGTCGATGACCTTGAGAAATCCGAACAGTTCCGCGCACGCCGGATCGCCGATGTCGCCCGCGACCATCTGCATGATCACACCCGTGTTGGGTACGGCCATGTTCTGCTCACCGTGCGCATCCTTGCCAGCAGCGAGGTTCAGCAACCGCGCGGCGGACATGTACGAGCGTGGGGTGCAGAACGGCCCCTCGATCTTGGGGACCTCCTGCGAAAACACGACCCCCGGCTTCGCCTTGGCGAACGCGATCAGCATGGGATGCACGTTGCGGGCCTCCGCCCACAGCGCCCACGCCGTGACATTCGGCTCAACGGGAATGGTCCGCTCTCTGTTTTCCAGATGCCTCGGCGCCCGATTGACGCCCGAACGATCAGCCGTGCGATTGCTGGCAGACACTATCCACCAGCCTTCGCCCGTGTTGCCATCCGGCCCGAACCCAGGCAGGTACTCGTCGCCGAAGCGGCCCCACAGGACCACAGGCGCGAGTGCCTTCAACATGATCATGTCCGAGGCGTTGCGCTCATCGATAACGAGCATGCCCCGAGGGTGCTGAGCCAGATAATCCTTCGAGGGCAGCACCGGACTGCGCGTGAAGAACGACGCAGCCGTACCGTCCGGGCCTTTGGTCGGTACGAGGAACCCTCGAATATCTGGCGCATCCAGTGTCGGTGCCAGGAAATCATGGTATCCGAACTCCTGCCCGTAGTGATTTGAAAGAGTCGCCCGGATCTCGTTCTTCAGGGCATCGGATTTGCCGACACCGGGCGGCCCAACCAGGTGAAGCGCGGTGCCGGACTCATACAGTTCGACGGCGTGCTTCGTCAGCTCGAGTAAGTGCATCTAAGACCTCCAATGGTACAGGGACAAAAATTCTGTGGGGTGGGATGAAGATAGTCTTCCACAAACCCCATTCAGCGCGACGCGATAGGGTCAAATCAGGCCAGCCACTCGCCCAATGCCAGTGGGCATTGATCTGCAAATAAGGTAGGAGTTTGTCTGGCTCGATTGTCTCTCTTGCGAACGGCCATGGCAACGCCCATTGCGTATTGGGCAAGGCGTTACTGTGTATCCCATCCTTGATACACAGCCAGCGCTTATACTCGTGATGTTTGTTGCGTGCTCCCGGCTCGGCCCACGGACTTGGCATTGCTCGGTCGAAGCATCTTCAGATGCAGCGCGGCGTCGCGCCGGGCATCCTGTACTGCTTCCTCCTGTGTTGCGAACGATAGTGCCGAACGGGTGCCGCGCATAAAGTGCTTCCAGATCCAGCGCACGCCCCCGTTGGTGTGTGTAACGATGTCGTATTCATCGATCAGTCGATCGTTGGACAGCCGCTGATTCACCTGGCAGGCCAGCTGCGCGGTCTTGCGCTCGAGTTCTTCGAGCTTTTGCATGCGCTCGGCTAAGCGGGCGAAGCGGGCGTCCAGATAATCCTTGTACGCGGCCAGCTGGGAAAAGGTCACGTGCAGTTCGTCCATTGTCCATCCTCCATCTAGTGAGGACTGGACCATAACCGAGCGGTATGCTTAACGTATGTACGTTACCACACATAGCTTAAGCCAGACAAGTCCTACGGGGTACTGCCCCGCTTGTCTAATTCACGGAAAATACGAACCAGCTCGCGGCCGGTACCATCGAGCTGACCAGGGTGCGGGTGATTTATAAAGACGCTGCGCAATACCAAATACTGCGCCTCGTTCGTAAGCGCGAGCTTCAGCACATCCTGCTCAAGCGTCGGGCTGAGCGGCGATATGGTCAGCCCCGTGGGCACCCACTGGCTACGCTGCTCTATCGGCAGTAGATCCAGATGCTTTTGCAGCGCCACTGACGCGGATAGCTCCAGAGGCGGCGGTATGGGCTCGTTGGGACGCAATCGATTCGGCATAGGTCACTTCCTCGGGCACCAGGTACATGACATGCTGCCCCGTGATATCCAGCAGTTCGTAACTGCGCGGGCCCAGTTTACGCAGTTGCATGCCTGATGCCAGCACGTGCGTGGTCATTTGGTTGCCTCGTCAATCGCCTTGTTCACGGCGTCTGCGTTCGGATGCGGCTTAGCGGGCTCGGTCTCGCCGAGCAGCCCCATCATGCACTCTGAGCACTCTTGTGAGAGCAGCACGCCGTGGATGCAGGTCATCAGTTTCGTCCACGGCATCGTGGCTGGTTTGATCGCTGTCATCGGTCCTCCTAGAACCTTATCTGTAGCCCGATCCCAGCGTTGTGCCGGATCGTTAGAATCTTAACCGATAGAGTGCCTGCTTCCCAAGCGCGAGCCGTCCATGGGCTCCAGCGCGCGAGTGCCAGCGACACGCCAGCGTGCAGGATGCCCTCGGCACCCAGGTAGGCGTAGATCGCCGGATCGCGTGGGCGCTCACCGATGATACTGCCACCGTCAAACACATCGGCGGACTCGTAGGCCCGCTTGTGATGTTTGATATCGAGGGTCTGCTGCAAGTCCACTATGTTGGCGACTTGGAAGGCGGCTTCCGCTGCCCAGATGTCTGCTGGGACCATTTGATTCTCCGGTATTTATCCATTAATTCGTGAATGGTGGGCAAGGTGCAGTCCACTGCGGGCACCACGGCCATGAATTCCCAAGTTGGATCCGCCACAGTGCTATAGGCTTGCGTCAAGTACTGGCGTTCACTGCCGTCACCACATCGCGCCAGCTCGCCCGTCCGTTTGTGCATCCAGACGACAGTCCAGAGCATGGGGATCTCCTAGATATTCGGAAATTCGTACTGGTGCTCGTCCACACTTGTCACGTTGAAGCCGATATGCAGGGTGATTATCGCGGGCTCGGCGGTCAGGTCAATCGTCACATCGCCCTGTCCACCCTCGTTGTTCACCCAGTCACCCGGCACTGCGGCTGCGGCGTCGTATGCCATCGTTTCGAGCACCTCTTTCAAGCTGCCCGTATTGCGCACGATGATCTCTTTCCAGCCACCATCGGAGTATTGCGAGCCCCGAGCCTCGTCGTACTCAAACGCGCCGACGGTAAGGTCCACTTCGGGCGTAGAACTCACATCGTCCACCTGGCCTGAGTCGCCCGATCCAGAGAATCTGATCTTCACTTCCTGTACACCCAGCACGCGCAGGTAGTTGAGCACAGCCTGCCTGAGCTTGGCATCACGGAACGGGGACGGATCGGCCATCAGCGGCTCGATTATCTTCGGCATTTGCCCTCTCCAATTTGTAGCCATGGTTCATCCAGCTTTTCATCTGGATGTTTCTAAGCCAGTCGGACACGGTGGGAATCATGCCCCCGCAGTCCTCTTTGACGTGCTGCTCACCGATGTAGCGCACCATCACTTCGCGACCGTCTGAGTTGACGATCACAGCACCGAACACGCGCTCAGCCTCGAATATGCCCTGCGAGTGATGCCGCAGCGCGCGATGCCGCGCATCTGCGAATGTTTCCTTCGGCGCATCGAACCAATTGTGGATAGCTTCGTAATCGGAAGGCTTGCCGCCCCAGAGCTTGACGCTCGTAAGTGCATGGTGGTGCGGGTGCATTATGGTGGCTCCTCTGGTAGCGGTATATCTTCGTAGCGCGCTCTGTACATCGCTTGATGCTCGCGCTTTGAAATCTCAGTGAAGCCTGCACGCGAAGCGATGTCTCTGAGACTATAGGCGTGGGCGTGGCCACCCCGGTATCCGCGCACATCCTGCAACAGATTGAAAAACGCACAGAGTCGCTGCCACTCAGAGCGTGGACGGCTGGGAAGATTATCGATGACGCGGGCCGGCGGCCACTCCCGGCACCACTCTGAAAGCGCGCGCGAAGGTGAAGGCGTGTCCATGATTACCTCTCCGTCACCAGCAGCGAGAGCTTCGTAGCATACGCTTCGACCCAATCAGTCGCCGGCGCCGCTTCGCCTACTTTGTAGTTGGAGCTAAATCGGATCCATTTGTAGTGCGGGCTGGACTTGGCAAGACGCCGGCTCCACGGGCGGGGCGGGCGCATTTTCCGATACAGCTTCTCGTCCAGCTCACCGTGAATGCTGATTACAAACGTGCAGTAAACTGCAAGAGGGGGAGTGACGGACATGATTGATCTCCTAAATATATGCTGGGTGCGGTCGGCGGGATCTCAGGCACGTGGCGTGGTATCCCTACGCTAGACGACGCCCAGCGGCGCCGATTGAGAGAAGCGGGCAGTATACGGTAGCGGCCCCTCTCGAATAGGTGCTGGCGTAATGAACCGCACCAGCGCGGCCGAGCAATTAGCGATACGCCTCATCGCTCGCAAGCGCGGCGCTTTTCAGCCATGCCGCGCAAGTTCGTCCTAACCGCCCCGAATTACCACGACGGATGGATCGCGCTCGTCGTCAGGGCAGTCCCGAACGTAATTCAATTCCAGCAGATTTTCTGTGATCGAATCCAAAGGCATCGGCGCAAACCTGGTCGCATACGGCTGACCTGAAAGCGTGCCACCGCAGTCGTTGGCTGTCGGGGCATCTTCGGCTTTCCACCGACTGTCATAGGTGAGACAGCCGCGTCGCAGCTCACCATTGTGCAGAACGATAAATACCCAGCACCAGCGCATGGCGTGCCTCCTAGCTCAAGCTGTCGATGATAACCCCAGCAGTGAAGAACCCGAACGCGATTGTCGCCACGAGCAGCGCTGCGTAGATGCTGAACTGCACGGGCTTGGGCAGATGGTCGAGCATGTCAATCTCCTGTAGAAATAAAAAGGCCCGGAGGGTTTTAATCTCCGGGCCAAGGCCCGCTGCGTGCACTAGGGAGGGAATGCACGGCCCCAACGGGGCGAGGCGGGCAACACGGGCGATGCGGGTCTCAACGCACCAGCCCATGGATCAATTCAGTAACAGGCGCTTAAAATAGCAGAATTGGAAAGGCGTTGCGCCATCGCCAGCGCCATAGCCATCGCCAGCGCCATCGCCATCGCCATCGCCATAGCCATCGCCAGCGCCATAGCCATCGCCATTGCCAGCGCCATAGCCATTGCCAGCGCCATAGCCATAGCCATCGCCAGCGCCATCGCCATCGCCATTGCCAGCGCCATCGCCATAGCCATCGCTATCGCCATCGCTATCGTCATAGCCATAGCCATTGCCAGCGCCATCGCCATAGCCATTGCCATTGCCATTGCCATAGCCATTGCCATTGCCATAGCCATCGCCATAGCCACCGCCATAGCCATACCCATT
>Ga0181537_10002396_pt1 | contig 16505 bp, 13 predicted proteins | sample PEATcosm2014_Bin_39_FD_119765 | JGI IMG/M metagenome (GOLD analysis project Ga0181537, IMG submission 119765) | Peatland microbial communities from MTU Mesocosm Facility, Houghton, MI, USA - PEATcosm2014_Bin23_10_metaG | ecosystem: Environmental > Terrestrial > Soil > Wetlands > Peat | place... | reverse complement strand
GGACGCGCTGCTGACGATCTATAGTCCCGACAACCGCACACTGTATATGTATCCGCGGATCGGGGCGGGGAGTTCGACCGTGAATTGCGCGGTCAGCTTCAGGGTTTCCAGTCCGGGGGCGCCGCTTGAGCGAGAGAATTGCCCGGTGGGGGAGTTGCTGCCGCAGCGGTAGATGGGGCACCCGAATTGGGGCGGATTTCGCCGGGTTCTGCGGTATTCTTAAGAGATTATGGAACGGCGAAAAGTTGGCATTCTTGGCGCTACGGGCACGGTCGGGCAGCGCTTTATCCAGTTACTGAACAACCATCCGTGGTTCGAGATCGCGTGGCTGGCGGCGAGCGATCGCAGCGCGGGCAAGACGTATGGCGAGGCGTGCAAGTGGAAGCTGGACACGCCGCTGCCGGCGCGCATTGCGGCTATGACGGTGATGCCGAACGTCCCTGAAGAGACGCCAGATGGAGAACTGCCGAAGATTATCTTTGCTGCGCTGGATGCGGATGTTGCGCGGGAGCTGGAGCCGAAGTTTGCGGCGGCCGGCTGCGCGGTGGTGTCGAACTCGAGTGCTTTTCGTATGGCTGCGGATGTTCCCCTGGTCGTTCCGGAGGTGAACGCGGACCACCTGGCGCTCATTGAGCGGCAGAGCTGGCGGCGGGATTCCGGCGGATTTATCGTGACCAACCCGAACTGCTGCGCGATTGGGCTGGTGCTGGCGCTGAAGCCGCTGGAGGCGCGGTTTGGGATTGAGAGCCTGTTTGTGTCGACCATGCAGGCGGTAAGCGGTGCGGGATATCCGGGCGTGGCGTCGCTGGACATATTGGGCAATGTGGTGCCGTACATCAAGAACGAAGAAGAGAAGCTGCAGGAAGAGGTGGGCAAGCTGCTGGGCCGGCTGGATGGCGGCGCGGTCCAGATGCTGGACGCCAGGCTGAGCGCGCACTGCAACCGCGTCGCGGTGGAAGATGGGCATATGGAGTGTGTGAGTATCAAGCTGAAGACGAAGGCAACGCGCGAGCAGGTGTTGGCGGCGTGGAGCGAGTTCGCGCCGCTGGCGGGACAGAGGCTGCCGAGCGCGCCGGAGCAGCCGGTGGAGTTCGATGCGAGTGTGGACCGGCCGCAGCCAAGGCTGGACCGGATGCGCGGGCATGGGATGGCGTCGACGGTGGGACGGCTGCGGGAGTGCAGCCTGCTGGATTGGAAGTTCGTGGTGCTGTCGCACAACACGATCCGCGGGGCGGCGGGCGCGGCGGTGTTGAATGCCGAGGTGCTGGCGCGGCTGGGCAAGCTGGAGATGAAGGAGCTGAGCCGGGTACAGCGGGATGCGGTGCCGGCATGAGCGAGGCGCAGCAGGTGGGAGAAGCCAGACCAGGCCTGGTGGTGATGAAGTTCGGCGGCACTTCAGTAGAGGACGCGAAGGCGATACTGCGCACGGCGGCGATTGTACGCGGACGGCGCGATCGCGGGCTGAAGCCGGTGGTGGTGGTCTCGGCGATGGCGAAGGTGACCGACCAACTGCTGGCCGCGGCTGGGGCAGCGGGGCGCGGCGACAAGAATGGCGCGCTGGCGGTTGCGTCGCGGTTGCGCAACCGGCATCTGGATACGTCGGCGGAGTTGCTGTGCGGAGACTTGTTTACCGAGATCCGGGCGGCGATCTGCAAGCGGTTTGACGCGCTGGACGATCTGCTACGCGGGATTGCGGCGGTGGGCGAGTTGACGCCGCGCACTACCGACAAGGTGATCAGCTACGGAGAGCGGATTTCGTCGCAGATGGTAGCGGCGGCGTTTGCGCAGCATGACATGAAGGGAATGCATGTAGATGCGCGCAAGTGCATCGTTACCGACGACCACTTCGGCAAAGCGGTGCCGCAGGAGGCTGCGATCGAGGCGAAGCTGACGGAGATGGTGCTGCCGCTGGTGGAGGCCGGGCAGACGCCGGTGCTGGGCGGCTTTATCGGGTCGACGGTGGAAGGGATTACCACCACGCTGGGCCGCGGCGGCAGCGACTATACCGCGGCACTGGTGGGCGGCGGCCTGCGCGCCGGGGCGATCGAGATCTGGACTGACGTGAACGGCATTATGACCACGGACCCGCGGATCTGCGCGGACGCGCTGCGGGTGAAGACGATCAGCTTCGAGGAGGCGGCGGAGCTGGCGTACTTCGGCGCGAAGGTGCTGCACCCGGCGACCATCCTGCCGGCGATGCAGAAGAGCATCCCGGTGTGGGTGCTGAACTCGCGCAACGCGGAGAATGAGGGCACCAGGATTACGGCGATGGCGCCGCCGTGCGCGAGTCCGTTCAAGTGCATTGCGGCGAAGAAGGGGCTGACCATCATCGACGTGGTCGCCAGCCGGATGCTGATGTCGCATGGATATCTGAAGGCTGTCTTCGATGTCTTCGACAAGTATCACTGCGTGATCGACATGGTTTCTACCAGCGAGGTAAGCATCTCGGTGACGGTGGACTCGAACCAGCGGCTGCCGGAGATCTGCGCCGAGCTGAGCAAGATTGCTGACGTGAAGCTGGAAGGGCGCAAGGCGCTGATCTGCATGGTGGGCGAGGACATTCGCGGGCGCAGCGGAATCTCGGGCAAGGTGTTTTCGGCGATCCGGCACGTCAACGTACGCATGATCTCGCAGGGCGCGAGCGAGATCAATATGAGTTTCATGGTCGAAGAGTCCGATGTGGAAGAGGCGGTGCGGTCGCTGCACGCGGAGTTCTTCCAGGACCCCGATCCAACCGTGTTCGATACCGACGCCAGGGTGATTGCAGCCAAGGCTTGACCCCGATTTGTGCTGGGTGACGTTTGATTGCGGGCTCAGCGCGGTAGACTGTCGCTATGCGGATACTGGTGCTTGGGCAGGGGAAGACCGGCAAGGTGGTGGCGGAGGTTGCGGCCCAGCGCGGCCATAGCGTGAGCGGGCTGGAGGTGGTGGAGAACGCCGGTGCGACCGCGCTGACGCCGCCGTTTGTCGCGGGATTCGATGTGACGATCGACTTCACCACGCCCGAGGCGGCGGTGCAGAACATGCGCGCGGTGCTGGCGACCGGCGGCAGGATGGTGGTGGGCACGACGGGCTGGTACGACAAGCTGGCGGACATGCGTGGGCTTGCCGAGCGCAAAGGCGCGGGCCTGCTCTATGGGACGAACTATTCCGTGGGCGTGCAGGTGATGTTGAAACTGGCGGAGCAGATGGGGGGTTCGCTGGCGCGGGCGGGGTACAAATTCTCGGTGGTGGAGACGCACCATGTAACCAAGCTGGACAAGCCGTCGGGGACGGCGATCTCGATTGCGGAGATGGTGGAACGCGGCGCAGGGAAGAAGATCGCGGTGCCGATCGAATCGGTGCGCGAGGGCGATGCGAAGGGAACGCACGTGCTGGCGGCGGTGAGCGATGCGGACAGCATCGTGCTGACGCATGAGGCGTTTTCGCGGCGCGGATTTGCGGAAGGTGCGGTGCGCGCGGCGGAGTGGCTGGCGGGGCGGACCGGCTGCTTCGACTTTAGGGACGTGTGGGAGAAGATCTAGGCCTGGATAGGGCTTAACACCGATTTGCACCGATGTCACCGATCCTTTTGTTGAGAAGGTGAGAATGAGGCGTGTGAGTTGCGTTGAGTTGGTCGGCGCGCTTAGCCTGTAGGCATGAGTGCTTCTGCTGCTATTTCCGCTCCTTCGTTTGCTTCGCTTTCGTTTGAGGACAAGCTTGACCGGCTGGCCGAGGTGGCCGTGCGTGTTGGCCTGGGACTGCGCGCGGGGCAGGAGCTGGTGCTGACCGCGCCGATTGAGGCGTTGCCGCTGGTGCGGCGGATTACCGATCATGCCTATCGCGCGGGCGCGCTGCTGGTGACGACGCTGTATGCGGACGATCCGTGTGTGCTGTCGCGGTTTGCGCATGCGCCGGACGCGAGCTTCGACTACGCACCGGTGTGGCTGCAGGACGCAATTGCGACGGCGTTCCGCAACGGTGCGGCGCGGATGGCGATTGCGGGGACGAACCCGGCGCTGCTGGGCGGGCAGGACCCGGCGAAGGTTGCGCGGGTGAATGTGGCGTTTTCGAAGGCGTCGAAGCCGGCGATGGAACTGATTACGCGGCACGAGATCAACTGGACGATTGTGGCGGCGGCGACGCCCGAGTGGGCGAAGCTGGTGTTTCCAGCGGAGCCGGTGGATCGGGCGGTCGCGAAGCTGTGGGAGGCAATCTTCCATGCGTCGCGCATCACGGGCGACGACCCGGTCGAGGACTGGCTGGCGCACGGCGCGCGGTTGAAGCAGCGCGTGGATATGTTGAACGCGAAACGCTATTCGGCGCTGCATTTCAAGTCGGCGGATGGATCGACCGACCTGAAGGTGGGGCTGGCGGACCAGCACTTGTGGGCCGGCGGCGGGACGACGGCGGGGAACGGCGTGTATTGCCAGCCGAACATTCCCACTGAGGAGTGCTTTACCACGCCGCACAAGGACCGTGTGGATGGCGTGGTGCGGGCGTCGAAGCCGCTGTCGCACCAGGGCACGCTGATCGAGAACATCCGCTGCCGGTTTGAGGGCGGGAAGATTGTGGAGGCGACGGCGACAGCAGGCGAGGATGTGCTGAACCGGCTGATCTCCACGGATGACGGGGCGCGGCGGCTGGGTGAGGTGGCACTGGTGCCGGCGTCATCGCCGATTGCAGCGTCGGGGATTCTCTACTGGAGCACGCTGTTCGATGAGAATGCGGCCAGCCATATTGCGCTGGGGCAGGCGTACTCGACGTGTCTGATCGGCGGCGAAAAGATGGATGATGAGGCGCTGGCCGCGCTGGGGGCGAATTCGAGCCTGATCCATGTGGACTGGATGATCGGATCGGCGGCGATGGATGTGGACGGTGTCGCGGCGGACGGCGCAAGCGAGCCGCTGATGCGCGCGGGCGAGTGGGTGTAGGCCGGTAGTTGGCGAAATTCTTTGTCCGGGCCGTCCCAAGCCAGCGTATTCGCTATAGATTGGTTTTATTCGATCGCGATTCTGCATCGCTGGAGGAGGTCCGCAATGAGCAGCGAACATGGTTACGGTGTTTCGCGCAGGTCCTTTGTGCGCAGTTTTGGGGCGGCTTCAGTGGCCGCTGCATCCTTTCCGGCACTTGCCGTGGTGGGGACGGCGCCGTCACCCCCGGCCGGCCGCGGCATGTCGGTCGGCGACATGTCCACACTGGGCGGTGGGTTGCCGGACAACGTGGTGGTGATCAGCTTGAACGAGAACCCGCTGGGGCCGGCGCCGTCGGCGCTGGATGCGATCCGGCAGACGGCGGCGCTGGGCAACCGCTACCGTGGAGACATCCTGCAGAAAACGGTGAGCACGGCCGCCGAGCTTTTTGGCTTGCAGCGGGAATACGTGGGGCTGTTTCCGGGATCGGCGGGCCCGCTGAACCTGGCGCTGGCGTCGAACCTCGGTCCGGACCGGCCGCTGGTGTATGCCGACCCGAGCTACGAACAGGGTCCGAGCGTGGCCGATATGGTGGGCGCGCCGAAGTTCGCTGTCAAGCTGACTGCGGCCTATGCGCACGATGTGCGTGCGATGGCGGCGGCCACGCCCAGTGCGGGAGCGTATTACATTGTGAATCCGAACAACCCGACCGGCACGGTGACTCCCAAGGCGGACATCGTGTGGCTGTTGAAGAACAAGCCAGCCGGTTCAGTGGTGATTGTGGACGAGGCATATCACCATTTCTCTAATGAGGAGTCGTGCATTGACCTGGTTGCGGCCGGTCAGGACATCATTGTGACGCGGACGTTCTCGAAGATTTACGGCATGGCCGGATTGCGCGCGGGACTGGTGTTTGCGCGGCCGGAGTACTTCCAGAAGTTCCGGACAGCGTCTCCGTTCGCACCCAGCCTGGCGAGCATTTCGCTTACCAGCGCGGCCGGCGCCACCGCGGCGCTGCTGGATAACGAGGTGGTCCCGCTGCGGCGCAAGATCAACGCGGACAACCGTGATGCGACGCTGGAGTTCCTGACCAAGCGCGGCTACACCATCGTTCCGGGTTCGCAGACCAACTTCTTCATGGTGGATGTAAAGCGTCCGGGCGGAGAGTTTCAGAGCGCGATGCTGGCGGAAAACGTTGCGATTGGGCGGACGTGGCCGGCGATGCCGACCTATGTGCGGGTGACCGTGGGCACGAAGGAGGAGATGGCGAAGTTCCAGGCCGCGTTCGTGAAGTGCATGGACAAGGCGCCGGCGGCTGCGAATGGCGCGGCGCGGATATATAACTCCGCGCTGAACCCGAGCGAGCTGAACCGCGGCGATGCGGTGTTCGCATAGATGGCAGCGCAGGGGGCGGTCGTGGCAAGGACAGCCGAATGAGCAGGGAGAACCTGAGCCCGGCGCGGCTGGAGGCGTTTTCCGATGGGGTGATCGCGGTGATCATCACCATCATGGTGCTGGAACTGAAGGTGCCGGCGCAGGACGGGTGGGCGGGCCTGCGGGCGGTGTGGCCAACGCTGCTTCTCTACCTGCTGACCTTCGTCCAGGTTGGAATTTACTGGGTGAACCACCATTATTTGATCGATGAGTGCGAGAGTGTGACCCATGGGATTCTGTGGGCGAACCTGATGTTTCTGTTCTTTCTTTCGCTGTTCCCGTTTGCGACGCTATGGATCGGGACGAAAGGGTTGTCGAGTTTTTCCACCGCGCTGTATGCGGCGGCGAGCGTTCTGCCGGGCGTATCGTACACGGTGCTGTGGGTGCAGGTGCGGTCGCAGAGCGAGGCCCCTCCGCACGCGAGCTGGGGCAAGCAGATCGCGTCGGTTTCGCTATACCTGCTGGCGATTCCCGCAGCGTACGTCCGGCCATGGGTGTCGCTGGCGGTGATCGGAGTTGTCGCGGCGATATGGCTGCTGCCGCCGAAGGTGGAAGTTGCGCTGGAGGGGGATTATTGGAAATCGCCGCGACGGACGGGGAAGGGTCCCGCGACTTCGCGGGGCGATAAAGGGTAAACTCACACTCGCGATGGAAATTTCAGGTTGTGGCACAGCACTGGTAACGCCCTTTGGCAGGGACGGCGGGATTGACGAGCCGGCATTGGTCCGGCTGGTGAACTGGCAGATTGAATCGGGCATTAACTTTCTGATTCCGTGTGGAACTACGGGCGAAGCCTCGACGATGAGCGAGGCGGAAAACCTGCGCGTGGCGGAGATCACGGTGAACACGGCGGCGGGGCGCGTGCCGGTGTTTGCGGGATGCACGCACAACGCGACCAGCGAGGCAGTGGCGCGGGCGAAGAAGCTGGCGAAAGCGCCGGGGCTTACCGGCATTCTGACGGCGAATCCGTACTACAACCGGCCGGGGCAGGAGGGACAGTACCAGCACTTTCGCGCGATTGCAGAGGCGGTGGAGTTGCCGGTCCTGCTGTACAACATTCCGTCGCGCACGGGCGCGAACCTGGAGCCGGCGACGGTGCTGCGGCTGGCGGAGATCGGGAACATCATCGGGATTAAGGAGTCGAGCGGCAGCGTGGCGCAGATTACGGAGTTGATTACGCAGGCGCCGAGCGGCTTCAAAGTGCTCTCGGGCGACGACGGGATGACGCTGCCGGTGATGGCGCTGGGCGGCGCGGGGCTGGTGTCGGTGGCTTCGAATGCGATTCCGGCGCAGATGGCGAAGATGGTGGGCGCGGCGCTGACGGGCGACTGGGCGACGGCGCGGGCGATCAACTGCAAGTATGCGGCGCTGATGAAGGCGCACTTCAGTGAGCCGAGCCCCGCGCCGATTAAGGCGGTGCTGGCGCTGATGGGGCGGATCGAGGAGCGGCTGCGGCTGCCGATGGTGCCGGTCAGCGCGGCGACGCGGCAGAAGCTGGAGGCGATGCTTGGCGGGTTGGGGCTGCTGCACGCCGCTACAATCGAAGCAAGATGACAATGGAGAGTTTGGAAGGGCAGATTGAGCGATGGTTTGCCGCGGGGGCGGACGCCGTCGGGGACAAGGAAGCGCTCGCGACGTTTCTGGAACTGCGCGCGGCTCTGGAGGCGGGGAAGCTACGGGCGGCGGAGCCGGATGCCGGCGCGCCGAGCGGCTGGCGGGTGAATGCGTGGGTGAAGCGCGGGATTCTGCTCGGGTTTCGCATCGGCAAGCTGGCGGACATGTCGGTGGTGGGGCACGAGGCAGGACGCTATCCGGGAGGCACGGCCTGGCAGGTAACGTTTGTGGACAAGGAGACGTATCCGGCGCGCCAGTTCCGGGCGGAGGATGGAGTGCGGATTGTGCCGGGTGGGAGCTCGGTGCGCTCAGGCGCGTTTGTGGCGCGCGGGGTCGTCCTGATGCCGCCGGCGTATGTGAACGTGGGCGCGTATGTGGATGAGGGCACGATGGTGGATTCGCACGCGCTGGTGGGGAGCTGCGCGCAGATTGGCAAGAGGGTGCACCTGTCGGCGGCGGCACAGATTGGCGGCGTGCTGGAGCCGGTGAACGCTTCGCCGGTGATCATTGAGGACGATGTGCTGGTGGGCGGCAACACGGGAGTGTACGAAGGCACGATCGTTCGCAGGCGCGCGGTGCTGGCGGCGGGGACGATGCTGACGCGGGGCACTCCGGTGTATGACGCGGTGAAGGGCGAGATTCTGAAGGCGACAGCAGAGATGCCACTGGTGATTCCCGAGGGCGCGGTGGTGGTGCCCGGCTCGCGCGCGGTGACCGGCGGCTACGGCAAGCAGATGGGGCTGAGCGTGTACACGCCGGTGATCGTGAAATATCGCGATGAGAAGACGGACCTCTCGACAATGCTCGAAGAGGTGTTGCGGTAGGTGGTTGTCCTCCATCCTAGCTCGCTGAGGCGCGGGTGGGCCGTGTGCCTGCTGTTCGTGTTGGCGCCACTGCATGCGGTTGGCCAGGACGGGTGGTTTGCGAGATACGAGGCGCGGCTGGCGGCGACTCTGGCCGAGCAGCCGCACTGGGCCACGCCGCTGGTAACGACGAACCCGCGGGTGGAGGAAGACATCCGCACGGACTTCGTGCGCCAGTCGCTGGCGGGCGGGCAGCAGAGCTGGAATTACGGCAACACCAAGGGACTGCAGATTGTGCCGCTCCGGATGGTCGAGCTGCGGTTCAGCCCGCCGCCGTTTATCACGCACACCAACCCGAAGCTCGAGGATGGCTTTGGCGACGTGGCGTTTCGCGCCAAGGTCCGCATCTACGGCAGCGGCGAAGATCACCACAATGCGATCGTGACGGCGTTGTTGGGCGCGAGCGTGCCGACGGGCAAGAGCGGCAATGGAAGCTGCTGCGCGATCCTGATGCCGACGCTCGAGGCGGGCAAAGGGTTCGGCAGGTTCGACGCCGTCACTTCTTTCGGCGGGGCGTTGCCGGTGACGAACGCGGCGAAGCTGGGGCGCCAGTTCGTGTGGAACAATGCGCTGCAATATCATGCGCCTGGGTTGGTGTGGGTCGAGGTGGAGACCAATTCAACGTTCTACTTCGGCGGATCAAACGATGGAAGGCAGCAGACGTTTGCGACGCCGGGCGTGGTGGTGAGCCGCATTCCGTTGAGCCGTGGCGGCGGGGTGATGCATCTGACGCTGACCCTGGCGGTGGGCGAACAGATTGCGCTGACGCACTTCAATATGTACAACCATGCGCCGATCTTTTCGGCGCGGCTGCGCTTTTGATTGTGGGGCGCGCTTACGGCTTTGGCTGGTTCAGCGGCTTGCGGGCGAAGTAGTAGAGGCTGAAGGCGAGCAGCGCGAACATTACTACAGCGACCCAATCGTGATACAGGGGGTTCTGGTGGCTGAACTGGAAGAGCTGCCAGTGACCGCCGCGCTCCTCCGACAGGCCTTCGGCTAGTTGGGCGCTCACGCCGAGCAGGCCCACGATGCCACCGGCAGCGATGAGGCCGGATGCGTAAAGGCTGCCTGGCGATATCTCGCTTTCGGTGTCGAGCGCGGGCGTGACGCTGGTGGGAATGGGGAGGCCGGTGTCGGGATCGATGATGTCGGGGTTGGCGGCCAGGCGGGCACGTTCAGCGTGCTGGATCATGGCGCGGTCGACCATCCAGCGCATGACGCCGCCGACGAAGATGGCTAGGGTGGTGGCGATGGAGAGGTACGCCCCGACCGCGAACGTAAGGGAGCGGACGCCGAGCAGTTCGACGACGATGACGAGGAAGACGCCGAGCAGGACGAGGGTCCAGGGGAGTTTGCGAGAGAGGATGCCATTGATGACGGTGGCCATCAGCCGGCCCTGCGGTGCGGCGGCGCGCTCACTGCCGATGCCCTGGATCCACTGAATCTCGATCTTTCCGGTGGCGGGGTTATAGAGGTACTTGCCATCCTGCAGCGTATTGGAGCCGATGGCGTTGAGCAGCAGGTAATGGCTGGCGCCGGTGAGCTCCTGCCGGTTCTGGCTGTCGCTCTGCGCGGTCAAATCGATGCGGTCGCGGGTAAAGGGACCCTGGTTTTGTACTCCTTCCGGTAGCTGCGCGAGCGAGAGCGGAATGGGGGCCGGCATGCGCTGGAACTGTTCGTAGGCGCGGTTCATGGCGTTCAGCGTGGCGCCAATCGAGAAGATGCAGACCATGACGCCGAAGATGAGTGCGATCTGCTGCTTCCAGGGTGTCGAGCCGACCAGGTAGCCGGTCTTCAGGTCCTGGCTGGTGTCGCCTGCGTTGGAGGCGGCGATGCAGACCACGCCGCCGACGGTAATGGCGAGCGCGCCGAATGCCGGTGCGGTCCAGCCTTTGACGAGGAAGATCGCTGCCGTGGCCATCAGGGTTGCGATGGTCATGCCGGAGACCGGTGAGGCGGAGGAGCCGACGATTCCGACGATGCGTGCCGACACGGTAACGAAGAGGAAGCCGAAGACGACGATCATCAGCGAGGCTGCGAGGTTCGCGAAGGGGCCGACGTAGGCGCCCGGAACTGGCTTGAATTGGAGGAAGAGAAACATCAGCACAATCAGCGCGAGACTTCCGCCGATCACCACGCTGGGAGGAAGATCCTGCTCGATGCGCGAACGCGCGGCTGCGCCCACCTTGGCTGCGCCTTTCTTGAAGCCCTGGGTCAGAGCGCTGACGATGGTCGGCAGGGTGCGGATGAGGGTGATAAGGCCGGAGCAGGCCACGGCACCAGCTCCCATGGGTCGCACGTACGCGCGCCACAGGTCCGAGGGCGACATCTGGCTGATGGGAACGGTGCCGGGATAGAGTGGTCCGGGGAGATGCGAGCCGAAGAAGTAGATGGCCGGCATCAGCACCAGCCAGGAGAAGATGCCGCCGGCGAACATGATGGCGGCGACGCGCGCGCCGATGATGTAGCCGACGCCGAGATACTCCGGCGTGCAGTCGGAACGGATGCTGCTGCCTTTAAGGAGATGCTGCGCGCCGATATCGAAGTCGCGCTTGGGCTCATCCGGCCAGAGCCCGAAGAGGCTACTGTTCTGGAAGAGCGTATAGAGGCCGCCAAGGCCCAGGCCAAGAAAGACGCGGGAGGCGAGGCTGCCACCGCGTTCGCCGGCGACCAGCACGTCGGCGCAGGCGGTGCCTTCAGGATAGGTCAACGTGCCGTGCTCTTCGACGATCAACTGGCGGCGCAGCGGGATCATGAACAGCACGCCCAGCCAGCCGCCGAAGAGTGCGAGCGCGAAGATGCGCGAGGATTCAAGGTCGAAACCGAGGAACACCAGCGCGGGCAGGGTAAAGATGACGCCCGAGGCAATCGACTGGCCGGCGTTGCCGGTGGTCTGCACGATGTTGTTCTCCAGGATGCTGGCGTCGCGCAGGCCAAAGACCCGGGAGATGTAGCGCATGATCGAGATGGAGAGGACCGAGATGGGGATGCTGGCGGCAACCGTAAGCCCGGCGCGCAGCCCCACGTAGACCGTGACCGCGCCAAACAGCACGCCGAAGACCGCGCCCAGCAGCAGCGCACGGATGGTCAGTTCCGGACGCGACTCGGTGGCGGGGACGAAGGGTTTGAAGGCGGGTTTGACTGGGGCGGCGGTGGCCATGGGGCGAGTGTTCTCCGGTGTGTATGCGCTTGGATGGGAGTGTACCAGCGGAGACGGGCTTTGGCGCGGCGCGGCGCTTGGGGGCTGGCGAAGCGGGCCGGGAGCGTTTATACTCCGACCATTGGCGCGGCCCAAGCGGCCTGGAGCGCCAACCGAGCGAGGTGCATCTTCAGCGCAAGCCTGAATGAGAGTACGCTCAGAGTTCCGCCCGGCGCTGCGCCTGGTTCAGGCGTCGGGGCGTACGCGGGTCGCGCGGGAATGCGATCCGGACGCGACCGGGTTGTGGCACGATTTCCGAATAGCCCATTTCTCTCATCCGGATTACTCTCGTCCGGCCCGGGCCGGTTGCTGCGAAGCGTGCTCGACGACCTGGTGACGACGGCATTTCCAGCCGACTGCCGCGTGTGCAGCCAGCCGTTGCTGCGTCTGGGTACGCTTCCCATCTGCGAGGCCTGCCGATCTGCGGTGCCGCCGCAGGATACGGCGATCTGCGGCTGCTGCGGCGAGGCGCTGGATATGGAGAGCGTGCGGATTGCGCCGGCGGAGGGCCTGCTGTGCCATCCGTGCCGCGTCGTGCCGCCGATGTTTGCGCGCGCGGTTGCGTACGCGGTCTACCAGGACGAGCTGCGCGAGATGATTCACCTGCTGAAGTACGAGCGGATGGGCGGCGTGGCGAAGTTGCTGGGAGGAATGCTCGCCGAGGCGATTCTGATGCTGCGGGCGGAGGCTGCGGCAGAGCTGGTCGTGGTTGCAGTGCCGCTGTTTCCGTCGAAGGAGCGTGAGCGCGGATACAACCAGTCGGAGCTGCTGGCGGATGCGGCCATCGAGGAGCTGCGGCGGAGCGCTCCGGAATGGAAGCTGCTGTGTAAGGACGGAGTTCTGACGCGGCGGCGCGATACGCGCAGCCAGTTCGAGCTGAATCCGGTGGCGCGGCGGAGAAACCTGGAAGGCGCGTTTGCGGTGGACGCGAGCCGGCTGGTGCCCGGCTGCGAGGTGCTGCTGATCGACGACATTTACACCACCGGCGCAACCGCGCGGGAGTGTGCGCGAGTGCTGCGGCGCGCGGGCGCAGGTAAAGTTTGGGTGGCAACGCTGGCGCGAGCGCAGACGCCGCAGGTTGCGCTGTGGGAAGAGAGCTGATGCGCGCTGCACAGGGGTAAAGGCAGCCGGCGAAACTGGATTCGGATTGGAACCGGAGGAGCGAGAGCGATGCAAGGGTCGAAGGTGCGAAAGCAGCGAGTGAGCGGCAACCGGCACGCAGCTGGACACGCCTCGCCGCGGCTGACCACGGAGCTGGATGTGAGGATCGGCGTCTTTCGCCAGCCGGTGATGCAGATGCCAGTGCTGGTACTGAACGCGTCGTACGAGCCGATCAACATTTGTGGCGCGCGGCGGGCGCTGGTGCTGGTGCTGAAGGGCGTTGCCCGCACGGAGGAGGAGCAGGGCGCGGTGCTGCATGCGGCGCGGGTGAGCGTGGCGATGCCGAGCGTGATCCGGCTGCTTGAGTACCGCAGGATCCCGCACCAGACGCGAGCGCTCTCGCGGAAGAACATCCTGCTGCGCGATCGGAACGCGTGCCAGTACTGCGGCATCGTGCTGACCGCGGGTGAGCTGACGCTGGACCATGTGATTCCGCGCTCGCGGGGCGGATTGTCGACCTGGGAGAACCTGGTCGCGTGCTGCCATGAGTGCAACCGGAAGAAGGGCAACCAATTGCTGCATGAGCTGACCGAGATGAAGCTGCAGCGCGAGCCGCGGTCGTTCAGCCTGCATACCTCGCGGCACATTATGCGCATGATCGGTTCGGCGGACCCGAGTTGGCGGCGGTATTTGTATTTTGAATCGGAGCCGGCGGCTTAGCGGATCAAAAGACAAATACGGAGATTCTGACTCTTCGAGTCAGAATGACGAGCGTCCTAAACCTGAGGTGGATCAAGCGCAACTATGGAGATTCTGACTCTTCGAGTCAGAATGACGAGCTTCTTATCATTGGGCGCCGCGTCACTTTGGCGGCGCGGCGGGGGCAGGCGGATTGCCGTTGCCGGGGCTCTGATCGTTAGGGTGGTCGTTGGTGATGTCTTCGCCGTTGTAGATGATGCGGCTGGTGGAGCGGAACTGCTTGTAGTCGGTGTAGCGGACGACTGAGCGCAGATGAACATCCTGGCTGAGGGCCCCGTTCTGCGCGGCGAAATGCAGGACGCCCTCGGCCTTGGTGTAGGTGGGGAACCAGTTCTTGCCGTCAATCTGTTCGTAGTAGGTGGTGAAAGGCGGCTGCAGGTCTTCGTGGCCGGGGCGCGTGTCCTGGGGCACGGTGGTGCCGTTGACGAGGACGATCTCGAAGTCCTGCTGATCGACCCACACCTTGCCCTGGAAGTAATGCTGGCCCTTCTGGATTCTTACCGGGCCGGCCTCGAAGACGTAGGTATCGAGGTCGTCGACCTTCTGGCGGCCGAGGTAGGTGACGGTGTACTTGGGCAGGTCTTCGGTGGTGAGGATGAAGGGAAGGCGGTGCTCGATTTCGTCGAAATCGGTGGGAGACATGGTGACGCCGGCGTTGTCGATGGTGTTCTGCGGGGCGTATACGACGTGTTCGGAGCGCTTGCCGTCCCTGTCGAAGACGATGTCGGTGACCTGCTGGTATTCGCCCATGACCTTGCCGGTGTCGTCGTCGATGCCGTCGATTTTTACGGACTGGCGGAAGGTGTAGTTATCGCGGGCGTCGCGGAACTCGGTCTCGCGGGCTCCGAACTTGGCGATGATCTGGTCGACGGTTGCGCCGGTGGGCGGCGCGGGATCGAGCGGGCCGAAGCCCTTCTGCGCCTGCGCGAATTGGGTGCCGAAGGCGAGGGTGAGCAGAAGGATGAGGAATCGGGCAGGCATCGGGTATTTGGACGCAGCGGCGGCGAGGACGTGGGTGGACGAGGCTGCCGGGGGGTACCCCCCTCCCCCATCCCAAGGGTGCATAATCCTGCAAAATAAGGGGTTAGATGCGGGGGCGGATTGCAAGATCGTGATTCTGCGGGGTTTACTTCGCAAAATATCTGGAATGTGTGAGTTGCGTGCCATTTTGCCCCCTGGGATTTGGTCGAAGGGCCAGGCTGGAAAAGCCGCGCGCCGTCGAATCCGCAACCTCTATTCTACACCAGGGTGTCAAGGGGTTCTGGGAGAAGCGCAGTGGCGCGGTTTGGCAAGCGAACATTCCCTCGGGGGCTAAGCCCAATGAGTTTACGGGCCTTATCGGCGCGGCTGAAGCCGCGCCCTTTCAAACCAAGTGCAAACTGCACTACTGCCTGGGAGAAGTTTAGACTGACGGGATGAAGAGATTGGGGTTGGGATGCGGTGCGGTGGTGGTGGGCGGTCTGGTCTGGGCCGGGCTGGGCGTCGAGATGACGCGGGTTGCGGCGGCGCAGGAACCCACATCTCAGAGTCGAGATGTGGGGCACCCGACTCAAGGGCAGGCCAAGCGGCCGATGACGTTCGCGGACATGATGGCGATGAAGCGGGTGAGCGATCCGCAGATTTCGCCGAGTGGGAAATGGGTGCTGTTCTCGGTGACGGATGTGGACCTGGGGAAGAATACGAAGGTGAACCATCTTTGGGTGGCGCCAATTGACGGAAGCGCGCCAGAGCGGCAGGTGACCTCGAACACGGGTGAGAGCTTTGGACGGTTTTCGCCGGACGGGAAGTTTGTGAGCTACACGGGCGCTCCGACGAAGGACGACCCGGTGGGCCGGATTACGATTGCGACGTGGGACGAAAAGACGGGGACCATTGGCATGGGCCGGACGCTGAAGGCGGTGAGCGGGGATGCGGATGGGGCAATCTGGTCGCCGGACTCGAAGCGGCTCCTGTTTACGACGGATGTGTATCCGGAGTGTTCGGACAAGCCGACGTGGGCGGAGGAGGATGCCTGCGATGCGGCGAAGGACGCGGCTGCTGATGAGAGTCCGGTTAAGGGGCAGGTGTGGGATGCGCTGCTGTATCGGCACTGGGACCACTACACCGGCTTGAAGCGGAGCCACATTATCGAGGCGGATTTTTCGCTGGATGGAGCGAATCCGCGCGATTTGACGCCGCGGAGTGCGGTGGGGGATGCGGAGACGCCGACGTGGATGCTGGATGGGCCGCAGGAGTATGCGTGGGCTCCGGATTCGAAAGAGATTGCTTATGTGACGAATTTGGATCCGGTGCCGGCGGCTTCGACGAATAATGATGTGTTTACGTTGCGATTGGATGAGGCGGGGGCGAAGGCGGTGAAGGTTTCGACCTCGCTGGGGAGCGATGATGAGCCGGAGTATTCGCCGGATGGGAAGTGGCTGGCGTTCCGGTCGCAGAAGCAGGCGGGATTTGAGTCGGATAAGTTTCGGTTGATGTTGTTTGATCGGGAGAAGAAGACGATCAAGGAGTTGATGCCGAAGCTTGATAATTGGGTGGACGAATACCTCTGGGCACCGGATTCGAGCACAATCCATTTCGCCAGTCCGCAGCAAGGAGAGGAGCCAATCTCTCGCGTTGTTCTCGCTGACGGCTCAGTTGTTGGCG